>ERZ795055.1235-NODE-1235-length-21026-cov-7.093653_pt1 | contig 21026 bp, 16 predicted proteins | sample MGYA00375139_ERZ795055 | MGnify/ENA primary metagenome ERZ795055 (study PRJEB30184, sample SAMN05720283) | anaerobic digester metagenome | isolation source: active sludge of municipal wastewater-treating anaerobic digesters | place: USA | collected 2015-01-23 ... | reverse complement strand
CTGGCCAGGGCGAACATCACCATTTCCCGAATCGGCTGCTCGTCTTCCACGATTAAAATGCGTCTGGCGCTCATAAACCCTCTTGAATTTGCTTGAACCGCCCCAACTTCAATTAACCATCATGGCTGTGAACGCCCTATTTAAGACAATTTGATGACAGCGATGTGACAAGGCGGGCGGTCGAATCGGCAAGGTTATCGGTTTGTTTGGATGAAACCCACACGCCAGCGTCTTCCCAACGGTCTGGTCGCTAACCTCAGCAACATAATCAGGAGACTGTTCGATGAGCGCCAAACACGCCCGCCTGTTGATTCTCGGCTCCGGCCCAGCCGGCTACACCGCCGCCGTCTATGCTGCCCGCGCTAATCTCAAACCGGTACTGATCACCGGCCTGCAAATGGGCGGGCAACTGACCACCACCACCGAGGTGGACAACTGGCCGGGTGATGTCGAGGGCTTGATGGGGCCGGATTTGATGGAGCGGATGCGCAAGCACGCCGAACGCTTCCATACCGAGATCATCTTCGATCAGATTCACACCGCCCAGCTTCAGGAACGGCCGTTTCGGCTGATCGGTGATTCCGGCGAATATACCTGCGACGCGCTGATCATCGCCACCGGGGCCAGCGCCCAGTATCTCGGCCTGCCGTCGGAACAGGCGTTCATGGGCAAGGGCGTGTCCGGCTGCGCCACCTGCGATGGCTTTTTCTACCGCAATCAGAAAGTCACGGTCATCGGCGGCGGCAACACCGCGGTCGAAGAAGCGCTGTATCTGGCCAACATCGCCAGCGAGGTAACCCTGGTGCATCGTCGCCAGCAGTTCCGCGCCGAGAAGATTCTGATGGACAAGCTGATGGAGAAGGTGGCCAGCGGCAAGATTCGACTGGAGCTGGACAGCGTGCTGGATGAGGTGCTGGGCGACGATAGCGGCGTCACCGGCATCCGCGCCCGCAACGTCAAAACCGGCGCGACCCGCGAAATCCCGCTGCAAGGGGTGTTCATCGCCATCGGCCACAAGCCGAACACCGACCTCTTCGCCGGCCAGTTGGAAATGAATAACGGTTACATCCAGGTCAAGGGCGGCAGCGAAGGCGGCGCCACCTCGACCAGCATCCCCGGCGTGTTCGCCGCCGGCGACGTGGCCGACCACGTTTATCGCCAAGCCATCACCTCCGCCGGCAGCGGCTGCATGGCGGCGCTGGACGCTGACAAGTTTCTGGGAGGCTGAGTCGCCACGATCAATCGCTGTCAAGCGGGCCGGTTGATCCGAATCAATTGGCCTTCGAGCGAGGCGCGCGTTCCAATCACGGCATCAATACGCCGCGCCTGCTGCTCGAAATTGGCGTCAAATGTGCAAACGATAATGCCGCCATGCCGGGAACTATTCAGATGCAACCGGATGAAATCCCGGCGATTGAGCGTCAGCAATGCCCGCCCTTGCTCGGTCGCCCGAGCCAGAACGGCAGGATCGGTGATCGCCTGACCGGCGCAACCATCATCCTGAACCGTCAATACCTCATGGCCAAGCCACCGCAGGCGCTCGACCACCTGCAAGGGAAAATTTTCATCCGCGTACAAACGGGCCATCAATCCTCCTCGTTGGCCCAAATCTGCCGATCAATCTCATCCGCGTGAGCGCGAGCGTAAGCCCAGGCGTTTGTCAAATCCTCGGCGCGCAACGCCGGATAGGCCCTCAGCAATTCCGCTTCACCAACCCCCTGCCGCCGCGCCTGAACCAGCACCCAGACCGGAATACGGGTACGAACAATGCAGGGCACACCGCCACAGACGCCGGCGTTGTTCTCGATTCCTGGAAACGCCTCGCCAATATCCCGAGCAACCCATTGCAGAACCACCGCCTTTTCAGCGCGCGTCATCCGGTGTAACAAAATCTCGGCTTGCTCTAAAAGATTCATGATTCGTAACCCACAATAAAACCTGGCCTTCCGACCATCCTACCCCTATCTTCCCCGCCACGGTCACTCCCACGCCGCCAAATCGGCCCGCATGATGCGCACCCGCTGCAGGATCGCCTCTCGCTTGAGGTTGAACAGCACCATGCCTACGGTAATCGCCGTTCCCAGCCCCAGCAGGATCAGCGCCCGGCTCAGGGCCTGTTCGGGATAGAAACGAATCAGTTGTCCGGCGACGTTCAGCACCAGAAACGCCACGCCGGCATAGAGAAAGGCCCGAATGCGCAAAGCCACGCCCGCGACGACGCCCAGCAACGCCAGCGCCAGCGCCAGCACGAACACACTCAACTCCGGTCGCAGGAACACATCCAGCCCCGCCCCGGCGTAGAGCGCACTCAGCGCCGCCAACCGCGTTCCGTTCAGCACGTTCGGTCGCAGTTCCCGCCGGTGCAAATGCAGCAGCGCCAGCACCGACGCCGCCGCCGGGACGATGTAGAACTGCCACAGGCCATAACGCTCCGCCCACAGCGGCGCCCAAAGATAGATCGCCCCATTCAGCGCCAGCACGCCCAGATACAGCGGCCAGGGATGGCGCAGCGTACTGGCCAGCGACAGATACAGCACGGCGACAGCCAGCAGCGTTCCCCCGGTCCAGACCGAGGCAAGCTGCCACGGCGCAGTCGCCAGCGCCAGCAGCGGTAACCACAGGGCAAGCCGGTATAGCGGCGGCGAACCGGTAAACTGGTGCAGCAGGAACGCGGTATAGCCCGCTGCCATCAGGGCTACGGTATCGCCGACCATGAACGGGGTTAAACCCAAGGCCAGCAACCGCCCGTAAACCACCAGCAATCCCAGCAACAGCGCGGTTGCGTAAACCCAGTTCGGCTCATCCGGTCGCCGCCAGGCGCGCGTCAACGTCAGACCGGCCAGCATCAGCAACGCCGCGCTGGCCGCCAACGGATCGGCGGGAATGCCAAACCACCACGGCGAGGGTCCCAACCCGGTCAGATGCGCCGTGACTGCATAACCATGCAACCCCAGCCAGAGAGCAGTCAACGCCAGCAACCAGGGCATCAGACCGGAGACCGCGTGCTCCAGGTCATAGACCCGGCTGAACCGCTCCGCATCCGCTTCTGGGTCCGCCTGGGCCAGCCAGACCGCCAGCCGCCGCCGAACCACCATCAGCGCCAACAACAGCAAAACGGTTTGCATAGCGTACCAGGGCGTCAATCCGATCAACGGCATCCAGACGAACGCCAGGCTACCCGTCAGCCAGGCTGCATAACTGCTCGCCAGCGTCAGCGCCAGTCCCGCATTCAGCCAGAACGACCGTCCCTGCCACCAGCCCCGCGCCAGCGCCACCGCCGCCAGCGTAAGCAGGGTTATCGTGCAGATCATCCAGTGGGAATCAGCCGCCAGCAGCAACAAGGTCAGGCTCGCCGCCGGCAGCAGGGTCAACCACCCGTTCAGCGCCGAACGCCAGACTTCCCAACGGCGCGGCCCGTACTGCCACGCCCACAGCAGCACGCCATTCCACAGCGCCACGGCCAGCGGCAACCCAATCAGCGGCGCACTTAAATCCAGCAGGATCGCCAGCAACGTCGCGCCGAGCGCCATCAACAGCACGTGCGCAGTCAATAGCTCTGGCCGCAACCGGAAGGCATGGCCCGCGGTCGCCGCCAGCAGCAACGCCAACCCAGTCAGCATCCAACCCGACCGCTCCAGCAGGAACGCGCCATCCCACAACAGGCCACCCGCTTCCACCAACAACAATCGCGCCAGCAACAGAACCAGTACCGCGAACGGCGTCCAGAACAGCGGTGGTTCCAGATCGGCTTGCCGCCAGCGCAAGCTGTGCGCCAGTGACTGGCCATAGCGTCGCCACAGCGGAACCAGCAGGAACAACACGTTCAACCAGGCCAGAACGATGGCAGTGCCGCGAATCGTAGCGGACAACGTGTCAGCGCGGCCCCACCAGACCCATTCCAGCGCACCGCTGGTCAGCAAACCGCTCGTCGTCAACATCACCACCGCCAGCCAGGCCAGGCCGGGCCAGGCCGTGTTGCGCAACAGCAGGAACAGATACAGCGCCAGCACGGCCAGCAGAGCAGCAGGCGCCAGCGCACCGTCCCACACGCCGACGATTCCGCCGCCCAGCACGCTGGTCAAGCCCAGCAACGGCCACAACCCGGGGTCTACCGCCCAGCCCGGCCAGCGGCCATTCCAGCGCGGCAGCAGCAGATTGCCGACGCCCCAGAGCGCGTAGCCCCAGACGATGGCCAGCCAGACGCTTTCTCGGGTATTAAAGTCGAGTGTGTCCGCCAGGCTCCCGACCAGGGCGCTCAGCAGCAGTGGCAAACCCAAACCGCGCCAGCCAACGGCGTTTGGCCAGCATCGCGCCACCGGGAATAGCGCAACACAGAGCAGCGCCAACAGGACTGGCAAGCGAAAATCAGTCGGCAGTAATCCCAACAGCACCGCGCCCGCCAGCGCCAGGACGTACAGCACGCTGCTGGTCACTGCCAGCGGCGCGCGCCAGTACGCCAGCGGCGCGGCGCGTTCCGCTTCCAGCCCAACCGCCGCTGTCGCCAGAGCCAGGCTCAACAGCACATTTAGCAACGGTTGGCCCAAACCAAACAGCGCGGTCGGCGCGAACCCGTCGCCGGTCAGCCAAAGACCGAGCGTCAGGGTGATCAGCGCCGCATAGGCCCAGACCGTAGAGCGGTCTTCCCAACTGGCCAGCCCGAACAGTCCCAGACTCAGCCCCAGGGCTGGCCATAATGCCGGGACCGGCCATCCCGACCATGCCAGCGTCGGACTGGCCGCCACCACGACCGCCGCGATCAACAGTGCGCCGTCGCGCAGGCTTTCTTCTACTTGTTGGCGACCGCCGGCGCCGCCGGGCGTAGTAAACCCCAGCATCCGCGCCGCGCGCCAAACCGACGGTTTAGCCAGCGCCGCCCTGCCCAATCGCCAGACCAGCAACGCATACAACACGGCTGCCGCGTTCAGCCATGGCAGCGTCCATCCGCTCCGATCCAGACCGACCAGCAGCCCCGCCAAACCCAGCAGCATTGGCAACACCGCCCAGCGGAACTGGTGGAAATGACCGATGAGCAACAACCCGGTCAGCGTCGCCAATCCCGCCGCCCATGGCCATGACCATGCCGCCCCGCCCATGACCCACCGCTGGCCGAGATGGATGAGGCCAACCACCCACAGCAAACCCATCGCCTGTTCCAGCGGCGCGCGAATCAAAGATGTCAACGCCGGCGAAACCGATTCCTCGCGCTCCCCATCAGCCAGCAACATCCGACGAATTCGCAAGGGCCGATCCAACCACCATAAAAATACCCACAGCGCCAGCACCACCGCGAACTGGGCCAGACCGGTACTCGGTCCAGGGAACCAGCCGCGCTTGACCAGCACGCCGATGCCGCCCGCGCACGCCAACACGCCATAAAACAACGCCTGCTGGCGCAAACCCAGACTCAACCACAGCAGCAGCGCCCCCGCCAGCGCCAGCAGCAGGATCGGTTCCCATCGTCCCAGCAATTCCGGCCACAGCGCCATCCCTGCCAGCCCCAGCGCCAGCGCCACGTGCAGCAACGCACCAGCGACAAATACGGTGCGGCTGATTGGCGCTTGCCGGCGGTCGTGCAAACCCAGCATGGTCCACAGCGCCGCCAGCGCCAGCAGGCCGAACCCAATCCGCAACTCCCTAATCACGCCGATCCAGTCCGGCGCATAGGCGACCGCCGCCATGGCCAGCGCCACTACACCAATATCAGCCCAGGCCCAGCGCGGATCGACCTCCGGCAACGCCAGCGCCAGCCGCACCGCGCCATACGCCAGCAGTGCCGCCGTCGCCGCCGTGGCAAAGCCGAGCCAGCCCGGCGCCGCCCAGTTCAGGCTCCAGACCGTCAGGCCCAGCAGCAGCAATCCAAAAGCGACCAAACATTGCAAGGCAATAGCGCGCGACCGGGAATGCGCCCAGCGGCTCAATCCCAACAGCCCCAGCAGGCCCGGCAGGCTGGCAAGTTCATGCCAGGCCGGTGGCAACAAATTCAGGATGCCGTACCCGTACAGGCCGGCTACGCAACCAAACAGCAGGTACAGCGGCGGCCAGGTCCGGTAGCGCCAGGTCACCCAGCCGTACAGGGCTGCGCCCAGGGCCAGCGTCAGAATGGCGGTCGGCGTGGTCTGAATCGCTGCCGCCACCGCCACCGCCGACAGGCCGTAGAGCGCAAAGCTGAACCGGGACAGGAAGGCGTATTTGTGGACCCAGTCCTTGAATGCGGCGTCCACCGCGAACAACAGCCCGCACAACGCCATCAGGAACGGCCCGGCGTAACCGGCCGGCAACGGTTCCGGCCACAGCCAGGTCAGATGCGCGAACGACACCGCCGCCGTGTACACCAGCAGACCGGCGGCGTAGTAGGTGATCAGCCACCGATCCAGGAACAGCCGCCGCAGCCACTCGCTGGCGAAGGTCCGCAGGCCGTAACCGAGCACGCCCAGCAGCACGCCGTGCAGCGCCGCCAACCCGGGCCAGCCCGGAACGATCTTTGCCAGCGGCGCCGCCAGTTGCGTTGCGGCCAACCCGGTCAACAACCAGGGATAACGCCCCATCAACGCCCGATCCATCAGGCCGCTGACCAGGATCGCGGCCCAGGCGAACGCCGCCAGCGTACCGGCCACAATCACCAGGGCGACGGTCAACAGCCAACCGTCGCCCGCGCTGGCGCTGGCCAGCCGTACCGCGACCGCCAGATCGAGCGGCGCCAGCAACAGACCGAGCGTCAGCAACATGTCGCTGGCAACTACCAGTTCCGGGCGCTGGCGACGAAACTCATAACCGGCCCAGATCAGAAAAGCGGTGGCGCTCACCAGGCTGGCGAACACCACCAGGGCGTTGACGAAGCCCGTGGTGTTGGCGATCAGGAACAACGCCCCAGCGACAAAGCAGAACCCGCCGACGAACCAACCGATGTTCTGGGCCAGAAACGGCGCGATCAACCTCGGCCAGCCGGACAGCGCGCGCAATGCCTGTTCCAGCGGGCTGGGCGTGGCGGAACGCCAGTCGGTGGCGGGAACCGGCTCCTCCCAGCGCGGCGGCGGCGATGGCAAGGGTCGTTCCAGCGGCGCGACCGGCGGTGACAGCGGCTCCAGGACCAGCGGCGGCGACAGCGGTTCTGCCCCCCCACCCCAACCCTCCCCCACGCGGGGGGAGGGAGCTTTTATGGAGGGAGCGAGGGCGGCAGGTTCCCCCACGCGGGGGGAGGGAGCCTTGACGGAGGGAGTTGGGGCGGCGGGTTGCCATGGCGGCGCTCCCGGCGGCGTCTCCATACCTTGCGCCAACAAATTCCAGGCCAGCGCGCGCCGGAGCCGCCAAGCCTGGGTGTTCGGGGATACACCGCCCCGACGTAGATGCCGCTCCCACAATCGGTCCAGTTCGTCGCTCAGTTGCCGACAGCGTTCCCATTCCAGCGCGCCCGTCTCGACCAACCGTTGCAACTCCAGCCGCAACAGCGCCAGATTTTCCAGATCGGCGGGCGCGTAATGGCCGCCGCCCAGCACTGGCGCGATAGGAACCGGTGGGGGTTGATCGGATGATTCCGGGATGCTGCGGGCGAACGGACGTTCCCGCAGCTCCCGAACCTGGCGGCGCGCGACGATGAGCGCAATCAGCAGAACGATCGGCGAGATCAGCCACGCCAGCGCCACAAATCCCAGAATTGCCCATTCCATGATCCGTCCCCCTCCGAAACGCCATCAGTCTCCTCGACGGGCCTTTAGCCTTTGATCTCCTTCTTCAGTACCGCCAATTCCGCCTCGACCTCGGTATCCACTTCCATTTTTAAAAACTCGCGTTCCATCGCGCTGTACTCGCCATACACCTCGGCGCGCGCCTCCATCCGCGCTTCCATCTCGCCCACCTTGTCCGCCATCCGGCCAAATGAGTTATTCAGATCGAGGCCGGTCTGGAACCGGTCGCTGACCAGGTCCATCTGCTCGCGCGCCTGGGCGGCCCGTTGCCGCGCCACCAAGCTGCTCTTCTTCAGCCGCGCTTCTTCCAGCTTGGTTTCCAGCGCCCGCAACTGGGCCTTGAGCCGTTCACTGGTGCGGCGGGCCGATTCCCAGGAGGCTTGCAGGCTGGCGACCGTGCCATCGTGCTCCTTCTTGCGCAGCAGTGCTTCCCGCGCCAGCATTTCGTTGCCGGTTTCCAACGCCCGCCGCGCCCGGTTGTACCAGTCCTCGGCTTGCCGACGCTGACTATCCAGCTCCTTGGCCAGTTGCTTTTCGCTCGCCAGGGCATCAATCACCCCTTCCCGGGCGCTGTTGACGTTCTCCTCCATCTCGCGGATGAGCTGCTTGATCATCCGCTCCGGGTCTTCGACCCGATCCACCAGATCATTCAGATTGGCGGTGAGTACATCGCTAATACGCTTGAACAGGTTGGCCATGGACGCCTCCGGGCAGGTATGGAGCAGGAAAGGAATGGTTTTGAGTATAGTTGGGAAAAATAGTCTTGAACAGTGTTTAATTTAAATGCCGCCCGTGTTTCCCTGCAATTGACCCTCCGTCGCTGCAACGCCGCCACATCGTACAAGCAACTTGTTCAAATCTTTGATGAACTGTGAGCTAAAGCGTGGGGTTTTCCGCACCTGTCCCCGCGCGCCTCAGCCTTGTCCAAACAGGAGAACCCCGTGGCCACTGTGAATTCCATGAACACCCCCGGCGAGCGCGTCGCCATCGTCGCCGGTCTGCGCACCCCGTTCGCCCGGCAACTGACCGCCTACAAGGACCTGAACGCCATCGAACTGGGCGTTCTGGTCACCAACGAACTGCTCAACCGAACCAACCTGGACCCTGCCCTGATCGAGCGGATGGTCTACGGCTGCGTCGGCCTGATTCCCGAAGCGCCCAACGTCGCCCGCGAGGTGCTGCTCGGGGCCGGCATGAACCCGCGCACTGACGCCTACACCGTCACCCGCGCCTGCGCCACCAGCTTCCAGTCCGCGGTGGAAATCACCCAGGCCATCCTGCTGGGCGAAATCGAAATCGGCCTGGCCGGCGGTTGTGACTCCACCTCGGTCTTACCGATCCAGACCTCGAAAAAACTGTCGCGAGCGCTGATCCACTCCACCAAAGCCAAGACCCTCAGCGACAAGCTGGCGCTGTTCAAGGAAATTCGTCCCGCCGACCTCATTCCGGTGTCGCCGGCGGTCAAGGACTACTCTACCAACCTGGGCATGGGCGAAATCGCCGAACAGATGGCCAAGAGTTACGGCATTACCCGCGAGGAACAGGACCGCCTGACCGTGCGTTCCCATCAACTCGCCCAACAGGCCTGGGACGCCGGCAAGCTGAGCAGCGAGGTGATGCGCGTGTTCGTCCCGCCGTTCAAGGACGCTATCGAGCGCGACAACAACATTCGCGGCGATTCCAGCCTGGAACAACTGGCCAAGCTCAAGCCGGCCTTCGACCGCAAACACGGCACCGTGACCGCCGCTAACTCCACCCCGCTGACTGACGGCGCTTCCTCCATGATCCTGATGAAGGAGCAGCGCGCCCGGCAACTGGGGTTCGAGCCGCTCGGCTTCATCCGCTCCTACGCTTTCGCCGCCATCAATCCGTTCAACGATGGCCTGATGGGGCCGTCCTTCGCTACGCCCGTCGCGCTCGACCGGGCCGGGATCAAGCTCAGCGATCTGACCGTACTGGAGGTGCATGAAGCGTTCGCCGCGCAAACCCTGGCCAATATCAAGAACTGGCCGTCGCGCAAATTCGCCCAGGAACAACTGGGCCGCGCTGAACCGATTGGCGAGGTGGACATGGACAAGTTCAACGTGCTGGGCGGCTCGCTGGCCTACGGCCACCCGTTCGCCGCCACCGGCGGACGGCTGATCATGCAAACGATCAACGAGCTGCGCCGACGCGGCGGCGGGCTGGGGCTGGCGACCGCCTGCGCCGCCGGCGGGCTGGGCGTGGCGATGGTGCTGGAAGTGGCGTAACCGAGAGGATGCCAATCATGACCACCGAACTGAATCTGACCGTATTTCAACTGGCGCTGCGCGAAGACGGCATCGCCGTGATCACCATTGACCTGCCCGGCGAAAGCCAGAATACCTTGAAAGCCGCCTTCATCACCGAGGCCAATACCTTGCTCGACCGGCTGGAGCAGGACGCCAACGTCCAGGGCATGGTGTTCATCAGCGGCAAACCCGGCTCGTTCATCGCTGGCGCTGACATCAACATGCTGAAAGCCTGCAAGACGGCCGCCGAAGCCACGGAATTGTCCAAAGCGGGCCAGCGCTTCTTCGACCGGCTGGAGAATTTCAAGGCCCCGGTGGTTGCGGCGATTGACGGCGCGTGTCTGGGCGGCGGGCTGGAACTGGCGCTGGCCTGCCATGGCCGGGTCTGCACCGATAATCCGAAGACCGCGCTGGGCCTGCCGGAAGTGATGCTGGGCGTGTTGCCGGGCAGCGGCGGCACCCAGCGTCTGCCCCGGCTGATCGGCATTCCCACCGCGCTGGACCTGATGTTGACCGGCAAGCACCTGAACGCCCGCAAGGCGCAGCGGCTGGGGCTGGTGGACGACGTGGCGCCCGCGACCATTCTGCTGCAAACCGCGATTGATCTGGCGAAGAAGCTGCAGCAGAACCGCGCCGCCATGCGCAAGACCGGCAGCCTGTTCTCGGTCAAGGGCCTGACCAAACTGGCGCTGGAGGACAATCCGCTGGGCCGGCGCGTCCTGTTCCAGAAAGCCCGCGAGCAGGTGTTGGGCAAGACCAAAGGCAACTACCCCGCCCCGTTGCGCATCATTGACTGCGTGGAAACCGGTGCGGGCCAGGGCTTCAAGAAGGGCCTGGAAGCGGAAGCGGTCGGGTTCGGCGAACTGGCGGTCACGCCCCAGGCCCGGCAGTTGATGAATCTGTACTTCGCCACCACCGCGATGAAGAAGGATACCGGCGTCGCCGACGCCAGCGTGCAACCGCGTCCGGTCCAGAAGGTTGGCGTGCTGGGTGCGGGGTTGATGGGCGCGGGCATCGCCTACGTCACCACCAACAAGGCGCGGGTGCCGGTGCGGCTCAAGGACAAGGAACCAGCGGGTCTGAATCGCGGCCTGGCCTACATTGACCGGCTGATTCAAAAGCGGGTGCAGCGGCGTTCGATCACTTCCTTTGAAGCCGGTCAGGAGCGGCACCGCGTTACGCCGACCCTGGATTTTTCCGGTTTCCATAACGTGGATCTGGTCATCGAGGCGGTGTTTGAAGACCTCAAGCTCAAGCATCAGATGATCGCCGACGTGGAGGCGAATTGCCCGCCGACCACGATTTTCGCCACCAACACCTCCTCGATTCCCATCGCCAAAATCGCCGAGGCGGCGCAACGCCCGGAAAACGTCATCGGCATGCACTACTTCTCGCCGGTGGAGAAGATGCCGCTGCTGGAACTCATCGCCACGCCGAAAACCGCGCCAGAGGTCATCGCCACGACGGTCGAATTGGGCCGCAAGCAGGGCAAGACCGTGATCGTGGTCCAGGATGGAGCCGGGTTCTACGTCAACCGCATTCTCGCCCCGTACATGAATGAGGCGGGCTATCTGCTGGCCGAAGGGGTGGCGGTAGACGCCATTGATCAGGCGCTGGTGGAATTCGGCTTCCCGGTCGGGCCGTTCGCGCTGCTGGACGAAGTCGGCATTGACGTGGGTTCCAAGGTCGGGCCGATCCTGTACGAAGCTTTCGGCGAGCGGATGAAACCGGCCGGCGTCGCCGACAAACTGCTGGCCGACGGCCGCTACGGGCGCAAGAGCAAGAAGGGCTTTTACCTGTACGAAGGCGTCAAGAAGGGCGAGAAGCCGGTGGACAAGACCGTCTACGGCATTCTCGGTGTGAGCGGCGACAAGGCCGTGGACGCGAAGGAGATCGTTGAACGCTGCGTGCTGATGATGCTGAACGAAGCGGCGCTGTGCTGGGACGAAGGCGTGATCCGCAGCCTGCGCGACGGCGACATCGGCGCCGTGTTCGGCATTGGCTTCCCGCCGTTCCTGGGCGGGCCGTTCCGCTACGCCGACACCTTCGGTATCACGGAACTGGCAGCGAAGCTGGAGCAGTATCGCCAGCGGCTGGGCGAACGCTTTGCCCCGGCGGAAATTCTGCGGCGCATGGCGAAGGAAAAGCGGACTTTCCACGCGGATTGACCGTCGCCATGACCCTCCCTCTTCGCCGGGGGGAGGGTTTGCGGCACAATGGCTCTGGGCCACCAACCGTCGAGGCAGCGCCATGAATCCGCAACTGAAACCCCGCCTGACCCCTGAAGACTATCTCGCCATCGAGCGCAGCGCCGAGTTCAAGAGCGAATACTTTGACGGCGAAATCTTTGCCATGGCAGGCGCGAGCAGGGCGCATAACAGCATCGTTCTCAACACCGGTTCCGAAATCCGGCAACACCTGAAAAATCGTTCCTGCAAAGCTTACGTGAACGACATGCGGGTCAAGGTCAGTCCGACTGGCCTGTACACCTACCCGGACGTGGTCGTCGTCTGCGGCAAGGAGCAATTTGAAGATACCCATCTCGATACCCTGTTGAACCCGACGCTCATCATCGAAGTACTGTCGGATTCGACCGAAGCCTACGACCGGGGCCGCAAGTTCGAGCACTACCGCCATCTGGACTCGCTGGTCGAATACGTGCTGATCGCCCAGCAGCGGCCGCATGTCGAATCCTTCCGCCGGCAATCGGACCAGCACTGGCTACTCGCCGAATGCAGCGGTCTGGACGGAACGCTGCGGCTGGAATCCATTGATTGCGATCTGGCGCTGGCGGAGATTTACGCGAAGGTGGAACTCAGCGAGAGTCCGCTGGCTGATCCAATTTCGCATAACCCTATTGCGGTTTAAGCCGGTTTGTGGAAAAATGCGAACCATTCTCATTTGAGGCTTGATCCAGATGACTATGGTGCGCCTTTCCGAACTGGCTGTTGGTCAGCAGGGCATTATCGAAGACGTGGATGCCGAGGACCACTTTCGCCAGCGCCTGCAAGCGCTGGGCTTCCGCATCGGTAAGGAGGTGCGCCCGATCCGCCAGGCGCTGTTTGGTGGACCGCTGCAAGTCCGGGTCGGTAGCGTCAACATCATGCTGCGCCGGAACGACGCCGCGCTGATTTACGTCTGGGCCGAGGGATAAAGCCGGTCCACCACGGAAAACACGGTCCACGGAAAACACGGAAGGCACGGAAGATACGGAAGATACGGAATTAGTGATGAAGCGTATCGCCCTGTTGGGAATGCCTAATACCGGCAAATCTACCTTTTTTAATCGCCTGACCGGGGCCAGCGCCCGCATCGGCAACTGGCCCGGCATCACCGTGGATTTGCTGAGCGCGAAAATCCTGCTCGGCGCCGATATGGTCGAGGTGGTGGATCTGCCCGGCCTCTACGATCTGCACGGGTTCGCCGAGGACGAGCAGGTCGTGCGCCGCTTCCTGCAAAACAATCCGGTTGACCTGCTTTGCATCATCCTCAACGCCACCCAGATTGATCAGCAACTGCCGCTGACCCTGCAACTGTGCCGGCTCGGATTGCCGGCGGTGGTCGTGCTGAACATGGCCGACGAAGCCGAACGACTGGGCATCCGCTTCGATACCGAGGTGCTGGCGGCGGGGCTGGGCTGTCCGGTGTGCCGCGTCAGCGCCAAGTACGGCCAGGGTTTCCCGGAAGCCCGCGATACCCTGCGCCGGGTTTTGGGCCAAAACCCGACCGCCGATACTCAGGCTTTACAAGCCGATTTCGCCGCCGATGAAGCCCTGATCGCGGAAGCGGAGAAGCTGCTGGCGCGGTCGGTGACATTACCACGGGTGCTGGAGTATGGCCTGAGCGAGCAGATCGACCGGTTCGCCCTCCATCCCGTTTTCGGCGTCCCGCTGTTTTTCCTCGCCCTGTTCCTGCTGTTCCAGGCCGTCTACACCTTGGGGGGGCCGTTGCAGGACGGCATGGCCTGGCTGCTGGAAGGCTTCCGCGATCTAGCCCTGGCGCCCTTGCAAACCCTTTTGCCCGGCTGGCTGTATGGCCTGCTGGTGGAAGGACTCTACGACGGGCTGGGCACGGTCGCCTCGTTCGTGCCGATCATCGTGCTGTTCTTCCTCGGCATGGCGCTGGTCGAGGACAGCGGCTATCTGTCCCGCATCGCCTTCCTGATGGATGCGCTGATGGCCAAGCTGGGCCTGGACGGGCGCAGTTTCGTCATGCTGCTGATGGGCTTCGGCTGCAACGTGCCGGCCCTGATGGGCACCCGGGTGATGCGGTCGCGCGGCTTGCGGCTGCTGACCATGCTGATCGTCCCGTTTTCGCTGTGCTCGGCCCGCCTGCAAGTATTTGTGTTCCTCACCACCGCGCTGTTTTCGCCGGCCCACGCGCCGCTGGTGCTGTTCGCGCTGTACGTCCTCAGCTTCCTGACCGCCTTCGCCACCGCCCTGCTGTTCAAGCGCCGGCTGAACAGCAGCGAACCGCTGCTGATCGAACTGCCGCCCTACCGCCTGCCCACGTTCAAACAGGTGGTCTTGCGCGCCTGGCAGGAGGTGTATCACTTTCTCAGCCGCGCCAGCCGTTTCATCATCGCCGGGGTGGTGATGATCTGGCTGTTGACTCATTTGCCGCCGGGCGCGGTCGCCAGCGGCCCCGACACCCTGGCGGGCATGTTCGGCGCTTGGCTGGAACCGCTGTTACGGCCCATCGGCATTGATGAACGGATGGCGGTGGTGTTGCTATTCGGCTTCGTCGCCAAGGAGATCGTGCTGGGGGCGATGGCGGTGGTCTATGGGCTGGAAGGCGATGCGCTGGCCCAGTTGATGACCCAGCACATGGACTGGGTGCAGGCATTCAGCTTTATGCTGTTCACGCTGCTCTATACGCCCTGCCTGTCCACGGTGGCAACGCTGCGCAGCGAATCCAGAAGCCTCGCGTTCACCGGCTTCAGCATCGTCTGGTCGCTGGGGCTGGCCTGGCTGCTGAGCTTTATTTTCTATCAGGGCGCGCGGCTGCTGGGATTTTGAATTCGCATCGGGCGTTTTATGTCGTTCACGGGTTGGAGACTACTCCTAGCTTAAGCTAGACTCCATGTCATCAGCAGTAACGGCAAGGCGTTTGCCGCGCCCCACAATTATTCATCAACCGATTCAGAGGACTGAACTGATGCCAAAAAAGAAAGAGCCTACCGGAACCACGGTCGCCAAAGAGTCTAAGCAAACCATCAAGAAACCTGCGACTGCTGCAACGCCAGCGATGAAACCACCCGTTGTGGAAGCCGCCAAACCTGCCGAGAAACCCGCCGCCCCGGCCAAGGCCGAACCGGCTCCTGCACCCACCAAGGCCGCTGAGAAACCCGCCGCCCCGGCGCCTACCCCGGCTGCACCGGCTGCACCGGCTCCGGCCCCCGCCAAGGCCGCCGAGAAACCCGCCGCCCCGGCCCCCGCCAAGGCCGCCGAGAAACCGGTTCCCGCTCCCGCCAAGGCTGCCGAGAAACCGGTTCCCGCTCCCGCCAAGGCTGAAAAAGCCGCCGCTCATCCTGAATCGAACGTCACCGTTATCGTCGCCAAATACGATGTCGGCCATGGCAACACCATGTTTATTCGCGGCGAAGGCGCAGGCCTGACTTGGGAGGCCGGAATTCAGATGGACAATGCCGGCAATGACGTGTGGGTCTGGACCACGAACGAAGCCAGCCAGGGTCCGGTATCGTTCAAGTTCCTGATCAATGACGAGATCTGGTCAGTCGGCGACAACATGATCGCGCCGGTCGGCGAAACCACGACGCTCTATCCTTCTTTCTGACCCCTGCTGGCCGGGCGGCGCCGACCATCGGTTCCTGATGGTCGGGCGTCGCTTGGCCCGCTCATGCGCCTTCTTGCCGCAGTCGTTCAAACTCCAGCCGCGAGCGGGTCACGCAATCCTCGATGGCGACGCCGGTGAAGTAATTGCCAGTCAGCGCCAGACGGCTTCCAGCCAACGCCCGGTCCACAGCGCCCATCCACTCGCCATGCCCGACTCGCAGCGCCGGCAACTGATTCAGCCGGGTCGCCACATGTTCCGAGTCGAACGCGCTACGCGGTACGTTCAACACCTGGGCGATGCGGTTCAGCTTCCCCTCCTCGTCCAGCACGCCAGACCGGAAATGGAAGGTAAAGCCCCGGTGCGTCGGGTGCGGCGCGGTGTCGCGCGATACGGCTGAATAAAACGCTTCGTTCCGGCCAATCAGTCCCGCCACCGGCGGCAACAATATCTGGCCGGCGGGCAGCGCCACGCCAACCGATTCCACCGCAGCGGTTTGAATCCGCGCCAAAGCGGCGGCCAGCTCCGGGAATTCCGCCCCTAACAATGTGGCTGCGACTGCGACCGGCGTCGCCAGGCACAGGGATCGCGCCGCGTATTCGCCCTGATCGGTGCGAACGATGAAATCCTCTCCCACCCGACGAATTTCCCGCGCCGTCTGGCCGAATGCGACGTGAAGGTCCGGTTGCGCGGCCAGACTGTCGGCGATGGTTTGCAACCCGCCGGCCAGCGTGAAACCGCGTGGGACATCCTGACGCCGGGGTCGGGATCGAAACAGGTTTTCGGCGGGAAACGCGCCGGCGGGCTGGCAGATCACTGCATTAAAGGCCGGTTCGAATACCGCTGCGTAATTGCGCGGCCCGACGATGCGCCCGTAGTACTCGGCGACGCTGTGCCCGGTTTTTTTCAGCCCCGCCAGCCGGAACGGGGCCAGCAGCAATTCCGAAAAAGACAACTGGGAAGGAATGCTCTTGACCGCGCCATCGGCGAACAGCCGAAAGCCGACGTTCGCCCGCCGTTGCAGGCGGTTCAGCACGCCGATCCGTTCCAGAATCGCCAGCAGATTGCCGTAGGAATTGAAGGCGCTGTGTGCGCCCAGTTCCAGCCAGAACCCATCCAGCGCCCCCTCGAACCGGTGCGAACCCAGGCAACCGCCCGGCTGGCGCTCCCCTTCCAGCACCCGCGCGTTCCAGCCGGCGCTGGTAGCGTAATGGGCCATGCTCAGGCCACTGATGCCCGCGCCGATAATCAACAGATCGTAATCAGCCATGGCGAACTCTCCGAGAATGGCGATGGAACGGCGATTCTCAACAAGGGCGGCGGAAGGGTCAACAAGTCAGCCAAACCGTGCTAGGTTCGCCCGCCTGATTTTGCTTAGGCTTGAACGGTTTACTTCCCCGACCCAAGAAAGGATAGCGCCATGAACATCATCTCCTATTTCGCCAAAGACCTGTTCCAGGGCAAAACCGTCTTCATCACCGGCGGCAGCAGCGGCATCAACCTCGGCATCGCCCGCAACTTCGCGGCGGTTGGGGCGAATCTCGGCATCGTGGGCCGGGCGCAGGAAAAACTCGATGCGGCGGGGGCGGAACTGCGGGCGCTCGGCGCGCGGGTCTCCACCCATTCCGCCGACGTGCGCGACTACGCGGCGCTGGAAGCGGCCATGCAACGTTGCCGCGAGGAACTGGGACCGATTCACACCCTGATCTGCGGGGCCGCCGGCAACTTCCCCCTGCCCGCTGAACAAATCAGCCCCAACGGCTTCAAGTCGGTGATTGACATTGACCTGCTGGGCAGCTTCCACACCTGCCGCGCGGCGTTCGAGCAACTGAAGGAAACCAAGGGCAATATTATCTTCATCTCGGCGGGTCAGGCGTTCATGCCCTACGCGCTCCAGGCTCACGTCGGCGCGGCCAAGGCCGGCATTGATAACATGATGCGCAATCTGGCGCTGGAATGGGGCCGGTTCGGCATCCGCTGCAACAGCATCGCTCCCGGTCCGATTGAAGGCACCGAGGGCGTGCGCCGGCTGGTGCCGGAAGGCAGCATCGACAAACTCAAGAGAATGATCCCGCTGGGCCGCTTCGGCACGCCGGACGACATCGGGCAACTCAGCGTGTTCCTGGCCTCGCCGCTGGCGTCCTACATCACCGGCACGCTGATCGTCGCCGACGGCGGCCAGAATCTGCCCGGCTCCGGGGCATGGACGCAGTTGGTCCTGGCGGAAATGGCGAAGGCGAAAGGCTAAAGGCGAAAGGCGAAAGGGCTTCGCCATCAACCGGCAACCTTTCGCCACTTCAGCAAAACTGGCTCCAACGCTCCACTCTCTACCAGTGGCTTGAGTTAAAATGAATCGTAGGCGGTCACAGCAGTGAACGGCCTTCCATCCACAGTTGATCGATTCTGGAGCCAGCGATGAAACCATTACCCTTCGATTTGAATGACATCATCCACGAACCCTCCGACGAGCAACTCGACGCCTTGATGGAGGCGGTTGCGGTGGAAGCGCGCAAGCACGCCCAGGCGGCGCGCGAACAACTCATGGTCCGCTTGCGGGCCGAAATCATGGCGATTAACCCGCCATTTCAGCCCCAGGCATGACTGACAGCGAAAAGCCCCGGCTGATCGTGGTTGCCGGCCCCAACGGTTCCGGCAAAACCTCGATTACCCAACAGTTGCTGATGCACGAATGGATGGACGGCTGCGTCTACGTCAACCCGGATTTTATCGCCCGCGATGAATTCGGCGACTGGAACGCCCCGGACGCGGTCATCCAGGCGGCGCAACGAGCCGCCGAGATTCGCGAGGATTGCCTGGCGGCAGGCCGCAGTCTGGCCTTTGAGACCGTTCTGTCCACGCGGGACAAGCTGGATTTCATTCGCCGGGCGGGGGAAGCCGGCTTTTTCGTCCGGCTGTTTTTCGTCGGCACCGATGACCCTTCCATTAACGCCAAGCGGGTCGCCATGCGGGTCATGGAGGGCGGCCATGATGTGCCGATTCGCAAGATCATCAGTCGCTACACCAAATCGCTGGCGTATTGTTCGGTGGTAACCTGGCTGGCGGACCGCACCTATGTGTACGACAACTCCGTGGACAATGTCCGCGCCAAACTGCTGTTTCGGGCTTCGCAAGGCCGGTTGATCAAGATTTACGGCGAGATCAACCCCTGGGCCAGGGAAATCGCGCAACGACTGCTTGTCGTGTCGGCCGGCGACGCACCATCGGCTTAGCGGTTGGGTCAGCGTCTTTGGCAACGCGGAAGGGTACAATAGCGACCATCCCCGCAACCCCTTGCCCTTCGCGACTCCCAAGGATTTCCTCATGCGCTACGTCAGCACCCGGGGCGGCATGGCCCCCGCCACCTTTTCCGACATCCTGCTGGGCGGCCTGGCGCCCGATGGCGGTCTGACCGTTCCAGAGGCCTATCCGACCGTCGCGCCCGCCGAGTTGGCGAGCTGGCGTGGCCTGTCCTACCCGGAACTGGCGTTCGCCATCCTGCAAAAATTCGCCGACGACATTCCCGCCGCCGATCTGCGCGCGCTGATGGATCACACCTACACGGTGGCGGCTTTCCGCACCGAGGCGATCACCCCGGTCACGCCATTGCTTGATGGCGTCTGGCTGCTGGGCCTGTCGAACGGCCCGACCCTGGCGTTCAAGGACATCGCCCTGCAACTGCTCGGCCATCTGTTTGAATACGCCCTGCTCCAGACCGGCGGCCATCTCAACATCCTCGGCGCGACCTCCGGCGACACCGGCTCCAGCGCCGAATACGCCATGCGCGGCAAGCGCGGCATCCGGGTGTTCATGCTCTCGCCGTACCAGAAGATGAGCCGGTTCCAGACCGCGCAAATGTTCTCGCTGCAAGACCCCAACATTTTCAATATCGCGGTGCGGGGCGTGTTCGATGACTGCCAGGACCTGGTCAAGGCGGTCAGCAACGACGCCGAGTTCAAAGCCCGCTATGCCATCGGCACGGTCAACTCGATCAACTGGGCGCGGGTCGCGGCGCAGGTGGTCTACTACTTCAAGGGCTGGCTGGCGGTAACCGAACGCGACGATCAGGAAGTTTCGTTTGCGGTGCCGTCCGGCAATTTCGGCAACATCTGCGCCGGCTACATCGCCAAACGGATGGGCTTGCCGATCCACCGGCTGATTCTGGCCACCAACGAAAACAATGTTCTGGATGAATTCTTCCGCACCGGCGTCTACCGGGTTCGCTCCACCGAGCAGGTGGCGCACACCAGCAGCCCTTCGATGGACATCTCCAAGGCCTCCAACTTCGAGCGTTTCATCTTCGACATGGTGGACCGCGATCCGGCGGTGGTGCGCGCGTTGTGGCGGCAAGTGGACGCGCAGGGCTATTTCGACCTGTCCACCACTCCCTACTTCCAGACGGTCCGGGAATCCGGCTTTGTCTCCGGCGCCAGCACCCACCAGAACCGCATGAACACCATTCGCCGGGTGTACGAGGAATCCGGAATCATTATTGACACCCACACCGCCGATGGCGTGAAAGTCGGGCTGGACTATCGCGAGGCCAGCGTGCCGCTGCTGTGTCTGGAAACCGCCCTGCCGGTCAAGTTCGAGGATTCCATCCTCGAAGCCTTGGGTCGCCCGCCCGAATGCCCGGCGGGTTACGAACATCTTGAGGCGCTGCCACAACGATTCGAGGTGATGAATCCGGATGTGGCGGCAATCAAAGCGTACATCGCCCGCCACGCGGGCTGAGCGGCGCCGCGCCATGGTTGAACAGGTCAGAACCGAACTCCGGAGAATCTCGTTATGACTGTCACTGCGACCCACCATCCGCCAATCCCGCCAGCGCGAGCGCTGCCCGGTATAGCCTCTCGACCCGACCCTGCCCTCCGCACCGAGGTCATCTATCCCGACAGCGACGGCAAACCCATGGCCGACAACACCCGGCAATTCACCTACATTGTCACTATTCAAGGCGGAGTCGCCGCGCTGTTCGCTGACCGGCCCGATGTGTTTGTAGCCGGCGATCTGCTCTGGTATCCGGTCGAGGGGAATAACAAAATCCGGGCGGCGCCCGACACCATGGTGGTGTTTGGGCGGCCGCCGGGCCATCGCGGGTCCTATCTGCAATGGCGGGAAGATCATCTCCCCCCGCACGTGGTGTTCGAGGTGCTCTCGCCGGGCAACACCCCAGCCGAGATGAGACGCAAACGCCAGTTTTATGAACGCTACGGCGTCGAAGAGTATTACGAATACGACCCGGATCGCGGCGAACTGCGTGGCTGGCTGCGCCAAAACGATC
>ERZ795055.1231-NODE-1231-length-21086-cov-7.719272_pt1 | contig 21086 bp, 12 predicted proteins | sample MGYA00375139_ERZ795055 | MGnify/ENA primary metagenome ERZ795055 (study PRJEB30184, sample SAMN05720283) | anaerobic digester metagenome | isolation source: active sludge of municipal wastewater-treating anaerobic digesters | place: USA | collected 2015-01-23 ... | reverse complement strand
TCGGAGATATAATGATGCACGGCACCCTTGATCTCGTCATAAAGGTTATGATACCTCCTGAGGAAGCGGGGAGAGAACTCCATATTTATGCCCAGCATATCATGCAGCACCAGTACCTGCCCGTCTACCTGGCGTCCGGCTCCTATCCCTATCACCGGTACTTTGACTGACTCTGCCACCTCGCCTGCCAGCGCTGCCGGGATCTTCTCCAGCACTATTGCAAAAACACCGGCCTTTTCAATGATCTTTGCATCTTCCTTGAGCTTCCTGGCTTCTTCCTCGTCGCGGGCCCTGACTACGTAGGTGCCGAACTTATGTATCGACTGCGGAGTCAGGCCCAGGTGACCCATTACAGGTATACCTGCTGACATGATTCGTTCCACAGACTCCACTATCTCACGCCCTCCCTCCAGTTTCACTGCACTGGCGCCAGTCTCTTTCATTATCCGGATGGCTGAAGCCAGCGCTTCGCGCGAATTGCCCTGGTAAGTTCCGAACGGAAGATCTACCACAACCAGGGCCCGCTTCACACCTCTGACCACCGAAGCGGCATGATAAATCATGTTATCAAGCGTAATGGGCAGTGTGGTGTCAAAACCTGCCATTACATTCGAAGCTGAATCGCCCACCAGAATCACATCGATGCCTGCCTCGTCAATGATCCTCGCCATAGAATAGTCATAGGCTGTCAGCATTGATATCTTCTCACCCTTAAGCTTCATCTCGTAAAGCACATGGGTGGTCACTATCTTAACAGTCTTCTGAACTGACATCTCTTCGGTTTTTATTGTACACTGCAAAGCTACAAAATAAGAATGTCGATTGCCATTAAACCAGATTCTTTTGAACTGGCCTGCCGTTTTGTCATTTCAATGAAATATCTGACTGCCGGCAGCATTACATCGCCATGACATAATTTCATAAAATTCCCTCCGTGAGAGATGTGGCACAAACATTGTCTTTTCTGAGGAGTACAGAAAGAAACTTAGCATATAAATCAGTATAACAATGGGAAAAATTATCGGTATTGACCTGGGAACCACCAACTCCTGCGTTTCAGTGATGGAAGGCAACGAGCCTGTGGTAATACCCAACAGTGAAGGCAAGCGCACCACCCCTTCGGTGGTTGCTTTTCTTGAGAACGGTGAGCGCAAGGTGGGTGACCCTGCCAAGAGGCAGGCCATAACCAATCCGCGGAAAACCGTTTCATCAATCAAACGCTTCATGGGAAGAAGCTTCGATGAAATTACAAACGAGATGAAGAAGATGACCTTCGAGGTCATCCGCGGTGACAACAACACCCCGAGGGTCAAGATTGATGACCGCAACTATTCTCCTCAGGAGATCTCGGCAATTGTGCTTCAGAAGATGAAGAAGACCGCCGAGGATTATCTCGGTCAGGAGGTCACTGAAGCCGTCATTACCGTTCCTGCATACTTCAATGATTCACAGCGTCAGGCTACAAAGGAGGCCGGAGAGATAGCCGGACTGAAGGTCAAGCGAATCATCAATGAGCCTACGGCAGCTTCGCTTGCATACGGCCTTGACAAGAAAGCCCATGATCTCAAGATCGCAGTATTCGACCTTGGAGGCGGCACATTCGACATTTCAATTCTTGAACTGGGTGACGGAGTTTTCGAGGTCAAATCAACCAACGGTGACACCCACCTCGGTGGCGATGACTTCGACAACCTTATCATAGACTGGCTGGCTGACGAGTTCCAGAGGGAAGAAGGAATAGACCTTCGCAAAGACCCGATGGCCCTTCAGAGACTAAAGGAAGCAGCTGAAAAAGCAAAGATCGAGCTTTCAAGCACTTCCACCACGGAGATCAATCTCCCTTATATAATGCCCGTTAACGGGATTCCCAAGCACCTTGTCAAGTCACTTACAAGGGCACAGTTCGAGAAACTGACTGACAAGCTGATCAATGCGGTCATCGGGCCGTGCCAGAAGGCGCTTGATGATGCAGGGATGAAGACATCAGATATTGATGAGGTTTTGCTTGTTGGCGGATCGACCCGAATTCCGGCTATCCAGCAGATTGTCGAGAAGTTCTTCGGCAAGGTTCCCTCAAAAGGGGTCAACCCTGACGAGGTTGTTGCCGTGGGTGCTGCAATCCAGGGAGGCGTGCTTACCGGCGAAGTAAAGGATGTGCTTCTTCTCGACGTAACCCCGCTTTCACTGGGCATTGAGACAATGGGAGGCGTTATGACAAGACTCATCGAGTCAAATACAACAATTCCTACCCGCAAGACTGAAACTTTCACCACGGCCAGCGACAGCCAGCCTTCGGTAGAGATTCATGTGCTGCAGGGTGAGCGCCCGATGGCCTCCGGTAACAAAACAATCGGCCGCTTCCATCTCGACGGCATCCCGCCAGCCCCACGCGGTATCCCGCAGATCGAGGTCACCTTTGATATAGACGCAAACGGCATACTTCATGTCTCGGCCAAGGACAAAGGAACCGGCAGAGAACAGAGGATACGCATTGAGGCTTCATCAGGCCTTAAGGAGGACGAAATCCGCCGCATGCGCGAAGAGGCTAAGGCCAATGAAGCGGCTGACAAGGCTGCAAGGGAAATGGCCGATAAGGTCAACGCCGCTGACAGCATGATCTTCCAGACTGAAAAACAGCTCAAGGAATACGGTGACAAAATCCCTTCAGACAAGAAGGGACGAATAGAGAATGCTCTCGGTCAGCTTCGCGAAGCTCACAAGAACAAGGATATCACCTCTATTGACCGCGCACTTGCTGAGATCAACGCTGCATGGCAGGCTGCCTCCGAAGATATGTACAAGCAGGCCCAGGGTGGTCCTGGCCAGCAGGCCGGACCTGACGCAGGACCGCAATCAGGCCAGACAGGCGGCCAGACCGGCGGAACCACCGGAGGCAAAGGCGGCGACGAGCAGGTCACCGATGTCGACTTCGAGGAAGTCAAGTAAACACCATATATATATCTCCACCGAAGGCCGCGGCAGCGAAAGTTGCCGCGGCTTTCTTTTCTGATGTCACGTATACGAACAGTGCCAACTATTTGGTTATATCTTTGTAACAGAAAAGTAAGTCATGAGAATCAGATTAATAATCATCTTTTCACTGCTCCTTGTCTCCGCAACCACCCTGCCGCAGAACATAACCGACGCCAACGGGAAAAAACAGGGCCCGTGGATAAAAAAATATCCAAACGGCAAGATCATGTACGAAGGAACCTTCAAAGATGACCTGCCGGTCGGACTTTTTAAAAGATATACCCAGGAGGGCGTGCTCTTGTCCGAACTGACCTACACAAACGGCAGGGATGAGGCAACAGCCATATTCTACTATGCTGACGGTGTTAAGGCTGCAGAGGGCAAATACCTTGCCCGCAGCAAGGAAGGACTCTGGAAATTCTGGTCCGCAAACCAGCCGCACTACCTCATTTGCGAGGAGTTCTATCACAACGACATCAGGCACGGATTGTCACAGAAATTTTACCCTGACAGCACCCTGGCTGAGACTGTGACATGGGATATGGGCAACCGCAGCGGCGAATGGCTGCAGTACTACCCTGACGGATCAGTCTGCCTGAGGGCCGAATTCATGGCTGGCAAGCTCCAGGGCCCCTTCTCTTACTATCACCCCAACGGAAACCTTCAATACGAGGGCCGGTACAAGGAGGATCACAGGACAGGTGACTGGATGGTTTTCAAGGAAGACGGATCCCTGAAACAGATAATTTCATACAAGGATGGCGTTCCGTCTGACCCCAAACTGGCAGATCAGGAGACAAAATTCCTCGATGACCTCGAGAAGAAAAAGGGGAGAATAGAGGTAACAGATATAACGGGCTCAGTTATAAAATGAAGAATCTTACATCTGCCCTGGCAGCATTCCTTTTTGCAGCCGCAGGCTTAATGCCGATTAAGGCACAACCCGGAAACCCCGGGTATGATGACCTGTGGTTTTACCGGGTCTGGTTCAGCGAAAAGACATACAGCATAAGTGAATATTCACCTGACGATCTGCTTTCACCTGCCGCAATTTCCAGGAGAGAAAGGTACGGCATCCCCCTGATCACGGAAAGCGACATCCCGGTCAGCAGCCAGCATATACTTGCCTTTACAGGGAAAGGTTTCCGGCTGAGATGCACCTCAAAGTGGCTTAACACGGCTCTCTTCTCAACCACCGAGGCTAAAGACATTTCCTCATTCGGTGAGTATGACTTCGTTGACCGCATCCAGCTGGTAAAACATCCGGCTGATCAGGCAAAAAGAGACAACAGCAAATACGGCACAATCGAATTGCAGGCAGACCCTGACGCTTTTGACCCGCGTCTGCCGCTCAACGGAAACGTGCTTCATGAGTCAGGATTTACTGGCCGGAACATAACAATTGCTGTTCTTGATGCCGGATTCATCAATGCTGACAAGATTGAAGCCCTTGAACCTCTCAGGGAAAGAGGTGGAATAATAGCCACACATGATTTCATAAACGGCAGCAGCTTTGTTTATGATTATCACAACCACGGCACTTCAGTTCTTTCAATTCTTGCAGGCACCTTGCCGGGAATCATTAATGGCACAGCCCCGGGAGCAGACTATCTCCTTCTCCGTACCGAAGACGATTTCTCCGAGTTTCCGGTTGAGGAGGACTACTGGATTGCCGCCGCAGAATATGCAGACAGCTCAGGAGCAGACATAATTACTTCGTCTCTTGGCTATTTTAAATTCGATGATCCGTCGATGGATTACTCATTCATCGATATGAACGGCGACAGACCATTCATTACAATGGGCGCTGATATGGCTGTCTCGAAGGGGATTCTCGTTGTAAACAGCGCCGGGAATGAACGGAACAAACAATGGCTCCGGATAATTGCCCCTTCTGACGGTGACAGCGTTATGTGCGTTGGCGCAGTGAAGCATGACCTTACTATTTCAGACTTCTCCTCTGCAGGTTATTCATCCGATGGTCAGGTCAAGCCTGACGTCGTTGCTCCAGGAGTTTTGATACCTATTCAGTTCGAACCCGGCATGTGGCACAGCGGCAGCGGCACCTCTTTCTCATGCCCTGTCATCAGTGGCCTTTCAGCTTCACTGATGCAGGCAGTTCCGGGCTCTTCACCCTCAGAAGTATTGAATGCTCTCCGCGAGAGCAGTGACAGGCACGCCTCTCCCGACTCGCTGTACGGGTATGGATTGCCCGACTTTCTGAAAGCACTCAGGTTGCTTGAAGACATACATATTTACAAACCCGAGGTCATAATAAGCGCCGGACCAAATCCTTTCACTGACGAGATTCTTTTCTGGTTCCATGAGCCACCCGGTTCTCTGACTGTGACAATAACCGGAGTAAATGGCTCCACAATCATTGAAAAGCACTTCCCGATATATGCCGCACGCTCGTTCAGGATTGACGGACTTGGCAACCTTGCACAGGGTCTCTACCTGGTCAGAACGGTTACGGACAAAGGGAAAAAAGTCTTTAAGATGATCCGTACTGACAGATGATCCGGGATCCGAAAATATCACTGGCAGAACTACTGGGTCTGGTCCGGGACAAGATATATGAAGCTCTGCCAGAAGCATTCTGGGTTGTTGCCGAGATTGCCGAAATGAAGGTTCATACGGCAGGACACTGTTACCTTGAACTCACAGGCAGTGACACTCCGGGAGGCAGAATCACCTGCCGGGCCAGGGCAACAATCTGGGCATCAAAATACAGATCACTCAGCACCCTCTTCAATGCCAGCACAGGCATACCCCTCCGCGCCGGAATCACAATCCTGTTCAGGGCAACAGTTGAGTACCATGAGCTTTACGGTTTAAGCCTGAACATCTCGGACATAGATCCTGCTTACACCGCAGGTGATATGGCGCTTCGCCGGGAGGCGGTCATAAGAAGACTTACCTCAGAGGGAGTAATTGCCATGAACCAGGGGCTTCCTCTTGCATTGTATCCCCGCAATATTGCCGTTGTCTCTTCTTCAAAGGCTGCAGGCTACCAGGACTTTGCCAACCACCTTCTGAACAATCCTTATGGGTACGTTTTTAAAACCACCCTCTTCGAGACAATCATGCAGGGAGAGGAAACAGAAACCTCTGTCATCGGAGCGCTTGACAAAATTTCGGAGGAAACACGGAAGTATGACGCAGTGGCAATAATCAGAGGCGGCGGCTCCACAACAGACCTGAGCTGGTTTGACAATTATGAAATAGCATTTTATGTAACCCAGTTTCCCTTGCCGGTACTGACAGGCATCGGGCACGAGAAGGACCAGTCAGTCACTGACCTGGTGGCTTGGAAAGCTCTTAAAACTCCCACGGCTGTTGCAGGATTCCTGATTGAAAGAACTTTAGAATGTGAAAACAGGATAATTGGTATGGCAGGCGACGTGGCATCGGCAGTTACAGAGGCTCTCGAAGCAGCCGGCGAACAGCTTTCATCATTTCAGAATCGTGCTGCAGCTACTGCAAGGCTTGTGGTCAGGGTCAACAATGACAAACTGGGATACCACACCGAAAGCCTCCGGCGATCAGCAAGGAACAATCTGCAAAAGGCCGGAGAAATCACAGGCAGACTCGAGCAGTCATTGCACCACCTTGACCCGTTGGGTGTTCTTAAAAGAGGTTTTACGCTTACTTCCCGGAACAGCCTGATCATCCGCTCAGCAGATCAACTTAATGAAGGTGACAATATAATAACCCATTTTGAAACCGGAACTGTTGGCAGTACTGTAAGACAGATATATAAAAACAAGAACAATGGCAAAAAAAGAGATCGGGTTTAATGAAGCCATGAGAGGCATTGAAGAGATACTTAAGAGAATAGAAGAGGGAGAACCTGATATTGACAGGTTATCAGAGGATGTACGGAAGGCAGCTGAACTGATAAAAATATGCCGTCGGCGCCTGCGCGAAACCAGCGAGAAGGTTGACGGTATAATGGAAGAACTCAGGTAATGGTCAGAAGCTTAACCGGACTGATCTATCTCCAGCGTCATAAAATCAAGGAAGCCCCGCCGCATCCGCAACGGGGCTTCAACTCGAAACCCTAACCTAAATTCCAGAAAACTAACTCTTCTGTTAGAAAACTACCTTCACTAATTATAACGCTTAAGTTACATCATTGTTTCGTGAAAACGCATAAAAAGTTAATTATTTTTCAACAATTCAGTTTTTTTCTATTCCAAATATATCCTTGAAGGCTTTTTCAAACACTTCCTTAGGCAATGCCCCCATCGCCATCTGAGGCTGACCCTCCATGGGAACGAACAGCAGTGACGGAATACTCTTTATTCCAAACACCGAAGCAAGCTCCTGCTCAGCCTCAGTGTCAATTTTATATACATACAATTTCCCATCGTATTCTGTTGAAAGCTCCTCAAGGATTGGCGCAACCATTTTGCATGGGCCGCACCAGTCGGCATAAAAATCAATTATACATGGCTTGTCGCCGCTGTACTTCCACTCTTTATTTTGTTCATAATTGAATACTTTCTCCAGAAAAGTATCTTTTGTCAAATGTTCTGCCATATTTATTGTTTTAATTGTTTAACAGATTTTTACGGGTAATGTTCAGCTTTATCAAGAGGCGTGCCGACACTCCCCGGGAAGCAATTTTTCTTCAAGTTAGGCTATAAATTGTAATTTTGTCACCGGTTTCGGCTAAAATGTCATACTTATAATGAAGATATTCCCTGACGACAGGATTTTTGAAGTAGTGGCCACCGTGGCTGACAGAGAAAACGTGCAGGCATATGTTATAGGCGGTTTTGTACGTGATCATATCATGGGAAGGGTTAACCCTGACAGGGATATTGACATCGTGGTTCTCGGAGACGGCCCTGCCATGGCCCGTGCCGTTGCCCGTGAAATCAACCGTGACATAAAGGTGACCGTATTCAAAACCTTCGGCACCGCAATGTTCAGGTACAAAAACGCCGACATCGAGTTCGTCGGCGCACGGAAAGAGTCATACTCGGCTGACTCCCGTAAGCCGTCAGTCAAACCGGGAACCCTTGAAGATGATCAGAACAGGCGTGATTTTACGATCAACGCTCTTGCCATCAGCCTGAACCGCGATAACCCGGGCGAAGTACTTGATCCATTTGGCGGGATTGATGACATCCGGAACGGTATCATCCGCACGCCGCTTGACCCTGACATTACTTTCAGTGACGATCCGCTCAGAATGATGAGGGCCGTCAGGTTCGCCTCCCAGCTCGGCTTCAGGATTGATGAAGAGACCCTGGCATCAATTTCCCGCAATGCCGAAAGGATAAAAATTGTCTCAGGTGAAAGGATAGCCACAGAGCTGAACAAGATCATGGCCACAGCCGCCCCCTCTGCCGGATTCCTGCTGCTTGAGAAGACCGGCCTGCTCGAACTTATCCTGCCTGAAATAGCCAGGCTCAAAGGGGTTGAGGACAAGGAAGGAAAAGGGCACAAGGATAATTTTCATCATACACTCAAGGTGCTTGACAACCTGTCGGCAAAGAGCGACGACCTCTGGCTGCGGTGGGCGGCACTGCTGCATGATGTAGCCAAACCTGCCACCAAGAAATTCGTTCCGGGTACCGGATGGACTTTTCATGGCCATGAGTTCCTCGGAGCGAAAATGGTTCCTGAGATATTCAAGCGTCTCAAGCTCCCGCTGAATGACAGGATGAAGTATGTACAGAAACTGGTGGGACTGCATCTGAGACCGATCTCGCTGGTGCAGGAAGAGGTGACTGACTCGGCAGTGCGCAGGCTCCTCTTTGAGGCGGGAGAGGATATTGACGACCTTATGCTGCTATGCGAGGCGGACATCACCTCCGGCAACAGGATGAAGGTGCTGAAGCACCGTGAAAACTTCGCGCTTGTGCGCCGGAAACTGAAGGAAATTGAGGAGAAGGATGCGCTGCGGGCTTTTCAGCCTCCGATCCATGGAGAGGAGATAATTGCCACTTTCGGCATATCTCCGGGCCCGGTTGTCGGGATTATCAAAACTGCCATCAAGGATGCCATTCTCGACGGCATCATACCTAATGAACATGAAGCCGCCCGTGATTTTATGATAAGTAAGGGTGAGGAATTGGGTTTGAAAGCCGGAGAATAATTTCTACTTTACAGGCTCCGGATTCAATTTATGAGATTTGTTTAAATACTCCCATTTACAGACTGTTATGAAAAAAGCACTGCTGCTCCTTTCGGCATTGATAATTGCCGTTTTGTGTCATGGACAGGGCATTGACGCGGAAATGCAGAAAATCTTCAAAAAACTTGAGATGCGCCAGCAACTCACCCAGGCGGAACAAAAGAAGCTTGAACAATGGTCCGAAAAAATGTCACAAGCAGGGAAGCTGTACAACGGCGGGGAAGAAGAGGAAGAATATGATGACGACTTCGAAAACATTGAAGATGAGATTGAAAGCCCGGAACAGGAAAGCGGGGTGCAGGGTAATGCCGCCGGCTCATTTACCGGTCAGTGCCCAAGGCAACAGGGCAAAACCTTCATTGAGGAGGAGATAACAGGTGATCAGTATCTTACCCTGGTAAGAGAGCTGATGACTGAATACGGAAACAAACTGGGATCAAAACTCACGCAGGTGAGACAGATGCTTCAGGAAAGCGCCAAACCTACCGACGGCGCCGATATGGCAGCAATCTTTCATATGTCAGGATGGGGCGCTGCTGCAATCTATTCAGCCGCATGGAGTGCAGCAAGAGCTCCGCAGGATATTCTCACCGCCAACACGCTGGGCGTTGCGCTGAAGGATATGCAGGAGTACACTGCATCACTCAGGGTGCTGAATTACGCAGACAAACTCAGGCCTGGCATCCCTGTTTTGAAAATTAATAAAGGATGGACCTGCTACGAAATGGGTGACTCCGAATCAGCTCAGCGGATGTTCAACGAAGCACTTCGTATAAACCCTGACCTGACCGCGCCTCATCTCGGGCTCGGGCTTATAGCAGAGTGTGCCGGTGATCACTTCACCGCCATGAAACACCTGCGCATTGCGCTGGCAGATTCCTACTCGGCAGCAGGGTTTGCTGCATACAGACAGGCCAGAGCAGCTTCTGACGCCGGAGGTGAAGACAGTTCAGCAGAACAGGAGACAACGCCTCGCGACAACAGCAACACAGGCGGAATACAGCTTCCTGATCTGCTGGTTTCAGGGAATCCGGAAGGAATGATGCATATGAAACCATCCATTGAACACTTAATGAATGGCCTTGACCGCAGGATCAGCCGCCTCACAAATGATCTTCTCTCAGCCTCCTCAACTGTCAGATCACAGGCAGCAAAGGCACACGCCAACCCTGACGGCGCACTCGTGTTCTCGCGCGACTACGCCAGTGAGCAGATGATGCTCGACGACGTTACCGAGCTTCTCTTCGGACCGAACAGCAACTTCGGGATGGCTGTCATGACTGGCGTCAATGACTGTGACAGGACAATGGAATCAGTCGAGGACAACCTGGGAACTATTACCCAGGACATGGAAAAACATCTGAGGCTTACAGAAGAAAAAAACAGGATACTGGAAGAATCCATCAGGAAAGTTGAGGCTTGCGGATACAACGAACCATGTGCAAAAAAGGTGGCAGCTGAGACTAAAGCTGCAATTGATCCTATTGATGCGGAACTCGCACAGCTCATTTTCAGGATATGCAAGAATACGAAGAGGGGAACTGATATGCTAATAGGCTGCCAGTCAAGATATTATAAAAGAGCAAATGAGGCTTTCCGGCAGGCTGTCTATGATTACTATGCCTTCACCGATCCCATCCTGGAACGAATCTACTCCCCAAGCTACAATGAAATGCTGAACCTTCATAGAGAACTGAATGTCCTTACGCATCAGAAAGCACTGGCAGGAACTGCCCTGTCAATAGCGGACATTTCTGAGGGCTATAAATCCATGGTGTGTGTGGAGCCACAGCCGGAGACGCCTCCAAAAGAAGCAGAAGAACCTGAACTGCCGGAAAAGAAAGCGAAGCCCTGCCCGCTGGGCGACGGCATAAAGGGAGGGTTCGGCGGTTTTTCAGCCGAGCTGACCTGCGATCATGTAACAATCTCAGGCGGAAAGGGTTTGCTGGGTTCAGTGACACGCGATTTCAACGCTCACCAGACAAAAATCTGGGTGGGGGCCGGAGTGAAGGCAGAATATGCCGGCGGCAATGTGGTTGGCGAAGCTACAATAGGTGCAGAATTTGTAGTGGGCGATAACAGCACTATTGAAGACATAGCCTTTACAAGCAGCGTAAAGACAAGCCTTGGTGATCTTGTTGAAGCTGAGGTCAGCGGAAGGATCTCAGTTGAGGGTGGACCGCAGATCAATACCTCAGCCGGACTTATCACACCTGAAATCCCCGGGTTGTGAAGAGCCTCTCGGCGCCTTTTGATTTTAACAATGACCGGAAGATGATCTGAATACCCTCCTGAGTACCTGTAACCACCATAGGTTGGGTAGGGTTTACTTCCCGGGTAGGCTTCATCAGCAGTCAGGAGAAAGGGAGCATCCACAACACGAAAACTGCCGGGAACGGTCTGAAAGGCGCCTGTGCTGTCAGTCATCGGCTCTGACACAAGCACCTGGTCAATCATCTCCCAGGTTCCCTGGTACCTGTATGAACCCCTGCCCTGCCGAGCTGTCTCAGCAGACAGGTTTACAAGACCTGCCTCCACGGAAAACCATTCAATCAATGGTTCTCCTGGAGCGGTATTGAAGTCACCCATGACGATGACAGACGCAGTGAACGCAGAAGCCTCCACTACCGAATCAACCTTCACTGAAGCCAGTCTGATTATCCTTTCGCGCAGATCTCCGGCTGCAAGCAGACCTCCTCTTCTCGAGGGCAGGTGACAAAGTACGAGATGCAGCGTATCCGGCTCCCTGGTCAGTTTGACATATAAAATGTTGCGTGTAAGTACCGGTGCGCCGTCAGGGCTTTCAGGGAGCCATGTTTCCACTCCTGATACAGCGAAATGATCGCGCCTGTACAACAGAGCCATGTCAATCCCCCTCGGATCCGGGGATTCACGGTGTACTATGCCGTAATTGCCGGCTGAAAGGATGGTGCCGTATATCAGGTCCTTCAGCACTTCTTCGTTTTCAACCTCGCAAAGGCCGATAAGCGACGGAAGCTCCCACTCACCCGCAGCAGCTGCCGCACGGGCAACTGCATTCAGCTTCTTATGATACCTGGATGATGTCCACCGCCTATCTCCTCCGGGCAGAAATTCATTATCATTTTTAAGAGTATCGTCAACCGTGTCAAACAGGTTTTCGACGTTGTAGAACATCACACTGAATTCCTGGCCTGAAATCCGGGACAACATCAAAAAGAGGAATACCGCAATAATAAGAGAAACCCTCATCACTCATTGATTTAAGCACGGGCAATAATAGCAGCAAGACAAATATACGGCTAAATACGGGGGATGTCAATGCCTGCACGGTCTTTCAGCGGGCTGGTTTTTCCTCCTTGCGCTTCTCCCCTCTCTGCCGCTCAAACGCTCCTATATCAGGACCATCGAAGGTGGGACGCGGCTTGTTTCTGATATCTGAAGGCCATAACACCATCTCGGTCTTTCCGGCACGGTCGAGGAGCGGTGAAAGAGTATCTGGCCTGAAATCCCAGGCATTCTCATCAATGAAACGTGGAGACTGGGTTGTGATTACCCTTGTGAACAAACCGGCTGAATACCAGTCAGCAGAGAGGGTGTCAACCTTTATCAGTGAGCTGTCAGCCCTGAATCCTGCCTTTGCTGCCGCAGCCGGAGCAATTATCTTCAGCTCATCAGACAGGCTGCCGCTTATCACCGAATTCACCACTGACACATCAGGCATTGTTCCGCTGCCGGGTTTTATCAGAAGCGCCGGTTCAGCACGGAAACTGTACTCCCAAAAATTGCTGATTGTGCAGTGAACAAGATCATAGCTTCCACCCTCAGCGAGTGAGACGGTGCTGAATCCCGAATGGGCAAAAAGAGAGTTGACTGCAAATACATCAGCATGCCTTGCTGCCAGTGAGGCAACAGTGTTATGCATAAGCGTGGTGCTGTTCATGCTGAGATCAGGAACCGACCCAGGCAGGCCATCAATCCGCACAGCTACCTGGGCATTACGTATATCAGCATGATTCAGGATGTTGCCTCGACTGCAGCTTTGAAACCTGAGTCCTCTCCACCTACCGGGCACATCCCTGTATTCCTTTTCCAGCCGGTCGGTTGCGATTGTAATTCTCTTTTCAGCTGTGCCGGTAGCACGGAGTGAACCGGCCACGGTTATCTCTGCCCCGTGGTGCATGTAGACTCTTGTTCCCGGCTCCAGTATCAGGGTCACAAGCGTGTCAATCAGCAAATTGCCGCTGATAACATAGGGTTTGCCCTCAGTCCATGTCGCCGGCGAGAGTATATCCTCCGTAACGAGGCGTACATCCTGTCCCCAGGCTTCGAGAATAACCCTCCCGGAATGAGGTCCCGACTTGAAATTTACCGAATCTGTTACTGCCAGGGGGAGATCGCCGCCTGCCGGATCAATTGTCACAATTATGAAAATAAAAATGCTGTCACCCCTGGCAAGAGTTAGATTCTGAGTTTCTGTAACAGGCTGACCGTCGATGTTGATCCTGAAAGGTGAGTCATTACCTCCGCCAAGCCAGATGCGGTCTATGAGGAGAGGATCATCCTCAGGGTTTTTAATCCGGAGCTCAAGTGTGGCCGAGCCATATCCGGAAAAGACGGTGTCAAATGATATGGTGTCTGACGAGAAAGCCAAGCGTCCGCTGACTGGATTGGCAAGCGGGTCACAGCCCAGGCAGGCTGCGGCAATGAGTAAGAATGGTATAGCGTACCTCATCAGTATTTGTTGATCCACCTGTACCGCCTCGGGTTGTCTCCAAAGCGTGCAAGGAGGGTCAGCTCATGCGTACCATAAGTGTAACTGCGGATCTCTGAAAGAGTAAAATCAAATGCATAACCCAGATAGAACCTGTCCACCTTTAGGCCGGCCATCATAATCACTGCGTCACCAGTACGGTATGACAGTCCCAGCCAGTAGTCCTCCTTATAATATACCCTTCCGGTAAGGTCAACCTGGAACGACTTGAACACCATATCCGATGACTTCAGCATCACTGAAGGTTCTATGATCCAGTCCGTTCCGGGATAAAACCTCATACCCCCCGTAAGGAAAAAATGCCCCAGCTCTGAACGGCTGTTTTCACCTCCGTTGCCTATCATCAGTGTACCTCTGAAAAGGTTTGTCATCGCAAAACCCGCATAGTACCTCCTCGTGGTGTAGCTGACTCCGAAGTTGGCATCAGGTATATATACAACCTGGTCATAGTTGTTCAGCAGGTCGTCCTGCACGTCATCAGGCATAACCGCGCCGTTGATATCAATAAAATACTGGTATGCGCTCAGAGACAGCCCGAGAGAGAGCTGTTGCTCATCTCCAACCGGGAGATGATAGGCGTATGCCAGCTGAATACCGGTTCTGTGCATTATTCCGTTATGATCCGAGAACAGGTAACCGCCTACTCCTACCCTTCCCCCCTTGGTGGGCCTGCTTATTTTCTTCCTTACCGCAGTCGACTTTGTAATATAACTGTCATTCAGCAGGCGTGTTTGAAATGCTGCGGCATAAGTACTTGGGGCATGGGGCAGTTTGAGCCACTGTTCACGTACAGTCAGGCCGAAGGTTGTATAATAGTCGCTCCCGGCATACGAAGGGTTAAGCAGAAAACCGTTCATCATGTACTGGCTGTACATCGGGAACTGCTGTGCTTTTATGACGGGCATAAACGCCAGAAGGCCAACCACTGCTGCTATTCTCAATCTTTTCATATCTCCTTCCGGTTATCTGGTTACTTGCTTATGATCGAGATTATTCCTGTCCGCGGCTCGGAGCCGTCATTCAGGTGAATCACATAGTGGTACGAGTCATTTGGCAGGAGTTCTCCGTTAAAAGTGCCGTCCCATTCGTCCGAGGCATTTTTTGAGTGATATACCAGTTTGCCCCAGCGGGTATAGACGAAGACCTCTGCGTCAGGGTAGAGCCAGGCGTTACGCAGCTGCCATGTATCATTCCTGCCATCGCCGTTTGGTGTTATTATCTCATAAATCCTCAGGCAGTCCAGTCCCTTGACTCCTAAGGTAACCTCATAATTTATTGTACAACCGCTGGCATCAATCACATCAACGCTATAGTCTCCGGGCAGAATATCAGTCCTGTCAGCTGTGGTGGCGCCGTCATTCCAGAGGAAGGCGAGAGTTCCCGAACCTCCTGAAACAGTAAGGTCAATGTCGCCGTCAGGCGTATCAGGGCAGGAGGCATCAGCTGTGACGGCCGAGATTTCCATAGCCTCAGGCGCAGTAAGCGTGTAGTCTGCAGTCATGGTACATCCGGCAACATCCGAGATTGTAAGGGTATACAGTCCTGCAACCAGCATTGAGACAGAAGGCTGATCAGATGTGAATCCGTCAGGGCCTGTCCACTCCAGGACAAGCGGAGGTGTTCCTCCCTGTACTGTAACTGTTATCGAACCGTCAGCAGACTCCGGGCAGGTGACACCGTGGCCGTTGTTGTCTGAAATGACTGCTGATACAATCTCAATGGCATCAGGCTGGGTAATCACCTCTATAAAACTATATGCTGCACAGTTGTTTCTGTCCGATACTGTTAGTGTGTAGGTGCCAGCATCCAGGCCGGTGATTGTTGAAGTTGACGCCGTGTACCCATCCGGTCCTGCCCAGCTTATATTGTAAGGCTCTGTTCCTCCTGACAGGGTTGCGTAGATGGCACCGTCAGAGCTGCCATGACATGTCACATCATCTGTACCGTCAATCACAGCCGTGAATGGTGTTGGTTCAGTTATTTCGACAGTAGTGTCGGCAGTACAACCGTTGGTATCCATTACTTTTAACACGTAAGTGCCTGCCGCAAGGCCGGTGAAATCGCCGGAAGCCTGGAAAGGTCCTCCGTCGATACTGTAGGAATAAGGTGCAAATCCGTCGGTTGCGGCCAGCTGTACCACTCCGTCCGTCAGACCATTGCAGGTTATCTGCTGATGACCTGTTACCTGAGGCACGGGAATGGTGCTGATTGTCACTGTTGCTGATGAAGTTGCAGTTCCACAGGCACCTCCGCCGGTTACTGTCATTGTGAGTGTTGCGGATCCCGATGTATAGTCTGCCGTACCAAATGTATAGTATGGATTGTCTGTTGTATTGTCACTGAAAGTTCCGTTCCCGCTGGTACTCCAGGTCACAGTTCCTCCTGCATGTGAGGCTCCTGCTACCTGGAATCCCGCTTCTGTGCGGCATATCGATCCGCCCGGACCGGCATCGGCAACAGGTTGGGTGGTGAAGGTAATGACAAGATTGTCACTCACGGTTCCGCATGCGTTACTTGTGACCGTAATGGTCAGAGTAACAGGACCGGCGTCAGAGCTGCCGAAGGTGTAAACCGGATTGGCATTTGCGGGATCACTGAAGGAGCCATTGCCCGACGTGGTCCAGGATATTGTTCCGTTTGTAGCCGTCGCATCTGACAGGGTAACAGTTGTTGTTCCGCTGCACAGGTCCTTGTCGGTTCCTGCACTTGCTGAAGGTTCCCCTGTGAATTTCAGCGTCATGGCGTCAGCCAGTGTCTCAGGACAACCATTCAGCTTGGTCCCGGTAAGGGTCAGGGTCACCTCTGTAAGATCGGTCGCACCCCTGGTATATACCGGATTGACCGCGGCGGGATCACTGAATGTGCCACTGCCCGAAGTGCTCCATGCCAGGGTCATATTTGAAGCTGATGCCCCTGAGATAAGGTATGTTGGCTGCGTGGTACATATCTCAGCATCAGGGCCGGCGCCAATAGCTGTGGTAAAAGGATCGGCGATGGTGACAACAGCATTGCATGAAGCTGCGTTGCCGCTTGCGTCAGTGGCAGTAACTGTAACGTTGACAGATCCCAGGTCAGCACAGGTGAAGGCTGACCGGCTGAGCGTTACGCCAGCTATGGCGCAGTTGTCAGCGGGAGCAGCTGTCAGCACATCTGAAGGGGCTATGGTTGCGTTACCGGAAGCGTCAAGATTAACCGTTATGTTTTTGCAGCTGACAACGGGCAACTCGTAATCATTAACCGTTACGGTGAAACTGCACGTCGATGCCATTCCGTCACTATCGGTTGAGGTATAGGTCACGGTGGTTATCCCTGTTGCAAATGATGAACCGGGAGTATGAGTAGATGTCATCGGTGCTGTCGATACTGGAGGCGTCCAGCTGACTATGGCTGAACACAACCCCGGGTCAGTGCTGACCGAAATATTTGCAGGACAACCGGTAATGACTGGCGGATCATTGTCTTCGATATTGACTGTGACATTCTGTGCTGACAATGCATCAAAACTGTTGTCAGAAAGCGCCTGGTTGACCGTGACTGCAATGATATCAGTGCGGTCAGCATCGAGCAGGTCCTCGATGGCTGTAACAGTGACAACAATCGGCACATTCCATGTGGCCGGTGTAAAGGTCACCTGCGAAACGTGCGTGGTGTTAACCGGGGCGGCATTGACGAGGTTGAAAACCACATCAGTAAGTGGCTGTGCAGTCAGTACGATTGTAAACTGACCGGCCGGTCCTCCCTCATTGATTGTCAGTGTCAACGGCGTGACAGTAAATCCTGCCAGGTCATCGTTGGTGACATTGACGTTGACAGTGGCAGTCACCCCGTCATAACCGTCATATGAAAGGGCATCATTGACTGCAAGGGAAATTGTGGTTGATGCATCCGGCACAGTGTTGTTGTTACTGCCTGTTACAGTTATTGTCTGCGGCAGGTTGTAATTGGCCGTTGTAAAAGTCAGCTGTGAAATATTGATTGTGGCTACAGCAGTATTGTTGCTCACAAGATCCACCACAACACTCCCGGAAGGAGGTGCCGCAGCCAGAGTCACAGTGAATGTTGCAGTGCTGTTTTCAGCAACCGTAACACTCGTGGGATTAACCACAATAGATGCCACGTCATTGTTGACTATGTTGACCGGAATATTTATATCAGGCAGAGGATCAAAGGGATCAAATGAAAGTGCGTCATTTACCGAAAGTATAACATTGTCATTCTGGTCACCCAGGAATGCATTCTCTGCTGCCTGCAGTGTTATCACCTGGTGGGTGGAATAATTGGATGAATTGAATGTCAGTGTGACGGGACTAATATTCAGCAGCCCGGCCATGAGTGTTGAGACATTGATTGTGACAGAGCCGGCTGGCGCGTTCTGAAGCCAAACATCTATCGTAGCTGTCGATCCTTCAGCCATATTCACTGCCGCCGGCGAGAAAAGAATAACCGGCAGGTCATCGTCGTCGATTGTTATCACAGCCGGGGTTGCGTTAACTGAAACTGCCGGGGTTCCTGAGACTCCCGTGATGACGACTCTTACAGTTTCGTCCCCCTCAATCAGAAGATCAGCAACAGAGGTAAGGGTCAGGCTGTAACTCAGAGCACCAGCAGGCATCACAAATGATCCTGACAGTATAACATAGTCTGTACCTGATGTGGCTGTTCCGCTAACTGTGTATGATACAGTCCGGGCTGTGGATACGGGATTGCTGAAGGCAAATGTGAAGTTCCCTGTTCCTGCCGCCCCGGGTCCGCCTTCAGGAATGACCGCTGTTGTTGCGGTGACGCTGACTGTTGAGTTGTCATCATTGAGAATTGTGTAGACAGAACTGACAATCGCGCCTGCAGCAACAGTCACGAAAGTATTCATGCTCAGGTTGACCGTCTCGTCGGGTTCAACCGTGAGATCTCCCTGAATGGTCAGGACAGAGGCTGGAATGGGAATGAATACCGGTGTTGTATAGTCTCCTGCCGGTATTGTAATCATGTTGGCTGTCTGAGACCAGTCGGCAGATGAAGCCGTACCATTTGACACCATAACGATAACGCTTCCTGGAACTGTAATAATTCCACCGCTGACCACTATCTGAAGTGATGAAACAGGCGCGGCGGCATTGCCCTCTGGACCTGATGCAGCAGCTGATGAAAATGCAGCATAAACGTTATCGTCATTAAGTATGGTGTAGGTATAGCTGTTCTGTGTGCCAACGGATACCCCGGGCGAAGATGTTGACAGACCGGTTATTATAGTTTCTGACGGCTCAACAAGTGCATCGTTAATAACATTGATAGTGAAAGTGGCAGTAGTTGAACCTGCCGGGATTGTGACCGGACCGGGAACAAGAATATAGTCAGTTCCGGAGGTTGCCGTACCGCCAGTGGCGGAAAAGTTGACTGTTACATTTGCCGTATGAGGATAGTTAAGGGAAACCTGTACGCTAACAGGGGTAACGCTTTCCAGGCCTGCCCCTGCCGGTACCGTGTAGTTTACCTCCGGGCGGAATGCTATTATTGTCAGGTACTGACCGTCGGTGACATTCAGGTTAAGTGTGTAACTGCCACCTGAGAGGGTGGGGCGGTACATTGTGGCTCCTGCGGAGAAGTCACCGTCGTCATCGACAAGTATGCCGACTGTCGGATAACCGGCAGGCAGTGCAGGCAAAGAGGATGCCGGCACTCTGATTGTCACTGTGCCAACATCAGAAGTCTCGTCAAACCGCCATTCCCTTGAAAGCCGGTAAGTGCCGGGAGCCGGCACTTCGGCCGTGGTCCAGGTCTTCGCGCTGGCTTTGTTGTGTCCGAAAAAGAGGTATTCGCCTTCACTGAGGCTGGTAGGTGAAGTTACTGAAAGCATGCCCGTTGACCAGGCATTCGTAAAAGTGGTGCCGTTAAATGCTGCAATGCCAGATACATCATGAGAATGGGTCGTTTCCCAGGCATAATGATCATCAGCAATTGGAAGCATATACTTTGCACCCAGGTTATTCTGAAGCACAACCCTTTCGGCATCATTGAGCTGACGGGAGAAGACAGCTATCTCCGTCATGTCACCGTTAAAATATCCTGCCGGATTGTAAATGCCGTTCATCTGGGTCGCCCCGACAAGTGCGAAGTTGGATATCAGCGAAGGAACCAGGGCTGAAACGGAACTGCCTGAAAGCAGGGTACCGTTGAGAAATGCCCTGTAGGATGAAACAGAAGCTCCGGAGGGATTAGTATAGTAAATTATCTTCCAGGTACCGTTCGTGTGCCCGTCATTGTATACCTGGTTCTGTCCGTTAAATCTGACTGCGTCAGCATATTCAAGTCCGTAACTCCTTACGGCATTGGCGCCACCGACATTTTTCTGACCCATGTACAGACCACCGTTCTGTTCATTGGCAGCGGTTGTATTCCGGGCAACAATAACAACTGTAGATGCACCTGAGCCTGATATTCCAAGTGATCCGTTATAACCCAGGAAATCGCCTCCGACACCGCCCTGATCTGAGAATGATACGGCCGGATAACCGTTTATTGTATTTAGTGTAAGGGTTGGAACGGTCTGGCCCATTACAACTGCCCCGAAGTCACGCATATGGCCAGAAAGATCGAGCCAGCTGGTGACAAAATAGAGCGGCTGTATCGCAATCAGGCTGTCAGACCGAAGCCAGAGTTGTGTATTTGTCAGTGAGCCTACACCGCCAGGACCAACCTGCGCATCGACCGATTGCGGAGGCAGGGCAAGGAGGAGTAAAAGCACCAGTGTTGGCAGGTGTATCTGTTTCATGACGGTCAGGATCAGTGTTTGGGCAACATATCACACTATTTATCAAACATTTGAGCCTGCACACCCCGGGCAATCACCTCGGATGTACAGCTCATTCAGGGTCATAATGGACTGAAAGCTAATATAAACATATTCCTTATTAACGGAACAATCACGGTAAAGCGTATAATTAACACCCTTAATAAAATGATTCACAATGTGACCGGATGGTTGTACGGAGACAAATTTATTTTGTTCCGGATGGGGGTTTGTAATTTTATAAAGCGCTATTGCGGAATAAAAAATAGGGATTATATTTGCACTCTCTTTTCGGGCGATTAGCTCAGTTGGTTCAGAGCATCCCGACATGCAAATGTCGGGAGGGTCGTAGGACCAGTTGATTGAAATAGGGCGATTAGCTCAGTTGGTTCAGAGCATCCCGACATGCAAATGTCGGGAGGGTC
>ERZ795055.1227-NODE-1227-length-21114-cov-5.947623_pt1 | contig 21114 bp, 16 predicted proteins | sample MGYA00375139_ERZ795055 | MGnify/ENA primary metagenome ERZ795055 (study PRJEB30184, sample SAMN05720283) | anaerobic digester metagenome | isolation source: active sludge of municipal wastewater-treating anaerobic digesters | place: USA | collected 2015-01-23 ... | reverse complement strand
ACACCCTCTACGTGTCGGGAGAGGAGTCGCCGTTCCAGATACGCCAGCGCGCCCACCGGCTCGGCCTCGACATCGGCCGCATCAGGATCATGACCGGAACCGCGGTCGAGGACATTCTCCAGGCCGCCGAAAACGAGAAGCCGGGCTGCATCATCGTCGACTCGATACAGACGATGTATTCCCGCCAGGTCCCGGGAATAGCCGGGTCAGTGGCCCAGATGAGGGACTCCTCGGCGCGGCTGGTCTCCATGGCCAAAACGACCGGCGTACCGGTGATCCTCATCGGCCATGTCACCAAGGAGGGAAGCATCGCAGGGCCCAAGCTCCTGGAGCACATCGTGGACACGGTCCTGTATTTCGAAGGCGATTTTTCCAGGGAGTTCCGGATGCTCAGGGCGTTCAAGAACAGGTTCGGATCGGTAAACGAAATCGGCCTGTTCAGGATGGGAGAAAAGGGCCTGGCCGAGGTGCGCGACAAAAACAGGATATTCCTCAACCCGTTCGGCCAGGACTCGCCGGGCAACGCGGTATCGGCCGCTCTCGAGGGAAGCAGGACGGTGCTCTTCGAGGTGCAGTCGCTGGTTTCGTTCACCAGCTTTTCCAATCCGAGGCGGATGGCCGACGGCCTGGACCAGAACAGGCTCGTGCTGATCACGGCCGTGCTCGAGCGGCATGCCGGATTGAAGCTCAGCACCTTCGATGTGTTCATCAACATTGCCGGGGGGTTTCGCATTACCGAGACTGCTGCAGACCTGGCAGTGGCCATGGCTATCGCATCGAGCATGAACGACGCCGTAATCCCCGAGGGTGTCGGATTTCTGGGCGAGATATCGCTTTCAGGATCGCTGCGGCCGGTCCCCCAGTGCGCGCGAAGGGTGAAGGAGTTCATGCATTCGGGATTCAAGACCCTGGTGCTCTCCGAGCAGGACACGGCCGAAGCGAAAGCCGCCGGTTTCGAGGGTTCCATAAAGGGAGTGCAGAACATCCATCAGGCTATCAAGACCGTTTTTTAAGGGAAGTTCAATAAACTACATTTTGAAGCGTCCTGAAAAAAGTATTTGCAAGTTTTATCGCGATTTCCCATTTTATTCATCTGGCCTGCCACAAGGTCACTGAATTGACAGAACATTTTACCTGGCGGGATCGATCCAACAAACCGGAGCAGTATATGAAAAAGACATTTGCCCTGATACTGACAATATGCGCCCTGACCACCCTGGCCTGGGCGCAGACCACACAGCAGAAGGCGGCAAAACCCGCAGCCAAGGAAAAAACGGCGGAGCAATCCGCTCCCGCCGAAAAAGCCCAGCCGGCCGAGACCGCCAGAACCGCCGACGCCGCGCTGCAGACCGAGGAAAAAGACATCGTGGTCCCGGACCGCAAGTGGAAGCCCATCGGTCTTTGCTTCAGCCTCGATTACATGAGCGATTATCTCTGGCGCGGAACATACTGGTTCAACAGGGACGGCGCGTTTTTTCCGTCGATATCGTATTCGGTGCTCGATACCGGGCTCCAGGTTTCGGTGGGATGCGAGCTTTCGCAGGATTACCTCTTTGACGGAAAAGAACAGGCGTCGGTCGGCGGCAGGCAGGCGGCTTCGTTCGGGCTCGACTACAGCTACTCCTTCGAGGACAAGGCGACTCTCGGCGCCGATCTGTGGTACTACTACACGTTCAACCGCGAAGAAAACAGCATGATGAACCTGAGCGTCTGGGCGACACTGGACGCAATCCCGTTTTCGCCCGGATTGAAATACACGCATGATTTTTATTTTCACGAAGAACAGTACAACGACCTGTATCTCCAGCTTTTCGGCAGCCATGACTTCAGGCTGACCAAGACCCTCATCATGGATTTCGGCCTGTCCATAGGATATTACTATAGCTACTTCGAAGACACGAACGGGATAAGCGATATAACGCTCTCGACCAACCTGACCTACGAGCGCGGCGGGTTCACCATAAAAGGCGGGTTCAACTACATCATCGTTCCCATGGAAGATTACTGGGGAAACAAGGACATCAACAGGTTCTACGCCACTGTCGGGATTTCGTATTCACTGTAAGCGCCATACGTAAAATTCGCCTTTTCAAGGCTTTTTTTACCGCACGAAAAATCTACCGGCCCGCTTTTTCAACAAGGCGGGCCATCGTTTTTATGATACTCTCCCGTTCCGCCGCGGCCCTTTCATCGTCGGCTGTCAGGGTGTAGCCGCCTTTAGCGAGATTGTATTCGGGGAGTGCATAGAAGAAAACCGGTCCCGGGTACTCATCGAGGCATCGCGCGTGCATATTGAGTGCGGACAAAACAAGCGGCCTGAACGAATCCGCCTTGTCATTACCCGCGCATAAATCCCTTGCATTCCTCATTATCCACGAAAAGCTTTCCGGGTCGATCACGGCAACGGTGTAGAGATACCAGTCGTCCACCAGGCAGATCAGGTCTTTTTTTTCTGCCTCCGTCAGGACCGAATACGCCGGACACAGGAAACCGTCGCATATTTTTTTGCCGAAAAAAGAACGGTCGCGGAGGTCTTCTCCTCTAAGGCCGGGGTGGATCAGGCAGCCCGGCCTTCCCGGGAAAACGAATCCCTGAAACGGGCATATGTATGACGCTTGATCGCGGACAGGTCCCGGGAATGCATCTGCAACCGCATCCGAAATTTGAAAGCATGATGTCTGTTCTTCGGTGTTTCTCTCGAGAAATCCGGCGAGGAACCTGCGGTCGAGCCGACGGTGATTGAACAGCCCGCAGCATGCGCTGCATCCCTTTTTTACATCCGGCTGGCAGAGGATAGTATCGGGGCTTGCAGGCATCATGCACTCACGAAATATTTTTTCTCGTGAAATTCAGCAATCCGCCATCGACGAGAATCTTTCTCTGCCTTTCGGAAGCCAGAAGAGTGAACAGGTACTCCACTCCGGCGATTTCAACCAGAACATCGTTTCCTTTCGAGACCTGACCGATGAGGCCCGACGCGGTGAAAGAGTCGCCCGTGTTAATGCGTTCGTAATCCGATTCGTTCTTGAAAACAAGCGGTATGATGCCGAAATTGATCAGGTTCGCAGAATGGATGCGCTCGAACGACTTCGCCATGATCACGCGCACTCCGAGGTACATGGGGCAGATAGCGGCGTGCTCCCTGCTCGATCCCTGGCCGTAGCTCTGACCCCCGACGATTGCGGTCATGACTCCCCTGTTCTTGTTTTCCAGCGCGCGCCGTGAAAAGGCCGGATCCACGTTTTCATACACGTAGCGCGAGTACGCCGGAATGTTCGAACGATACTTGAGCCTTTGCCCGGCAGGCATGATGTGGTCCGTGGTTATCTTGTCGCCGACCTTGAGGCCAATGACGCCCGAGATCGTGTCGCCAAGCGGGTCGGTGTACGGCGGGTCGCCGATGTTAGGGCCCCTGAAGATTTCGACCGGAGAGGACGACGGCGGGATGATCATAGAATCGTCGATGAGAAAGCTCTTCGGTAGCTTTATCGCGGGATAATCCCCGGCCGGAACATCCAGCGGGTCGACGAGCGCGCCCACAAGCGCAGACAGGGCGGCGGCCTCGGGGCTCAGCAGATATACCTTCCCGCTGTCGGTCCCGGACCTTCCCTCGAAGTTGCGGTTGTTGGTGCGGAGCGACACGCCGCCGGTTATCGGCGCCTGGCCGGCCCCGATGCAGAACCCGCACGCTGATTCCATGATGCGGGCGCCGCTCGCAACCATGTCGGCGAGCGCTCCGTTGCGCGCGATCATCTCGAAGACCTGCTTCGATCCTGGCGCCACGATAAGGCTCACTGCCGGATGCACTTTCTTTCCCCTGAGGATGGAGGCCACGATCATCAGGTCTTTATACGATGAATTCGTACAGCTCCCGATCGCGACCTGATCGATCGCCATGCCCTTGATCTCTGATATTTTCTTGATGTTATCAGGCGAATGCGGGCAGGCGATCATGGGAACGACGGTGGAAAGGTCGAGATCAATGGTCCTGTCGTATGTCGCATCAGGGTCCGGAAGAATTTCCTCCCAGTTTTTTTCTCGGCCCTGCGCCTTCAGGAACCCGAGGGTGACCGAATCGCTCGGGAAAAGGGACGTGGTCACGCCGAGCTCGGCGCCCATGTTGGTTATGGTCGCCCTTTCGGGCACGCTGAGTGTCTTCACGCCCGGCCCGGTATACTCGACTACCGCGCCGACATTCCCCTTTGTAGTTAAAATCCCGAGCACCGTGTGTATCACGTCCTTGGCCGAAACCCACGGCCTGAGTTTTCCTGTCAGGCTGATATTGATCATCCGGGGAGCCGTTAGATAAAAGGGCCCCCCTCCCATGGCCACCGCAACATCGAGCCCGCCGGCGCCGATCGCTATCATCCCGATGCCTCCCCCGGTCGGGGTGTGGCTGTCGGAGCCAAGCAGCGTGGCCCCCGGCCTGCCAAAGCGCTCGAGATGAACCTGGTGGCAGATGCCGTTGCCGGCCTTCGAATGGTAGATGCCGTACTGAGCGTTCATGGTCTGGAGATACCTGTGGTCGTCGGCGTTTTCGAATCCCATCTGGAGGGTGTTGTGGTCGACATACGAAACCGATATTTCGGTCTTCACCCGCGGGATGTTCATGGCCTCGAACTGAAGGTACGCCATGGTGCCCGTGGCGTCCTGGGTCAGGGTCTGGTCGATCCTGATCCCGATTTCATTGCCGGGAACGAGCTCTCCTTCGACCAGGTGCTCCCTCAAAATCTTATATGCTGCTGAATCGCCCATGAGCATCTCCTAAATTTGATGATTGCGGATCCCGGGGTTCCGGGAATTGAGAACGGAACAACCATTGTCCGGAACCGGGCTTCATTTCAAGTATTTTTTAGGAGTTTTGGAGGATGGAAAATGCGCTGTATCTTTTTTATCATACCAGTATCCGCTTTCGCGGGAATGACTTAAAGACAGCCTTGACATAGTGCCATTGAAGGATAATGTAACTATCCAGCATTAATCACTTCAGTCTGCCTTGACAATCGCCGATAATGTATTATGAACATTTCGAGCGGATTATCGGTCATCAACATGCCGCAGTCTTCCTCTATATCAAGGGGAGACAGGATTTACCTGTGGCCGTCATACGCTCAGGGCCAGGTTGATAAAACGCCGCGGATCACCCGCGACGATACGCCGCAGTACATATACAAAAACACCTCCCGCGAGGAGCGCGAGAACATTCTGGCATACGCCCGGGAAAACCGCGAAACACAGTACACCCAGAAAGGATATATCACTTCCAAGAACTACCTGATGCAGCCAGGCTCGCTCTTCGATGCACGCGGCTGACGCCGGATTCGCCGATCTCCGCATCCAAAATCCTTGACTTTTTCACCGCATTCAATACCATCCAGCGAATACAGCATTTACAAGAAATGGGGCGCCATGAAAAAATACCTGTTTGCGATACTTATCATTATTTTGCCCGGATATGCCCTGCACGCGGGAGAACCCGCCCCTTCGTCGTTTGACATCAAGCTCGGCTTTTCCTATTTCAATGTGGGGCACCACTCTCCGGAGGAGGCGGCGCTCGACTCGTCGTACGCGTTCAACCTGGGGCTCGACAAATATTTTTCCCTGGGATTCGAGACCGGGCTCAACTGGACGAGATGGGACTGCTATTCGCCGCGCGCCGAAAAAAGCGGCCTGGAGCCCGGCGACCGTAAAACCGCTGCGGACGCCCTTACCCTGCCGCTCATGCTGAACGCCGTCGTGCACTATGACCTGCGAAAGGATTACTTTATTATGCCGTATGTTGCGGCCGGGGCGGGTTATTCCTGGTCGTTCTTCTTTCATCCCGATCAGGACAAGAATTACGGAGGGTTCACCTGGCAGGTGATGGCCGGAACTTCCATCCAGCCGCGAAAAGATTATTTCGTCGAAATGATTCTCGAGGCAGGTTACCGGGGTTCGTCACTCACGGCAAGAGAAGGATACAAGCTGGACCTCTCCGGATTCGTTTTCAGGGCCGGCGTGCGCTTTTCGCTCGGCAGGCTCGGGAAGCTCAACGGCGAAGAACCCGAAAGTCCGGCGATGGAAAACGAGGCTACTTCACCGCAGTGAGTCTCGAATCCACCTTGTCGTGCCTGCGGTCAGACCTGCGCTTGATCGCCTCGACCTTGGCTCTGGCCCTGAAAAAGGGCTGCATCGTTTCCTGAATCCTGACCCCCATAAGATCGATGACGCTTTCAAACTCGGCAGACAGCTCGTTCAGATACAGCTCCCTCCTGCGCAGGTCCTGGTACAGCTGGTAGTTTCTCGCAAGCTCGCGCTTCAGCTCGCGAATCTCCTGGTCCCTCTCGTGCACCGCGTTTTTAAACTCGGCCTTGAGCTGGCGTTCCATCCGCATCTTTTCGAACTCGTGCTGGTCCGTGATCTCTCTGATTTTCTCAAGGTTCTCCCGTTCACATTTGCGCCGCTCACGCGATGCTTCCCTTCGAATGAGATGGGTGATCCGGCTTTTCCTGATGAACATGGTTACCTCTGGGGCCATAATTTTTCGGCCCCGCCCGCGGATTCGCAAAATCCAGCAGCCGGCAGGGCGCAGCCTGACTGTGGATATTTGAAAACACCGGGTTTCGTTGTCAATAAAATTAAACACTGGCGGCGGGCCTGCGGCGATCAGATCATGCTCCACAATGCAGGTAAAAAAGCCGCCCCGGTTTCCCGGGGCGGCAGCAAGTTTTTTCAGACACGCAGGGCCTTCAGGCTGCCCCGCGGTAATCGATCATTCAGTAACCTTATCCAGGTTGAGAGTTAGTGGTGTGTCGCCAGCCACTATTTGAACCGTTATGTAGGGGTCTTCTGCAATTTCCGCATTGGCGCGGTCAAGGAACATGCGCTCTGTATAATATCTGTCAATCTGTTCGGCAGGGTCAGGAACTCCATCCGTATTGTCATCGTCGCTTTCATTCCATTCCTTGAGCGTGGTCATGGCAATATACTCGTAAGAGTCAATGGCAAAAACGCCCCATGTGCCTGAAACATAGCGAAAGCAATTGGTCGAATCGGAGGGGTCAGATACATGCAGGGAGACCGTTCCATCTGAATTGAAAGTCATGATTAACGTCACTTCGGCCGAATTTACCGTCACTACGTTCCGCCAGGAACCGTAGAGGTTGCCATTCGACTCATAATCCGGCACAGGGATCGCCGTCATATCAAAGCCCTCGGCGCCCACGCTGATCGACATGGTGCTGCCGTCAATTTCGTATCCGCACTCAAATATATTACCTTCACCTTCCTCATATATTTTATCGTCTTCACTCCATTGCTGTTCAACGCGAAAGACCAGGGAACCGTTATTGGCCACAAAGTGTCCTTTGAATCCCTCAACAGCCTGCACTCCGGGTGTTTCTGTGTCGTCCAGGGCATAGAAGGTCTCATTTGAGAAAGTATTATCGTCATAGAAGGTCCATACCTGGTCATAGGTACCTGCCTCCACTTTCATGGTCCAGGCGTTTGCCACCACTGCCGCATCAGGCGCTGCGAGGCCCGGGTCAGCGCTCGTGCGCACAGTTCGATGTCACCCTTGGACGATGCAATGGTCACGATATCAAGGTTTTCACCAACCCCGTCATTGAAAAAATCACAGGTAAATACCATGCGCTCAAATCTGTATATATTCTCCTCATCCTCGTAGTTTCCAGAAATGCTCGTATAGCCCTCCTGGCTCGTGATGATGAGCACTAAATATTTCGGGCCAAAGACCGATGTGTACACGCCCCATGAGCCTTTTTCTATTCTGACGTCATTGTCAGTATCGTTATCGTAGCTCTGCACGGTCAAATTGCCATTTTCCTCGAGAATGACTTTCATGGCGACATTTTCAATGGTAAGGTCCTGGTTATAATCTTCTTCAGTGACTCCCAGCATCTTCCATGTGCCTGTCATCTGCGTGTCAACCGCGGGAGCAGTGCTCCTGTGCAGAGTTACATACTCGGTCTCATCTAAATAGAATCTAAGGGTCTCAAGAGTGCTGTCGGTGAATGCATAGATATTCTCTACCGCATCCGAGGAGGTCTTCGCATACCAGTTGTCAAGGGTCGCAGTTTCCATATCAACGCCGTCCGTTCCGTCTGCATCGTATTCATCCCCTGCCCTGCACCAGGTGCCCGTGTCCTGTAATGACATGGTGCCGGTGAGCAGCGTTTCACCGCTGTCGTCTTTGTCAGCGGTTGATGATATTGACATCTTGATGCCCCCGGCAATACCTCCCGCTTCGCCCTCTTCGCCAAGTCCAGGCTCATAGTCATCGGCGTACAGGGGCACCACGATCACCTGGTTGTTCTCTATGACCGCGACACCATCAAAATACTTACCGCCGTCCATTTCAACATCCTCGAACTCCCACCAGCCTTCCATGCGCTCATCCATGGGTTTGGGCTTGCTTCCTCCGCCACCGCCGTCATCGCAGGCCGTGAACATGAATCCGCAGCATGAAATCAACAGCATCATAACAATACGGGAAAATCTCTTCATCTTTTTCTCCTTAAAAATACCTGAAATTATTCCGAATCTTGCGAGCCGGCCAGGGCATTTGTATCGATGAAATAATCCACGGGAATAAATCGGATTCCCATGAAACCATTTCAGGGTCTTGATGATCTGCCAGCCTGACGGAAACTTACCGGAAAATATTCAATAAATGGAGGCCGGGCATCCGGGGAAACACGTAGATCGATGTTTTTGCACTAAAAAAGGCAAAAAAAGCGGGAATTCCCGGCGGGATGAAGGAGTGCGGCCAAATTGATATCCGAGGGAATGGATGTAATCCGGATGCTTCGAAGCATCGGTATGATAACAGTCGCGGTCAAATCCGTATGTTGTATTCTCCCGCCATCCTGTACAGGTCGATCTTGTTGGCGATGCCGAGCTTGTTGTACACATTGGTCAGGTGCCGCTCTACGGTCCGCTCCGATATCGACAGGCTTGAAGAGATTTCCCGGTATGACATTCCGGACACGGACATTACGATTATTTCAAGTTCCCTGCTGGTTATTTTGAATTTTTGCTGAAAATCGTCTATCGCTTTTACCTCGTGGGATATCGCTATAACGCCCGCCCAGTCCCCGAACTTGTCCTTTATCCGTGAAAAATGAGTCTTGGTCACTATGTATTCCTGGCCAATGCTATAATTGACCGGCATCGTGAAATCGCCCATCCTGCCATCAGCGAGCGCTGTAAGCTTTTCTCTCAGTTCGTCATTGACTGAAACGACATCGAAATACGACATGTTCAGCATCTTTTCAACCGAAGCATTGAATGAGGTGTCGCCGCCCCTGTGCGCCCTGATTATGCTCAAATCGAGGTCCATTATGAAAACCAGGTCGCTTATGTTCGCGATGATTTCATCGGCCATCAGGGTTTTCTCAAGATTCATGAACCTGTAGCGGGAAACAAGAAAGAACAAGCCGAGAACATACATGTAAAAAAATATTATACCGGCAAATTGAAATTTTACGATCCCGAAAAACGGAAGAACGAGGGTTAAAACGAAGCATACTGCGGTGGTGAAAAAATAAAAAAAAGTCAGGATCAGCGAATGAATCTTCTCCTTTCTGATTTTCGTATTGAGGTGCCATTTCAGGGCGACGAGAAACGTCGCGATGAAATACGCCAGAATGAACAGGATATAGACATACATCCAGGTATTTTCGTAGTCCAGAAGAGCGAGCCATTCACCATCCCGTCTGATAAAGTCCCTGAAAATGAAAAACATCTGAAAGTTGGCCACGGAAATTATCAGGGCTGGAAGATAAAAGACGAGAAGGCGCAGGCGCTTGATTCTCTTTTTGCTCAAGATCAAGAAAAAATGAAAATTAATGGGATAAAAGAAAAATGCGCCGATATAACCAATTTTCAGGAATAGCCTGATAACGTGCATGTCGCTCAGCGAATACGAAATCCCGACAAATAAAGTCCAGATGACCATGGAGAGGCAGAGCAGGCTGAACAGCACATTCATCCTGTTCCTGTAATCGGCGGCAAGGGTTTTAAAACCGAGATAACACCACAGACATGTTATCGCGAATGAAATAATCGTATATTTGCTCATATGAATATTGGGAAATGACAATCTAAATATACGAGAGTACTTATCTTCCAGGAATATCTGTCAATTTATTTTCATCAGGCGGACCAAGACCGATTGTCGTTTCAGTCATGCCGCGGCCAATCCGGGCCAAAAAAAATCCCGCCTTTACGAGGCGGGATTTCAGATGTATTCCCTTTCTGATCACTTCTTTCAGGTTTTCTAATCAACCACCAAGAAGCTGCAGTACGGTTCTTGTTTTCATGTTTGCCTGAGCGAGCATCGCAGTACCGCTCTGGACAAGCACCTGATCCTTCGTGAGGTCTACCAGGGTTTCCGCCATGTCGGCGTCTCTGATTCGGCTTTCAGAGGCCTGGATGTTTTCATAAGCAGTCATCAGACCCTTTGCAGTGTACTCGAGCCTGTTGTAATAGGCGCCGAGGTCAGCTCTCTGCTTCGCGATTTTATGCAACGCGTCGTCGATAACGCCGATCGCCCTGTTCGCTCCGCCGGCGGTGCTCAGGTTCGCGAGGAACTTGCCGGTTTTTTCTTTCAGGTTGAGTCCCTGAGAAGTCATGGTTCCGATATACACCCTTTCCCTCTGGTGCATATTGGCTCCCATATGGAACCACATACTCGCCCTGGGGTTCGTCCTTGAGAAATCGCCAAGAAGCAGTTTAAACTTGTTGAATTCGGCCTGAGACGCGATCCTGTCGACCTCGTCGATCAGTGCAGAAACTTCAACCTGGATAAGCTGCCTGTCTTCCTGGCTGTAAATGCCGTTGGAAGACTGAACTGCGAGAACCCTGATCCTCTGCAGGATGGAGGATGTCTGGTCGAGATATCCTTCAGCCGTCTGGATGAAAGACATGCCGTCTTCAGTGTTCCTTTCAGCCTGCCTGAGTCCCTGAATCTGGGTTCTCATCTTCTCGGATACTGCAAGACCGGAAGCGTCGTCGCCGGCCCTGTTGATCCTCATACCGGAAGAAAGCTTCTCGGTTGATTTGTTGACGTCCCAATGCTTGAACTTGAGGACCTTGTTCGCATTGATTGCACTCATGTTGTGATTAATAATCATAGTCTACACTCCTTTGCGTTTTTTTCCTGATCTCCGTATCAGGAATTGTAATACCAGGTTAATTCTTTTTTTAGGGAATACTCTGCTGCATTGCTGCAACCATCGGCTTCTGAACAATCAGAACTGGATGCTTGCAGCAACAGGGCATTTCCGTCGAGAGCGCAAGCTCTCATGATAAGCCCGAGTTTTCAAAGATCATTGTCGCAGGGACAAATCACTGTAAAAGTCTCAACACGCCCTGAGTCAGGGCATTGGCCTGGGCCAGCATGGCCGTCCCGCTCTGGACCAGAACCATATTTTTCGTAAGATCCACCGTTACTTCGGCCATGTCAGCGTCGCGAATCCTGCTTTCGGAGGCCTGAATGTTTTCGTAAGCGTTCATGAGCCCCTTTGCCGCATGCTCGAGCCTGTTATAATAAGCGCCGAGGTCCGCGCGCTGTTTTGCAATTACGTGAAGAGCTTCGTCGAACACCCCGATGTTCATGTTCGCCATCTGCGGAGTCGACAGGGTTATCGGGCGGCCGACGACATCCTTGAGGTTGAGCGCCCTCGCGGTCATGGTCTGTATGTACACCCTTTCCCTCTGGTGCATGTTCGCCCCCATGTGGAACCACATGGACGCCCTCGGATTGAGCCTGGAAAAATCCCCCTGAAGGAGGGTCATCTTGTTGAATTCGGCCTGTGATGCGATCCTGTCCACTTCATCCACGAGCTCGGACACCTCGACCTGGATAAGCTGCCGGTCATCGAGCGAGTATATTCCGTTCGATGACTGGACCGCGAGCACGCGCATCCTCTGGATGATGTTGGTGATTTCAACGAGATAGCCTTCGGTGGTCTGGATGAATGACATGCCGTCTTCGGTGTTCCTCTCAGCCTGGCGCAGTCCGAGGATCTGGGTTCTCATTTTTTCCGATACTGCGAGACCGGAAGCGTCGTCGCCCGCCCTGTTTATCCTCATCCCCGAGGAAAGGGATTCCATGTTTTTATTTACATTCCAGTGCTGAAACTTGAGGACGCGATTCGTGTTGATCGCAGGCATGTTGTGATTGATGATCATTCAGATTCCTCCCTGAATCTGTCTCAGCCAGCCTCCTTGCTGACCGCGGGCAATCCCGATTACTCTATCAATTTCGGATGTATGATCACATATATTAATGCCAGAAATCGGCTGTTTTCAGTCATTTTTGGCAAATAAAATGATTTATAATAAATTATCATATTCATTTATCTTTTTTTTATATTTTTAATCATATTTATCCTTATTGCTACTTTCGGCTATCTGGCTTTTTTTCCCTTAGTAATTTTTTTTATTCACAAAGTCCGGGAACAATTCATGCCGATAAACTTGAAAAAAGAGTTGTTTTTTTTCTTTTAATAAACTTATTACTGACAAGACCGTTTAAGGAATACGCGATGAGTCTTTTAAAAGAATTTCAGTACACGAAGATTTCCGCGCGCCGTGCGCTGTACGGAAACATATACCTTACGGCCGCCGCCATCGCCTACATGCTCACCGATCTGACCATAATTCTTAAATACTATTTTTTTTATATGCCGGTATTCAAGACAGTGATTGTATCTGCAATCGCCGTATTCTGCCTAGGGAGTCTCGCAGGAAGGTTTATTTTATCGAAAATTAAATGGCACCGCGCCTTCTATCTCGTGACCGACATCGTGTTTATTCTGACAGTGTCGATTTATTACTTGAGGGCCATCATCTGGCCCGATCGCCCGGAGTCTCTTCTATACTTATTCGAAATATCGCCATATCTTCTTTTCATCTTCCTCAGCCTTCCGCTTTTCATCGCAGGCATAAAGACGAATTATCTTCTGAAAACATCATGCGGCGACTTTATCGATGACAAGCAGCCGACCCATCTTTTCTATATTTTTATCCTCGCAGGCATATCAACCGGAATAGCGATGAAATACCTGGCCCTGCAGTCACTTTTACCGGGCTGGGCTGCGGTGTCCTTTCCGGCGCTCATCATGCCTCTCATGTATTATTACGATCTGCCATATTCACCGCTGACTCAATTCGCACGTGAATATGAAAGCGACAAGGTAAACCCCGACCAGCCCCCTCCGTTGACGAGAGAAGATCTTGTGATGCACTACATGCAGTTTTCAATCCCCGCCGTATATTTCTATTGCGTATATACATGCATTCTTGCCACGCAGGGAAATAGTTATTACAACAAATTGGTTTTCTTCCTTTTTGTCATCATCATCAGTCTGTGCGGATTTATAGCTGGTAGAATACTCCGACTGCAGAAATGGAGCGCATACGCGCAAACCATCTACCCGCTGCTGTTTTTTATCCCCATAATGAGCCTCTTCCATTTCGGCGACAGACTGTATTTCTCAGCGGTACTGATTTTTTTTGCGCCGCTGTTTTTTTTGATAAGCTTCGCGTTCAGTCAGGCGATAAAAATCATCCTTATCCATTACCGTCATGAACAGCGGTTCGCCATCCTGCAGCTGTCGATGTTCATCATGCCTGCCACGATACTCATCATACTCTCGATGGTCCCATTCACGAATTTCTGGTTTTTCTTTATTGTATATTTCATTTCCGCCATCAATGTCATCGTTCCAGGATTATTCATTATCAACAAAAAAACGTCTTTGGCGAAAAAAGGGACCTATTTCGGATACATTCTTCTCTTTATAGCCCTGGTGATTATTTCGCACATCGTTTCTCCAATATCACTGGACAACGAATTCTTTCTTACTCACGCCAAAAATTTCGATGCCCTGAAAAACATCAACTACAACGCCCCATATATCAAGGCTGAAACAGGCATCGAGATAGACGGGAGGCTTGTTTTCTCGGTAAAGGACAGCACCATCCGCAATCTTAAGCGGGCGCTGGCCCCGATTTCGCTGTACTACAGCGAGGAAGAAACATCAACGGTCCTTTTTATCGATGGGAACCAGAAGTTCTTCCGGAACCCGGGAATCGGATATTTTAAACGGGCGGTTTGCCTTGATCCGCTCTCGGATAAAATCGTCGATTTTGACACGCTGCCGTTTTCAGGCAGCCAGACATACATTCCGGACACGATGGATACCCTGCTATTTATCAGCAAAAGAAATGAAAAATTCCAAATCATCACCGATATCCCCAACATTCTCGACCAGAACTATAATAATTTCAGGTTTTCCGCTGAATATTACGGGCTGCTGAAAAAAAACCTCAGCAAAGACGGAATCATCGCCCAGGTCATAAACATCCCGGGGTGCAGTCCCGACATATTGGCCTCCATGGCGGGGAACTTAAAAAAATGTTTCTCGCGGCATTGCATATACCTGTTCTCCGATGTAATGGTCTCCCTGGCTTCAGACAGCGGCGCGTCCCTTGATATCAATGCCGCCCGGTATAACAATCTTTTAAAATTTATAGCCAGTCAGAATGAGAAGCAGATTCTTTTTTTCGACGAGCAGCATGCCCTTTCACATCTACTATTCACGGACATTTCCTCATTGATGGCATATCTTCCTCCTAAAAAAAATGATGAATCCTGCTGTTTAAGGACTGAAAAAGAGACGTATATTCCGGATTCAAAGCTCATTGAATCATATCTTGCTCATGACAATCTTTTCTTGGGCCTGTTCGACAAGCAGACATCCTCCCTGATCGCCATGAATACTGCAGCAATCCGTTATCAATACAACCGGGAAATCCTTTCCTCATTGAAGGCGACCGAATTCTACGAGTCGCGCAACGACTATGAAAAGGAAACGGAGCATCTTTTCAATCTTAAAAAAAGAATGGATTACCATATCGCTCTGAAGGAGTACATGGTCAGGGTGCTGGAATACAAAGAAATATCCTATTTCGAAACTGCGCGGAAACTGATCGAGGAAAAACAATGGGAACGCGCGAAAAAACTGTATCAGTCGATCCTCTGGATAAACAAGGAAAACTTCGAGGCGAATTATCAGCTCGGCATCATAAGCATCACGCTGCAGGATATCGACAGCGCCACTGAATACCTCAACAATGCCATGAGACTGAAAAACGACGATCCAAGGGTTTACTATCAAATGGGCGTCCTTGAGTTCACCAAAGGAAACATTCCCAAGGCAATCGAGTATTTTACCCAGGCCATGAAGCAGAAAGAAACCGGGTCGCCACTGTACCTTTATCTCGGCATGTCCTATGAAGAAATGGGAAACATTGTCGAGGCCGAAAACTATTATATGAAGGCCCAGATGGCTGACCCGAACGACATCAACATCCAGAACCATCTCGACGGCATCAGACAAAAAAAAGAACAGGAACAAAAAAAATACGAGATACAGGAACCAAAGAACCAGCTCGAAGACGAACAGGACGTCGATATTCCCATTCCGGTCAATAAATCGGCCTATGACATACGCTTGAACGACGGAGAGGATGAATCCAAGAAAGCCGTTAATAACCAGCCCTGATAGCCATTGTCAAAACAAGATTTTAATTATTAATTACACTTTTACCGAAAAATAGAATAGAATAAAGACATCGGCCGCAATTCCGCCAGTTCCCGTGCGGCCGAGGGATATCATGGCCCATAACAAATTGAACAAAAAAAGTATCGCGGGAATTCTATATTCTGCATCCGTGTTTATCATCCTGTTCCTGGCGCTCTTCTGCGTCCGGGAAAACGCCCACGCGCGCGACCCTCAGAGCATAAACCGGCAGGGCGCCCTGATGGGAGAGAAAAGACAATATAAGGAAGCGATCGACCAGTTTGACCGCGCGATCGAGATTTACGACAAGGAATCCGCGCAGGCATATCACAACAGGGCCTGGGCATATGAATTGAACGGCGACATCGACAAGGCCATTCCCAGCTACGAGGAGGCGCTGCACCGTAATCCCTACCAGGTCATATCCGGCGAAAAAGTCGGATACATATACTATAAAAAAGGCGACTACGACAATGCGATCCGGGTCGGCGAGCTGGTATTGAAGCATGACCCCGAAAACAAGGAAGTCCCCAAATGGCTCCCTGACGCATACCTGAAAAGAATGCAGATACAGAAAAAGCTCGAACAGGAACGCAGGAAGAAAGAGGAAGAGGACCAGAGGCGCAAGGAAGAGATGGATCAGCTCAAAAAAGAGAAAAAGGAGCGCGAATCCACAATAGTATACGCCACAATCGACTTCATGCTCAGGACAGGCTACGACATGTCCAGTGAAAAATACGACATGGTTTACGACAGCGGCTTCTTCGTCGATGTTCCGGAAAGGATATTCTGCCGCATAACGCCGACCCCGTCCTGGGAAATCGACCTCCTGCTCGAAAATCCCTGGCTCGGGGGCATGATGCCGTCGACCCTGTGCGTGCACAACGAGACTTTAGAGGGCATGTTTAAAATCAAAGGATACTCCGTCGGCCTGGGCATCCAGTTCAATCATTATGACAGCGGGATCAGCTTCAACGACGATCTGAGGTTATGGGACGTCAAGATCGGGCTTCTTTTCGGATACCAGAAGGACAAGATGGACCTTCGCTTCAGGTTTTATCCGAGGCTTCTCCCGTTCGACACGAAGGCCAGTAAAAATCAGACCCTCGATATCGACAACTTCAGCATGAATTATTCCTATAAGGTGAACGATACTATTTCCTATTACGCCTTTATAAACTGGCGCGATTTTTACATCATGGACCACACCAACAAGCTCTCGAACTGGTGGGGCGTATATGAATTCGGCATAGGCATCAAGCTGTGGGAAATAATGAAGACCAACGACAAGAGGGATTTCACTTTTTCCGTGGAATTCATCGAACGTCTCTACTACCGCGACACGAACAACACGAAGCCGTATGACGCGCTCAACGGTCAGGGCTGGTTCGGGCTCAATTCGGATAAATGGCTCAAGGGAGACGCAATATCGGGGTTCTGGACATACGGCCACAATTTCGGATTCAAAGTCGAGGAGGAAATAATCAAATACCTTTTCCTCTACCAGGCATTCTATATCGAGCTCACCGACACGGCCCAGGGCCATTACGAATTCAACTTCCTAATCGGAATCGGCGGAGTTTATTAAAGTGCGCGGCGATACTCTCCATTTCACACGCGACGTAGCGGCCAGGGCGGGATCGATACTGCTCAGGGGATTCCGGTCCGCCGAAACGGTCGTATCCTACAAGAGCAGGACAAACCTGGTCACGAACATGGACAGGGCTTCCGAGGAATTTCTCTTCAACGAAATCGGCCGGATGTTTCCCGAAGATACGATCATCGCCGAAGAGGGAAGCAGGAAGGAGACTACAGGCGAATACATCTGGTACGTCGATCCCCTTGACGGAACCAACAATTACGCTCACGGCCTTCCCTTCTTCTGCGTATCCATCGGCCTGTTTTCCCGCACAAAAAACAAGATAGTATCCGGCGTGGTTTACAATCCGTTTCTCGGTGAAATGTTCTGGGCATCGGAGGGATGCGGCGCGTTTCTCAACAACTCCCCGATAAAGGTGTCGGCGATCGATGACATAGGGATATCCCTTGTCGCCACCGGCTTCCCGTACGACAAAGAGACCATTGAAAAAAACAATATACGCGAATTCAATCAAATGCTCCCGAAAATTCAGGGCATACGCAGAATGGGTTCCGCAGCCATTGATCTGTGCTATGTCGCCTGCGGAAGGCTGGACGGATACTGGGAGCAGCAGCTTTCGCCATGGGACACTGCCGGCGGCAGTATCGTTGTGGAGGAAGCGGGCGGAAAGGTGACAAGGTTCGGCGGAGGTGCGTTTAAGCCTGAAACGCCGGAGATTCTTGCTTCAAACGGGCGAATACACGGTCAGATGATGGACATACTCGCCCGCGCGGCAAAATAACACGGAGAACTTATTCCATGAAAGAATACCTGAAACTAATCGGATTTTTCAACAGCTTCTCGGACGCCGAACTTGACGATTTCAGCACGATAGCGGAGGTCGTCGCCACCCGGGAGATGGAAATGATCATACGCGAAAACGAGGAAGGCAAGGGCCTTTATTTCGTCGTCAGAGGCGATTTTGAAGTCGTAAAAAAAATTTCCGGCAACAAGTACAAGCGGCTGCAGCGTCTCGACCGCGGTGATTTTTTCGGCGAGATGTCAATCCTGAACGACGAGAAACATTCGGCCTCAGTTATATCCCGCGGTCAGGGCATATTGATTTTCATTTCAAAAAAAGCCTTTCACGACCTGAGCACGAGAAATTCCCGCTTCACGCTCAAGATAATGAAAGAGCTCGCCACCATCCTTTCACAGCGCCTACGGCACATGAATTTAAAATACGGCATGTCGGTGGCACAGCTCGAATCCAGATTTTAATTAAATATGATCTCACAGTCCTGCGACACTTTCACGCACCGCATATGTCCAGTGATGCGGCGGTCTGAAACCGGTGGCCTCGATGAGCTTGTCGCTGGGGAAATGGGACCCGAACAGCGAAAATGAAAAAAACATCTGCGTTGCCGGGTCTTTGATGCGTCCCATAAAATAAACCAATCCCCTTTTTGTCACCGGGGCCGGATAACCGAGGGCCATTGCATATTCAGAGACAATATCCCTCCAGGGAATGTGGTGATCACAGCAATTGAAGCAGTCGTTAGAAGGCCCCTTTCTCATTACCAGATCAATACATGGCCCCAGGTTCCCGGCGAACAGAAGCGAAACCATTTTCTCTCCACTTCCCGTAAAAAAGAAATCCCCGCTTCTAATCGCTCCCGCAATCGTCGGAGAAGTAAACGAATCACCCCTCCCGATCACCGCAGGAAGCCTCAGCATCGTATAGGGGCATGGGCCCTGTTCGATATATTTTTCCGCAATCGCCTTGGACCGCATATAGGGGATTCCGATCAGTCCGCGAAACCTCGGGGTTGAATCCTCCCTTCTGTCTGTCCCGAGAGTTTTCAGGCCATAGACTGCAATTGAACTCAGCTGGATAAAATGAGGGCACCCGATCTTATGCGACCATTGCGCAAGATTCCGGGCTCCGATTGCGTTAACGGCCATCATGACTTCCGTTTTTGCGGATTGATCGACTGTTCCTGCAGCGTTAACAACAGCGTCATATCCGGCATCAGGAAGAGAGTCTAAGCTGCGCGGATCCGTAATGTCGGCAAAGTATTCATCCCGACCCGGGGATTTCAGATACACTGTGCCGGTCACGTTGAAACCGGCGGCAGTGAAATACTGCTTAAGATATCCGCCAATGAACCCGTCAGTTCCCGTTATCAGAATTTTCATTGCACGTCCTTATTTTTTAATCTCTTCCTCGCTCCGAACCTGGGAGCAATCGCTCATTCAGGTATATATCCCGAAATAGGGAAGAACCCAACGGTTGAGAGCAAACCAGAACAGAAAGAAAACAACGGATGCAATAATCGCAATGTTTGTCTGTCTTTCACTGTCGTTTGTGGCCATTGATAGCCCCATGCTATAGAATCATATTTGATATTTTATTTGCTCATTAGTGAATACCAGTACATTTTTACCATTTATTGATAAAGTGATTATCGTGTAATGATATGTCTATTACAATAATCATTTTAATACTATAAATATGCTCTGACCCCAAAGAATCTCCAAATATTGCTCTGACCCCTGGATGTGAAAAACATATAAATTAAGCCTTGCTTGACAGAATTGATACTTTTTTTATTGATAATAGACATGAATATTTGTTGTATAAACCCCCCATTGCAGGATTTTTACTGTACATCCCTGCGTCGCCAGCCCATCGGTCTCTTATACGTAATAGGCGCTCTTGAGGATGCCGGTCACAGGGTATCATTCATCAATGGCCATACACCTAAAAAGCATATTATACCGATACCATCCGAATTCGGTTATCTTGAAGCATTTTTTCTATCCGATAATATAAAAACGAGATTCCCCTATAAAAATTATTGCCACTACGGCGCAAGTTTTCAGGAAATCGCCAGACAGATTAAAAATTGCGATTCCGAAATCTATTTTATTTCCTGCCTGTTTACCACATATTATGAAGAAGCTTCCGAAATAATTACAATCATAAGAAAATTGAAAAAAAATGCAATAATCGTTACAGGTGGATATCATGCAGCCCTGTATCCTGACTATTATCTCTTACAGTGCGGAGTAGATTATGTTATAACCGGAGAAGGTGAAAAGGCCGCCGTGAATCTTATTGAATATTTATCCGGCACAATTGAAATATCTGAAGTTCCGAGCCTTTGCTATCTGGAAAATAACTCGATCAGAACAACCGGCAAAGAAAACATTAAAGATCTGGATTCTATTCCTTTTCCGGCAAGAGACCATTTGAAGCTGCGCGATTTCAGGTTCTACACAAAAAAGGGAACATCCATCATTTCTTCCCGGGGATGTCCAAATCGCTGTGATTTTTGTACATCGCGCGACCTTTGGGGCAACAAGTACAGGGTCAGAGACATTGATGCATTATTAAAAGAAATTGACCTGTGTACCCAGCGCTATAACTTGAATCTCTTTAATTTCGAAGATGATAATCTCATGGCCTCCCGAGAACACACACAAAACCTACTGACAGGATTGCTTGATTACCAGAAAAAAAAGAAGATCACACTCGACCTGACAGCCATGAACGGTCTTTCACTTGAAAGTATTGATGAAGATATAATATTATTTATGTCCCGGGTCGGGTTTCATGAACTGAATGTATCTCTGGTGAGTCAGTCCAATGATATTCTGAAAAAACATGTTCGACCATTTGATTCAAATAAAGTAAAGGAGATTTCTTTATTTGCACGATCACTGGGAATGAGGGTCAGAGCATATTTTATTCTCGGGCTTCCTGACCAGACCAGGGATGAAATCGAAGAGACTATTTCTTTCATGCATGACCTTGGCGTAATGATTTTCCCTTCTGTTTATTATGACGTAAAAAGACCAAAAGAGGAATGGAAAACACAGAGGTCCTCTGCATTTTTTAACGAGTCAGAGAATTTAAATATTCATGACCTTTTATAT
>ERZ795055.1226-NODE-1226-length-21135-cov-18.217979_pt1 | contig 21135 bp, 21 predicted proteins | sample MGYA00375139_ERZ795055 | MGnify/ENA primary metagenome ERZ795055 (study PRJEB30184, sample SAMN05720283) | anaerobic digester metagenome | isolation source: active sludge of municipal wastewater-treating anaerobic digesters | place: USA | collected 2015-01-23 ... | reverse complement strand
TGTCGCCGAACATGTTGCCGGTGACCACCACGTCGAACTTCTTCGGCGCCTTGACGAGCTGCATCGCGGCGTTGTCGACATACATGTGCTCGAGCTCGACGTCCGGGTAGTGCGCGCGCTGCACCTCGCTCACCACGTCCTTCCAGAACTGGAAGGTCTCGAGCACATTGGCCTTGTCCACGCTGGTCACCTTGCGGGCGCGCTGCCGCGCCGCCTGGAAGGCCACATGGGCGATGCGCTCGATCTCGGGGCGCGAGTAGCGCATCGTGTCGTAGGCCTCCTCGCTGCCCGGAAAGTGCCCGTCCACCGCGGTGCGCCGCCCGCGCGGCTGGCCGAAGTAAATGTCGCCGGTCAGTTCGCGCACGATCAGGATGTCCAGGCCGGCCACGAGCTCGGGCTTGAGGCTGGACGCGGCGGTGAGCTGCTCGTAGCAGATCGCGGGGCGGAAGTTGGCGAACAGCCCCAGCGACTTGCGCAGCCCGAGGATGGCCTGCTCGGGCCGCAACTCGCGCGGCAGGGTGTCGAACTTCCAGTCGCCCACCGCGCCGAACAGCACGGCGTCGGCGTCCTTGGCCAGCGCGAGGGTCGCCGGGGGAAGCGGGTGGCCGTGGCGCTCGTAGGCCACGCCGCCCACGTCGGCGAACTCGAATTCGCAGGCAAGCTCCAGGGCCTTCAGGACCTTGACGGCCTCGGCCACGATCTCGGTGCCGATGCCATCGCCCGGCAGCACAGCTATCTTCATGCTCGGTTCCTGGCGGGATTCGGTGGCCCCCGCCCCTGCCCGCCCAGGAACGAAGTCCGTGCTCAACCCGCGGTGGTCTTCTCCAGCCACGGGTAGCGCGCGAGGCGCTGTTTCTCGAAGGTGGCGATCTTGTCCTTGTGCCGCAGGGTCAGGCCGATGTCGTCGAGCCCGTTGACGAGGCAGAACTTGCGGAACGCGGCGACCTCGAAGGCGTGCTCGCTGCCGTCGGGCTCGACCACGCACTGGCGCGGCAGATCCACGGTGAGGCGGTAACCCGGATGCACGGCCACCTCGTGAAACAGCCGGTCGATCACCAGCTCCGGCAAAACCACCGGCAGCAGGCCGTTCTTGAGGCTGTTGTTGTAGAAGATGTCGGCGAAACTCGGCGCGATCACCGCGCGGAAGCCGTACTGCACGAGGGCCCAGGGCGCGTGCTCGCGCGAGGAGCCGCAGCCGAAGTTCTTGCGCGCCAGAAGCACCGAGGCGCCCGCGTAGCGAGGCTGGTTGAGCACGAAGTCGGGGTTGGGCCGGCGCGCGGCCGGATCCTGGCCCGGCTCGCCGCGATCCAGGTAGCGCCACTCGTCGAACAGGTTCGGCCCGAAGCCGCTGCGCCGGATCGACTTGAGAAACTGCTTGGGGATGATGGCGTCGGTGTCGACGTTGGCGCGATCGAGCGGCGCCGCCAGCCCCGTGTGGACTTCGAAGCGTTCCATGGCTACTTGCGCCCGCCGTCCGCGGCCCCGGAGATCACCTGGCCCGCGCGATTGAGATCCTTGCCCATGCCCGAGATCGTATTGCACGCGGGCAGCAGGGCCGTCGCGGCAAGCACGGCCAACAGGACGCGCATCATGCGATCCTCCGCACGTCGACAAAGCGGCCTTCGATGGCGGCCGCGGCGGCCATCGCCGGCGACACCAGATGCGTGCGCCCTCCCGCCCCCTGCCGACCCTCGAAGTTGCGGTTGCTGGTGCTGGCGCAACGCTCGCCGGGCTCGAGCCGGTCGGCGTTCATCGCCAGGCACATCGAGCAGCCGGGTTCGCGCCACTCGAAGCCCGCCGCCTTGAAGATCTCGTGCAGGCCCTCGAGCTCGGCCTGCGCCTTCACCAGGCCGGAGCCGGGCACCACCATGGCGAGCTTCACGTTGCCCGCCACCCGCTTGCCCAGCCGCTTGACCACCCAGGCGGCGGCACGCAGGTCCTCGATGCGCGAGTTGGTGCACGAGCCGATGAAGACCTTGTCGACGCGGATCTCGCCGATGGGCGTGTCCGGCGCGAGGCCCATGTAGGTCAGGGCGCGTTCGATGCCCTCGCGCCGCACCGGATCGCGCTCGCGCTCGGGATCGGGCACGCGCGCCTCGATGCCCGCGACCATCTCGGGCGAGGTGCCCCAGGTGACCTGCGGGGCGATGTCCTCGGCGCGCAGTTCCACCACGGCGTCAAAGCGCGCGCCCGCGTCGGAACGCAACGTGCGCCAGTGCGCCACGGCCGCGTCCCAGTGCTCGGGCGCCGGCGCGAAGGGGCGGCCGCGGACGTAGTCCAGCGTCTTGGCGTCCACCGCCACCATGCCGGCGCGCGCACCGGCCTCGATGGCCATGTTGCACACGGTCATGCGGCCTTCCATGGACAAGGCCTCGATGGCCGCGCCTGCGAACTCGATCGCGTAGCCCGTGCCGCCGGCCGTGCCGATGCGCCCGATCACCGCGAGCACGATGTCCTTGGCGGTCACGCCCGGCGCGAGCTTGCCGTCCACCCTCACGAGCATGGACTTGGCCTTGCGGGTGAGCAGGGTCTGGGTCGCCAGCACGTGCTCGACTTCCGAGGTGCCGATGCCGAAGGCCAGCGCCCCGAAGGCTCCGTGAGTGCTGGTGTGCGAGTCGCCGCAGACCACCGTCATGCCCGGCAGCGTCGCACCCTGCTCGGGCCCCATCACGTGGACGATGCCCTGGCGCTTGTCCAGAAAGGGAAAGTAGGCCGCTGCGCCGAACTCGCGGATGTTGGCGTCGAGGGTGGCGATCTGCTCGCGCGAGACCGGATCGACGATGCCGTCGTAACCTCGCTCCCAGCCCGTGGTCGGGGTGTTGTGGTCGGCCGTGGCCACGACCGAGCCCACGCGCCAGGGCTTACGGCCCGCCAGGCGCAGACCCTCGAAGGCCTGGGGCGAGGTGACCTCGTGCACCAGGTGGCGGTCGATGTAGAGCACGGCCGTGCCGTCCTCCTCGACGTGCACCACGTGGTCGTCCCAGAGCTTGTCGTAGAGGGTGCGAGGCGCGTTCATCGGTCCAGGCGGGCGGCAGTCTTGCGCGACCGTCGCGCGGATTTGCCGCATCGCATCAAGTATGCCATAGGGGTGTCCCGCCCTTGCCTGGGCCGGCAAGGGTGCGGACCATGGGCGGGTCTGCCGGATGCCCCCCATGGACCGACCCGACCACTCTGCCCTGCTCGCCCGCCGCCAGCGCCTGCTCGCGCTCGCGGCCTCGCTGGCCAGCCTGTCGCTGCCGACGGGGCAGCCACGCGCCCAGTCCCCCGCGGGTCGCACGCCCACGCCGGCGCAATCGCTGGGGCCGTTCTACCCGCGCGCGGCCAGCGAGCGGCCGCGCGAGACCGACGCCGATCTGCTGCGCGCGCAAGGCGCCGGGGAGCCCCTGGCGCGCGGCGTGCCTCTCTTCCTCGCGGGGCGGGTGAGCCACCGCGCCGGCGCTCCGCTGCCCGGCGCGCTCATCGAGATCTGGCAGTGCGACGCGAACGCGGTCTATCACCATCCGGCGGGGGGCGCGCTGGCCGAGCGCGATCCGAATTTCCAGGGCTATGGCCGCGCCCTGGCCGATGCCGAGGGTCGCTTCGCTTTTCGCACGATCCGCCCCGTGCCCTACCCGGGCCGCACGCCGCACATCCATCTACGCGTGGAGGCGGCGGGCCTGCGTGCGCTGGGCACCCAGCTCTACCTCGCGGGCGAACCCGGCAACGAACGCGACTTTCTCTATCGCAGCCTCGATGCCGCGGAGCGTGCCGCGCTCACCCTGACGCTCACCCCCACGCCCTCCGGCGCCACGCACCCACTCGCCTCGGGCACGCGCTTCATGGCTGCCACCGAGCTCGTGCTCGCCTGACCTCGCACGCGGCAACAGGAGGCGGCGCGGGCACCCCGTTCGCGCCGACCCAAGGCCGCCGGGAACCGCCGGGCGCTGCCGCCCTGCGCCGCGTGGCGCGGGCTGGATCATCCAGGCGGGGAGCGCGTCGACTCGGCTAGCACGCGGGGCTCGGCCTCGTGATCGGCGCTGCGCGCCTGGCGCAGCGCCCACCAGCCCAGAGCGGCGGCGAGGCTCGCGCCCAGGAAGGCCGCGCGCGGCCCCAGCCCCGTCCACAGGGCGGCGGCCACGAGCGCCCCGCTGGTGCCGCCCACGCCGTAGGCCAAGCTGATGTACAGCGCCTGCCCGCGCGCCGCCGCGCGCCCGCCAAACCAGCGCTGAATCAGCAGCACCGAGGCCGAGTGGTGGACCGCGAAGGTCACCGCGTGCAGCAACTGCGCCACGAGCAGCACCCACCACCACGCGGCGAGCTCGCCGATCAGCGCGAAGCGCAGCACCGCCAGCACGAAGCTCGCCGCGAGCAGCGGATAGATGCCGAAGCGCGCGAAGAAGCGTCCCTGCGTATAGAAGAAGACGATCTCCAGCAGCACGCCCGCCACCCAGTACACACCGATCGCTGCCTTGCTGTAGCCCAGCTGGTAAAGGTAGAGCGAGAAGTACGAGTAGTAGGTCCCGTGGGCGAAGACCATCAGCGCGGCCGAGGCCAGGAACCAGCGCACGCGCGGCTCGCGCAGCCGGCGGCGCACGGATACGTGCTCGGCGTGCCCCGCAGATGGCAGCGCCTCGCGCACGTGAAAGGCGGCGGCCACGAGCAGCGCTGTCAGCACCAGCCCCAGGGCCGGCGCCCAGGCGATGCCCACGAGGTCGAACAGCGGCCCCGCGGCCAGCACCACCACCACGAAGCCGATCGAGCCCCACACCCGCAGCCGGCCATAGCGGCGCGCCACTTGCGGATCGCCGCGCAGGCGCGTGGCCACCAGGGCCTCGGCCACCGGCATCTGCGCGGTCATGAAGAAGTTGAGCGCGAACATCACCGCCGCCAGCCAGCCGAAGCCGCCCGGCACGAGAAAGCCCGCGAACGACAGCGCCAGCGCCACGCTGGTCGCGCGCAGGATGCGGATGCGCTGCGCGCCGTGATCGGCGAGCCAGCCCCAGAGGTTGGGCCCGACCACGCGCATGCCCTGCCCGATCGCCACGAGCACGCCGATCTCGGCGCCCGTCAGACCGCGGTGGCTGAACCACAGCGGCAGGTAGGGGGCGAGCAGGCCCGCGAGTGCGAAATAGGCGAAGAAGAATGCGCCGAGCCGGCGGCGCTCCTGAACCGGGGACATCAGACCTGCGGCGCGCCTCCCACGGGCGGCCAGGCATGACGGACCTCGGCGCCCTGCGCGCGGGCGATCAGCGCATGGTCCATGAGCACGAGAGCGAGCATGGCCTCGGCGATCGGCGTGGCGCGGATGCCCACGCAGGGATCGTGGCGGCCGTGGGTCTCGATGGTCACCGGCGCGCCCGTGGCGTCGATCGAGCGGCGCGGGATGCGGATGCTCGAGGTCGGCTTGACGGCGAGGCTCACCTCGAGGTCCTGACCGCTGCTGATGCCGCCCAGCACGCCGCCGGCGTGGTTGCTCGCGAAACCCGCGGGGAAGATCTCGTCGCCGTGCTCGCTGCCCCGTTGCGTCACCGCGGCGAAGCCGGCGCCGATCTCGACGCCCTTGACGGCATTGATGCCCATCATCGCGTGGGCGATGTCGGCGTCGAGCTTGTCGAACAGCGGCGCCCCCAGGCCCACCGGCACACGCGTGGCGCACACCCGCAGGCGCGCGCCCACCGAGTCGCCGGCATGGCGCAGCTCGTCCATGTAGGCCTCGAGCCGGGGCACCACCTCGGAGTCGGCGGCGAAGAAGGGATTGGTCTCGACCACGTCCCAGGACACGAACGGGATCTCGATCGCGCCCAGCTGGGTCATGCAGCCGCGGATCTCGGTGCCGTAGCGCGCGCGCAGCCACTTCTTGGCCACGGCTCCGGCGGCCACCATGGGCGCGGTCAGCCGCGCCGAGGAGCGCCCGCCGCCGCGCGGATCGCGCAGGCCGTACTTGCGGAAGTAGGTGTAGTCGGCGTGTCCCGGCCGGAAGCGCTCGGCGATCTCGGCGTAGTCCTTGCTCTTCTGATCCTGGTTGCGGATCAGCAGGGCGATCGGGGTGCCCGTGGTCAGGCCCTCGTGGACGCCCGAGAGGATCTCGACTTTGTCGGGCTCGCGACGCTGGGTGACGTGCCGCGAGGTGCCGGGCCTGCGCCGGTCGAGGTCGGGCTGCAGGTCGGCCGACGACAGCGGCAGGCCGGGAGGGCAGCCGTCGATCACGCAGCCGATCGCGGGGCCATGCGACTCGCCGAAGTTGGTGACCACGAAGAGACGACCGAGACTCGAACCGGACATGGCGTGCGCAGCCGCGAAGGTGAGGCCCCCGATTCTACGGGGCGCCGCCTCGCGCCCCGGCCGTGCCCTACAGGAAGGTGCGGATCAGGTCCACGCTGGAGCGCTGCCCCACGTCGCGTGCGTGGCGCGCGAGCCAGGCGCGCGCGTCGCTGCGTCCCAGCTCGGCGAGCCGACGCAGGAACGCGGGCGCGGTGGCGTACTTGCTGTCGGCCCCCAAGCCCTCGAGCGCCGCGTCGCCCGCGATCAGGTGCACGCGGATGTCCTTGTAGACCCTGGCGTCGAGCGAGCCCTCCTGCAGCAGGCGCTGCACGAAGGCCAGGGCGCGCATCTCGGCCAGCAGCGTGGCGTTGAAGCTGATCTCGGCGCTGCGGTCGACGATCTCCTGCGCCGTGCGCGGCAACTCGGTGCGCCGCAGGGGATTGATCTGGACCAGCAGCAGGTCGCGCGAGCGCGTGCTGTAGAACAGCGGCCACAGCGCGGGATTGCCCACGAAGCCGCCGTCCCAGTAGGACGCGCCGTCGATCTGCACGGCGCGGAAGCTGTAGGGCAAGGCCGCCGAGGCCAGCGGCATCTCGAGCGTGAGCTCGTGCTCGCGGAAGATGCGCGCGCGCCCGGTATCCACGCGCGTGGCGCACAGAAAGAGCTTGAAGGGGCAGTCGGCGCGCAGCGCCTCGAAGTCCACGCTCTCGGCGAGCGCCGCGCGCAGCGGGTTGTAGTCGAGCGGATTGAGCTGCGCCGGAGCCCACACTCGCGAGACCAGGTCCATCCACAGCGCCATGGGGTGATCGCCCCCCAGGCCGCCGCCCGGCGTCAGCGAGAGCAAGGAAGGGTGGGCGGCCAGCCGCTCCCAGAAGGCGGCGAGCGCGGCGCGCGCTCCTTCGGCGCCGTCGCGGCCGGCCGCGCGCGCCGCGCGCCAGCCGTCGGCCAGCACCACGGCGTTGATCGCCCCGGAACTCGTGCCCGTGATTCCTTCTACCGCGAGGCGGCCGTCCTCGAGCACGGCGTCGAGCACGCCCCAGGTGTAGGCACCGTGCGAACCCCCGCCCTGCAGGGCGAGGTTCAGTGCACGCTGCGCGGAGCTTCGTCGGCCGGCCATGAACTCAATCGAACACCATCTTCTCGGCCAGCGCCAGCCCCGAGAGGAACGCGCCCTCGACGCGCGGCCCGCCGCACCAGTCGCCCGCCACGCCGATGCCCGCCGCCGCGTCCCACAGGCAGCGGCCGGGCAGCGGATTGAGCGGGCGCGCATGGTCCCAGCGCTGCGCGATCGACAGCACCGGGCGCAGCGGCTTGCCCACCCGCGCCACGAAGCTGTTGCTCAGCCAGTAGATCGCGTCGGCCTCCGAAATCTGGGCATGCTCGCGCGACCAGCGCGGCTGGGCGTGCAGCACCCAGCGCTCGGCGACGCCGTCGATCTTGGGACGCGCGGGCTTGGCGCTGTCGCGGGCAAGCCAGGCGAGCAGCGGGTCGTCGTTGACGAAGGCGCCGTCGAAGTCCACCGGCACGCGCCGCGGCAGGGCCAGCAGCAGCGCCCACACTGACTCCCAGTGAACCTCGTCCAGAGTCGCGCGCAGGGGACTGTCCGGCGGAAGCAGTTGGCCCGCCGTGGCGGGGGGCACCGCCAGGGCCACGCAGTCGAAGCCCGGGGCAGCCGCCCGGTCCGGCTCGCCGGCAAGCTCGAGCTGCCAGCGCATGCCTGCCAGCCGCAGAGCGCTGACCCGCGCTGCGAGGCGCACGTCCAGGCCGCGGGCCAGTTCCTCGGCCAGCGCGCGCATGCCCGGCAGGGCGACATAGCGCTGCGCCGATACGCTCTTGTCGCTGCTGGCGCCGCGCCACAGGGCCACGATGCGTCCCGTCCAGGGCGCCACCAGGCCCTTGTGCAGCCATGGGCCGAGCGCACGCTCGAAGGCGTGGTGGCGGGCGGTGAAGTACTGCGCGCCGGTGTCAAACGGGCCGCTTGCCGTGTCGAGCGTGGCGACGCGCCCGCCCACCTGGCGCTGCGCCTCGAACACCACCACCTCGGCGCCCTGGCGGCGCAGGCGGCGCGCGCAGGCCAGGCCGGCAATGCCGGCACCGACCACGGCGATGCGCTGGCCGGCAAGTCTCTGGTTCATGGCAGGGCATGCCGCGGCGCGGCCGCGGCGGCGGGAGTCACGAGGCGCTGCTCTCCGACTCGGGCCAGTCGCGAATATAGGCCTTGAGCATGCGGTTCTCGAAACTCTGTTCCTCGAGGACCGCGCGAGCCACGTCGTAGAAGGAGATCACGCCCGCGAGGCTGCGGCCGTCCATCACCGGCAGGTAGCGCGCGTGACGCTCGAGCATCAGACGGCGCACCTCCATGACGTCGGTCCCGGGGGTAACGGTGAGCGGGGCGTCGTCCATCACCTTGCGTACCAGGACGGTGCCCACCGCGCCGTCGTTGGTGTGCACCTGGCTGATCACCTCGCGGAAGGTGAGCATGCCCACGAGCTCGCCGTACTCCATCACCACCACCGAGCCGATGTCCTGCTCGGCCATGATCGTGACGGCCTGGCGCAGCGGCGTGTCCGGGCTGACGGTGTAGAGGGTGTTGCCCTTGACGCGCAGGATGTCCGAAACCTTCATCTCGCTCTCCCCGCCGACAGGCCGCCGGCTGCTGCTCCCTGGGCGCCTATCCTAGCCCAAGGCCGGGGCGGCGCACCACGCGCGCTCAGGTCAGATACGCCTTGAAGCGCTCTAGTTCGCGCACCACCGCGCTGCGCAGCGGCAGGTCCCACACCGAGTGCCCCGCGTCCGGGACCAGCACGTAGCGCGCCCCCGGCCAGGCGCGGGCGAGTTCGTCCGCGGTGGCGGCCGGGCAGACCATGTCGTAGCGGCCCTGCACGATCGAGGCGCGCAGATGGCGGATCCGGTAGAGGTTGGCGAGCAGCTGGCCCGGCGCCAGAAAGCAGCGGTGGCTGAAGTAGTGCGCCTCGATGCGCGCCAGTTGCAGCGCCTCGTCCTTGAGGTGATGCACGAGCTCGGGATTGGGCAGCAGGGTCGAGCAGCTGGCCTCGTACTCGCTCCAGGCCAGCGCATAGGGCAGGTGCACGCGCGGGTCGGGATCGGCCAGCCGCCGGGAGTAGGCGCGCAGCAGGTCGCCGCGTTCGGCCTCGGGCACCATGCGCGCAAAGCGCTCCCAGGCGTCGGGGAAGACGCGCCGCATCCCGTACAGGAACCATTCGACCTCGTCGCTGCGCCCCAGGAAGATGCCGCGCAACACAAAGCCCAGGCAGCGCGAGGGATGGGTCTGCCCGTAGGCCAGAGCCAGCGTGCTGCCCCAGGAGCCGCCGAACAGCAGCCACTTGCGCACCCCCAGGGTCTCGCGCAGCACCTCGATGTCGCGCACCAGTTGCGCCGTGTTGTTGGCCGTGAGTTCAGCCGCCGGGATCGAGCGCCCCGCGCCGCGCTGGTCGAACAGCACGATGCGGAAGAACGCCGGATCGAAAAAGCGCCGATGCTCGGGCGAGCAGCCACCCCCCGGCCCGCCGTGAAGAAACAGCACCGGCACGCCGCGCGGATTGCCGCTCACCTCCCAGTACAGCTGATGCGTGCCGTCGACCGGCAGCATGCCGCTGTCGTGGGGCTCGATCGGCGGATAGAGGATGGGGACGGTTCTCGAGTCCATCTCAGTGCGGCAAGGCTTGCGCAGCCGAAGACCGCGGATGCGTGACGGGGACGGCTGGCATCATCGCGGCTTGGCGGCCCGGCCGCGTGGCGGATTGCACATCATGAGCGCTGAATTTCCCCGTTTCGACACCTTGAGCCTGCACGCCGGCCAGGCCCCCGACCCCGCCACCGGCGCCCGCGCCGTGCCGATCTACGCGAGCTCGTCCTTTGTCTTCGAGGACTCGGATCATGCCGCGGCGCTGTTCAACATGGAACGGGCGGGGCATGTTTATTCGCGCATCTCGAATCCCACGGTGGCGGTATTCGAGGAACGCATGGCAGCGCTCGAACGCGGCGTGGGCGCGGTGGCCACGGCCAGCGGCCAGGCGGCGCTGCACCTGGCAATCGCCACGCTCATGGGCGCGGGCGGCCACATCGTCGCCAGCCGTTCGCTCTACGGGGGCTCGCACAATCTGCTCGCCTACACGCTCGCCCGCTTCGGCATCGCCACCACCTTCGTCGATCCGCGCGAGCTCGGCCAGTGGCGCGAGGCCATCCGCCCCGAGACCCGCCTGCTCTACGGAGAGACTCTGGGCAACCCGGGGCTGGACGTGCTCGACATCCCCGCCGTGGCCTCCATCGCCCATGAGGCCGGCGTGCCGCTGATGGTCGACTCGACCTTCACCACGCCCTGGCTGGTGCAGCCCTTCGAGCATGGCGCCGACCTCGTCTATCACTCCGCCACCAAGTTCCTGGGCGGCCACGGCACGGCCATCGGCGGCGTGCTGGTCGATGGCGGCGCCTTCGACTGGGAAGCGAGCGGCCTGTTCCCGACGCTCACCGAGCCCTACGCCGGCTTCCACGGCATGGTCTTCGCCGAGGAAAGCACGGTGGCGCCCTTCCTGCTGCGGGCGCGGCGCGAGGGCCTGCGCGACTTCGGGGCCTGCATGAGCCCGCACACCGCCTTCCTGCTGCTGCAGGGGCTCGAGACCCTGCCGCTGCGCATGGCGCGCCACGTCGACAACGCACGCAAGGTCGTGGCCTTCCTGGCCGATCACCCGCAAGTGGCCGCCATCGCCTGGCCCGAGCTGCCTTCGCACCCCGACCACGCGCTCGCCCGGCGACTGCTGCCGCGCGGCTGCGGCGCGGTGTTCAGCTTCGACCTCGCCGGCTCGCGCGCCGCCGGCCGCGCCTTCGTCGAGACCCTGCGCGTGTTCAGCCACCTCGCCAACGTGGGCGACGCCAAGTCGCTGGTGATCCACCCGGCCTCGACGACCCACTTCCGCGTGCCCGACGAGGATCTCGCGCGCGCAGGCATCACCCAGGGCACGATTCGCCTCTCGGTCGGGCTCGAGGACATCGACGATCTCCTCGAAGACCTCGCCCGCGCCCTCAAGGCCGCCGCCAAGGTGAACTGAGATGCGCGCTCCCGCCCCGCGCCGCCAGCGCGCCCCCACCCACCCCTGCTCGAGTGCCTCATGCTGATCGGCTCCGCGCCCCGCCTCTACGCCTACACCGGCGGCAAGACCTTCGACGCGCGCCTGCCGGCCATCGTCTTCATCCACGGCGCTCAGCTCGATCACAGCGTGTGGATCCTGCAGAGCCGCTACCTCGCCCACCACGGCTACGCGGTGCTCGCGCTCGACCTGCCCGGCCACGGCCGCAGCGAAGGCGAGGCCTTGGCGAGTGTCGAGGCCATGGCCGACGCCATCGCGCCGCGGCTGGCGGCCGCCACCGGCCAGCCTCTGCTGCTGGTGGGGCACAGCATGGGCTCGCTGATCTCGCTCGAGCTTGCGCGCCGCCTCGGGCCGCGCGTGGCCGGCGTGGCGCTGCTGGGCACCGCCTTCCCGATGAAGGTCTCGGATGCGCTGCTCACCGCCACGCGCGAGGCGCCCGACGCGGCCATCGAGATGATCGACGTGTGGTCGCACGCGCCCTCGATCGCCGCCTTCAACCGGCCGCTGTCCTCGCCGGGGCCGGGCTTTTCCATTCCCGGCCAGGGCCGCGCGCTGATGCGCCACATCGCGCGGCGCAATGGCGCGAGCGTGCTCGCCACCGACTTCGCGGCGTGCAACGCCTACGCGGGCGGCCTCGAGGCCGCGGCCGCACTGCGCTGCCCCGCGCTGTTCCTGCTGGGCGCCAGCGACCAGATGACGCCGCCTCGCGCCGCGCGGGCGCTGCGCGAGGCCTGCCCCGAGGCCACCGAGATCGTCGTGCCCGGCAGCGGCCATGCACTGATGAGCGAGGCGGCCGGCCCCGTGCTCGAGGCCCTGAAGCACTTCGCCGCGCGCGTGCTGCGGGTGGCCTGATGCTCGATGCGATCAACTGGGACACGTACTGGCTGTACGTGGCGACCGAGGCTGCGCTCAGCCTCTCGCCCGGGCCGGCGGTGTTGCTGGTCGTGGCCACCGGCATGACGCTGGGCGCGGGCCGCTCGATCTATGCGGCGCTGGGCATCCTCTCGGCCAACGCGCTGTACTTCGCCCTTTCGGCCACCGCGCTGGGCGCGCTGCTGATCGCCTCGCCCGGATTCTTTCGCGCGGTGCAGTGGCTGGGGGCGGGCTACCTGGTGTGGATCGGCGTGCGCGCGCTGCTGGGTCACCCCACCCCCCTGCGCGTCGCCGACGCGGGTGCGCGCGCCTCGCACCCCGCGGGCATCTGGCTCGCCGGCCTGACGCTGCAACTAGCGAACCCCAAGACCCTGATCTTCTTCGCGGCCATCCTGCCGCAGTTCGTCGATCCGGCGCGGCCGGTGGGCGCCCAGATGCTGTGGCTGGCCGCGGGCTCGATCGTGCCCGAGTTCTTCATCCTCGCCGCCTACGGCTGGCTCGGGGCGCGCGCGGCGGGGCTGATGGGCGACGAGCGCTACGCCCTGTGGACCGAACGCGCGGCGGGCGTGCTGGTGCTCGTGGTGGCTGCGCTGGTCCTGTCGGTCAACCGCGCCTAGGGCGCCAGGGCGCCGCGTCGGGCTAGCCTGCCTGCGACTGCCCCAGGCTGCGTGCCATGGGCTGCCGGATCCAGTCGGCCGCCAGCCCCTCGCTCATCCACGGGGCGAGCCCCGAGTCCTTCGCCGTGACCAGGCCGTTGGCCGGATCGACCGCCAGGTCGGAAAACGCCGCCACCAGGTTCGCGCGCTCGGGGTCGACCACCAGCGTCCAGTGGCGCGGCCGCTCGCCGCCGATCTCGGCCACATAGCCGCGCTTTTCGAGCACGCGCAGCAGATCCTCGGCACTTTCGGGAAAGCTCACCACGGCCTGCGCCAGCTGGTCCAGGCTGAGCACCGGGTCGGCGCCGGCGCGCGCCTGCATCAGCACCTGCAGCAGGCGCACGGCGGTGACGAAGCGGTTGCCGGCGCGCGCCTCGTCGGCGAAGCGCACGCTGCGCAACTCCGGCAGCGCCGCCGCGATCGCCGCACCGAACAGCACCAGCAGCCACGACGCGTAGACCCACAGCAGGAACAGCGGGATCGCGGCAAAGGCGCCGTAGATCGACGTGACGGTGCCGCGCGACACATACACGCCAAAGCCGAGCTTCACGGCCTGCGAGATCAGCGCCGCTGTGAACCCGCCGATCAAGGCATCGCGCCAGCGCACCTCGCGGTACGGCACGTAGACGTAGAGCGCGGCCAGGGCAAAACCCGTGAGCACCACCTGGACGAGATCCAGCCCCCAGGAGGGCAGCCCGCCCCGGGCCTCGTTCACGACGGAGTTCGAAGCGATGTAGCTGGTGAGCGTGAGGCTCGCGCCTATCACCAGCGGCCCCAGGGTGATGAGTGCCCAATAGACCAGCAGCCGGCTGCCGAAGGGGCGGCTGCGGCGCACGCGGAAGATCTCGTTGAGCGTCGAGTCGATCGCCATGATCATCAGCAGCGCGGTCACCGCCAGGCCCACCACACCGAAGGCCGTGAGCCCGCCCGCGCGCTGGGTGAACACGTCGAGGTAGCGCAGGATGCTCTGGCTGAACTGATCCGGCAGCAGGCCCTTGACCAGGAGCTTCTGAAACGCCTCGCGGTACTCGGCAAAGAGGGGGAAGACCGCGAACATCGCCAGCGCGACCGCCAGCAGCGGAACGATCGACAGCACCGTGGTCAGGGTGAGCGTCGCGGCGGCCTGGTCGAGCCGGGCAGAGCGACCGCGCCGTGCGGCGAAGGCGAGCACCTCGCGGGCGCGCTGGATGCGCGGGTGGTCTCTGTGTCTGGAAGCGAGGCGGCGAAGCATGCGCGGGTTCGAAGGGCAGTCGCGGCGATAATAGCCGCGTGTCTTCCACGAGCCCCTTCATGAAGCCCTGCGAGATCCTGGTCCTCTACTACTCGCGCCACGGCGCCACGCGCGCCCTGGCACAGGCGATCGCCCAGGGCGTGGACGCCGTGCCCGGCGCCGCCGCCCGATTGCGCACCGTCCCGCCGGTCGCACCCCTGGTGGAGCAGGCCGCGCCGCCGGTCCCGCCCGAGGGCGCGCCCTACGCCGAACTGCGCGATCTGGAAGAGTGTGCCGGGCTCGCGCTGGGCTCGCCGACCCGCTTCGGCAACATGGCCGCACCGCTCAAGCACTTTCTCGACTCGAGCTCGGGCCTGTGGCTGGCAGGAGCCCTGGCCGGCAAGCCCGGCTGCGTGTTCACTTCGACGAGCTCGATGCACGGCGGCCAGGAATCCACCCTGCTGTCGATGATGCTGCCGCTGATGCACCACGGCATGCTGGTCGTGGGCCTGCCCTACACCGAAGCCGAGCTCGCCACCACGCGCAGCGGCGGCACCCCGTACGGCGCGAGCCACGTGGCGCACGTCTCGGCGGGCGGCCTGAGCGAGGAAGAGCTGCGCCTGGCGCGCGCCCTCGGCCGGCGCCTGGCGACGATCGCCCTGCGCCTGGCGGGCTGAGGCCGTGGCCGGAGCAGCGCAGGTCACCATCGGCGAGCGCGAGCGGATCGCGCTGCGCGTGGCGCAGGCCGCCTGGCTAGGCCTGATCGTCTGGTGCGTGGTTTGGGAGGCGTGGCTCGCGCCCTTGCGCCCGGGCGGCTCCTGGCTGGTGCTCAAGATCCTGCCCCTGCTGTTCACCCTGCGCGGCGTACTGCGCGGCGAGCCCGACGCCTTGCAGTGGAGCCTGCTGATCGTTCTGCTGTATCTGGCCGAGGCCACCGTGCGGCTCTTCGAGCCCGCGCCGGTGCGCTGGATGGCCGGCGTCGAACTGGCGCTGGTGCTCGGCTTCTTCGTGGCCGCCATCGTCTTTCTGCGGCCCTACAAGCGCGCCGCCAAGGCGCGCCGGGCCAGCGAGGCCGGCCCATGAGCCTGCTCGACAAGCTGCGGCTGGCAATCGGCGCCGAGCACGTGCTCACCGAAACCGCCGACATCGCGCCGTATCTGACCGACTGGCGCGACCGCTACCACGGCGCCGCGCAGGCGGTGGTGCGCCCGGCGAACACGGCCGAGGTGGCCGCCGTGGTGCGCCTGGCGCGCGAGGCCGGCGCGGCCATCGTGCCCCTGGGCGGCAATACCGGCCTGGTGGGCGGGGGCACGGCCGACGCGAGCGGCACGGCGGTGGTGCTCAACACGCAGCGCCTGCGCCGCGTGCGCGAGCTGGACGCCGCCAACGACACCATCACGGTCGAGGCGGGGCTCACCCTGCACGAGGTGCAGCAGGCCGCGCTCGCCGCGGGACGCCTGTTTGCGCTCTCGCTGGCCGCCGAGGGCAGCGCCACCATCGGCGGCAACCTGGCGGCGAACGCCGGCGGCACCCAGGTCCTGCGCTACGGCAACGCCCGCGACCTGTGCCTGGGGCTCGAGGTCGTGCTCGCCTCGGGCGAGGTCTGGGACGGCCTGCGCGCCCTGCGCAAGGACAACACCGGTTACGACCTCAAGCAGCTGTTCATCGGCTCGGAGGGCACGCTCGGGGTGATCACCGCGGCCGTGCTCAAGCTGCATCCCTTGCCGGCGGCACGGCTGACGGCCTTCGCCGCCCTGCCCGACCTGCCGGCCGCCAATGCGCTGCTCGCCCGCGCCCGCGGCCTGTGCGGCGCGAGCCTCACGGCCTTCGAGGTGATGGGTGCGTCCTGCCTGCAGCATCTGGCGCAGCTCATGCCGCAGGTTCGCCTGCCGCTGCCGCTCGCGGCGCCGTGGTTCGCGCTGCTCGAGATCTCAGACTCCGAGAGCGAGGCGCACGGCATCGCGCGCCTGGAGTCCGTGCTCGAGACCGCCCTGGCGGCCGGCGAGGTGAGCGACGCCGTCGTGGCCCAGTCCTTGGCCGAGGCCGCCGCGCTGTGGCAGGTGCGCGAGTCCATCCCCGAGGCGCACGCGCGCAGCGGGGGCAACGTGAAGCACGACATCTCGCTGCCGGTGTCGGCGATCCCCGAGTTCGTGGCCAGCACCAACGCGCGGCTGACCGAGCGCTTCGAGTGGATCTGGCCCTCGGTGTTCGGTCACCTGGGCGACGGCAACCTGCACTACAACATGGGCACGCGCCCGGGGGTGCCGGTGGCCACCGCCTTCGCGCACGAGCCCGAGATCCGCCGTCTGGTGCACGACGCGGTGGCGGCGCGGGGCGGCTCGATCAGTGCCGAGCACGGCATCGGGCAGCTCAAGCGCGAGGAGCTCGCGCTCTACAAGTCGCCGGTGGAGCTCGCCCTGATGCGCGCCATCAAGCACGCGCTCGATCCCCAGGGCCTCATGAACCCCGGAAAGCTTCTGCCCTAGCCTGTTCGCGTTCGTCCGCCGGATGCCCGCGGGGCGGCCCGCCGCGCCCGGGCGCTAGCATTGGGATGACTGCGGGCACGCCTGTGCCGCCCGCGCCTTACCGGAGATGCAGCACATGCCCCAACCCAGATCGCGCCGCCCCCTGGCCGCCGCCCTTGCCCTGAGCGCCCTCGGCGCCTTCGCCGCCGCCACCCCGAGCTTCGCCCAGACCCAGGCCTACTCCGCGCAGGGCGGCGACGTGCCGATCTATGGCCCCTCGCCCGAGCCCGTGGTCGTCCCCGGCTCCAAGCCCCTGGCGACCAACACGATCGACGCGCTGCGCGGCGACGGCATCTACTACTTCAACGGCCCACGCGTCACGCAGCTTCGGGCGGCGGGCGCGGCCACGGGCCAGAGCTGGCCGCTGGTCGAGACGACCACCGACGCGACCAATGCCGCGGTAGCCAACAACCTCGACGTGGCGCACTTCGTGCTCAACGGCGAGCGTCGGGCGGTGGGCAAGCCCAGCTCGGTCGCGCCCGCCGAACGAGGCGGCGCCACGCTGCTCTACAGCGGGGCCGATCCGCTGCGCGTGAACCTGCGCCTCAAGGCTTACGACGTCTCGGGGCTGATGGTGCGCGACTTCCTGCGCACGCCCGCCAACTATCCCAAGCCCGAAGCCGCCAAGGTCGGCGAACTGCGCTTCCCCGAGGGCTCGGTGGCCTACCTCGCCGAGGTGCGCTTCCTCGAGGACGTGCTCATGCTGCCGCGGCGCGAGTCCTTCACGGGCGCCAAGGACACGGCCCAGCTCGTGAGCAACTTCTCCAAGGACATCCCCTACTGCCTCTCGTACGAGGCCCGCGACGGCGCCAAGCCCTACGCGCTGCACTTCCGCCCGGCCGACAAGGGCGCGAAGAAGGGCAAGCTGCAGGTCTATCCGGCCAAGGCCGGGACGCTGTTCTGTGCCCGCGGCACCGAACAGGTGATGGGCGAGGGCGAGTGGGAGGAAGTCTCGGTGGGCGGCACGCGCGCCGTGGTGCTGAGCTTTGCCTCCAACGTCGACCCGCTCGACACCGGCGTGACCCAGGTGGAGCGCGAGGCCGCGAGGGTCGCCTTCATCGAGCCCACCAAGGGTGCCCCTGGAGTGAGGCCCGGCAAGCTCTACTCGCAGGGCAATCGGGTGATGGACTATCAGTACCGTTTCAACAAGACCGCGGCCGACACCATCGCCGCCGCCCTGGCAGGCCGGTGAGCCACGGCGCCAGGGCCGCGCGTCACTCGCCGCGGCCCTGGCAGTGCGCTGCTGTGCGCGGCGCCTGCCGCGCGCTATCTTGGTGGCTCGCCCGGCCCAGCAGCCGCTCCTGCCCGTCAATCACCGCCGCCTGCCCATGCCATCGCTGAGCGCCCGCCACCGCCTCGTCCTGTGCGCACTGCTGCTGTCCGCGGTCCTGGGCGCGCAGGCCCAGGGCATCCAGCGTTGCGAGGACGGCCGCGGCGGCGCGACCTACACCAACGGCCCCTGCCCGGCGGGCACACAACTCGCGCGTCCGGTGAACACGGTGCCGCCGGTGAACGACGCCGACCGCAAGGCGGCCGAGGCGCGCGCCCGCCAGGACACCCAGGCGGTGAAGTCGATCGAGCGCGAGCGCGCCGCCGAGGAAGCGCGCGTCAAGGCCCAGGCCGACAAGGCGCGCAAGGCCGAGCCGGCCAATTCGGCCCGCTGCGACAAGGCGCGTCGCGACCTCGAGCGCGCGCGCACCACGCGCACCGAGCTCTCGAGCCGCGCGGCCACCGTCGAGCAGATGCAGCGCGCCGACCGCGAAGTTGGCCGCCGCGAAGAGGACCTGGGGCGCGCCTGCGGCAAGCCCTAGACCCGCGCCGGCGCGCGTCCCAACTGCGCACCCTCGCGATACTTGGCCAGCGTCCGGCCCACCGCCTGCGCCGAAGCGTTCAGTCGATCGAAGCCGAGGCCTCCCGCGGCTCGGACCAGCCGGCCGCGGCGTAGGCCGCGCGCAGCAGGCCCGTGCCTTCGCGCTCGATGGCCCGCGCGTCGGAGAGCACGCGGCGCCAGGTCCGGGCGCCCGCCAGCCCCGTGAGCAGGCCGTGCATGTGCCGCGCCGTGGCGCGCACCGCAAAGCCCTGTGCCGCCTCGCGCTCCAGGTAGGCGCTCATGGCCTCGATCAGCGCCGCGCGCGTGACCGCGGGCCGCTCGTCACCGAACAGCTGCGCATCGACCTGCGCCAGCAGCCAGGGGTCGTGATAGGCGGCGCGGCCGAGCATCACGCCGTCGACCCAGCCCAGCTCGCGCTCGGCCTGAGCCAGGTCGGTGAGCCCGCCGTTGATCACCACCACCGCGTCCGGAAACTCGCGCTTGAGCCGGTGCACGGTCTCGTAGCGCAGCGGCGGCACCTCGCGGTTGTCCTTGGGCGAGAGGCCCTTGAGCCAGGCATTGCGCGCGTGGACGATGAACACGCGCACGCCGGCGCCATGCAAAGTCCCGACGAAGTCGCGCACGAAGGCGTAGTCCTCGCCGCGGTCGATGCCGATGCGGTGCTTGACGGTCACCGGCAGGCTCACCGCGTCCTGCATGGCCTTCATGCAGTCGGCCACCAGGCGCGGCTCGGCCATCAGGCAGGCGCCGAAGGAGCCGCGCTGCACGCGCTCCGAGGGGCAGCCGCAGTTGAGGTTGATCTCGTCGTAGCCCCAGCGCTCGCCCAGGCGCGCGCAGTGCGCGAGCTCGGCCGGGTCGGAGCCTCCGAGTTGCAGGGCCACGGGGTGCTCGGCGGCGTCGAAATCCAGATGACGCGCAACGTTGCCGTGGATCAGCGCGCCGGTGGTGACCATCTCGGTGTACAGGCGCGCGTGGCGCGACAGTTGCCGATGAAAGTAGCGGCAGTGGCGGTCCGACCAGTCCAGCATGGGCGCAACGCAGAAGCGCCACGCGGCCGGGTCGGGGGCGCCGGGGGCGCCGGAAGTGGGGCGGGTCATCGTGCGATTATCCCGCCCGCGTCGGCGCCGGCCTTGCCCGGCCGCTGGGCCACCGCCTCAGCCTCGCGACCCACTCCCCGCCCTCATGACCGACTCCCATCCCGCCCACACGCCGCGCCGGCTGCTGCTCGCGCTCGGGATCGTGGTGCTTGCCGCCCTTTGCGCCTCGGCCATCCGCCCCTACGAGCGGCTCACCTGGCTGATGGAAGTGGCCCCGGTGCTGATCGCCTGGCCGCTGCTGCTGGCCACGGAGCGCCGGCATCCCCTGAGCACCCTGCTGCTGTGGGTGATCGCCGCCCACAGCCTGGTGCTGATCCTCGGCGGCTACTACACCTACGCGCGCGTGCCGCTGGGCGACTGGGTGCGCGAGGCCTTGCACCTGAGCCGCAATCCCTACGACAAGCTCGGCCACTTCATGCAGGGCGTGACCCCGGCGCTGCTCGCCCGCGAGATCTTCATGCGCAGCGGGGCGGTGCGCGGCGCACGCATGCAGGCCTTCCTGGCGGTGTGCGTGGCGCTGGCCTTCAGCGCCTTGTACGAACTGATCGAGTGGCAGGCCGCGCTCGCCCTGGGCCAGGGCGCCGAGGCCTTCCTCGGCACCCAGGGCGACCCCTGGGACACGCAGTCCGACATGGCCATGGCGCTGATCGGCGCCACGCTGGCCTTGCTGGTGGTGCCGCGCGCCGCGCAACTGCACCCGCCCTGGCCGCCCCGCTGAGTCACCGGGAGCAGGGCTCGGCCGACGGCTGCCTCACCGCCGCCCACGCCGCACAAGGCGCTCCAAGAAAAAGGGCCGCCCCCTCGCGGGAGCGGCCCATCGGGTGGTGCCGGGGCTGATCAGTCGCGCTTGGCTTTCTCGACCATCCCTGCCTCGAGCTTCTTGATGTCGGCGGGCGACAGCTGCGGACGGTCAATCTTGACGGTGAGCTTGTTGAGCTTGCCGGTGAAGGCGAACGGCGGCTGGTAGTCGGCGTCGTTGACGCCGGTGAGCGTGTCGGACCCCACGTCGAAGCTCTCGTCCCATTGCAGGATCAACGGCAGGGTGCGCGGCATGGGCTTGGTGTCGACCACCTTGCCGTTGACCTTGAGCGTGCCGGTACCGGGCCGGCCGATGCCGCTGAAGTTGTTGAAGGCCAGCGTGCCGGCGCCCAGGCCGTCGTACTTGAAGTCGAACTCGACGGTGTGCCGGCCCGGGGGCAGCGCCTCGGCACCTTCCCACTTCAGCCGCTCGAGGTCGACCAGGTTCCACAGGAACACCGGCTTGCCCTTGAGCAGGTAGAAGCCGTAGCCGGCGAAGCGCCCGCCGGAGGTCAGCATCATGCCCTGGGCGCCGCCAGCCGGCACCTCGATGTCGGCGGTGATGGTGTAGGAGGCGTTGAGGATGTTGGGCGAGTCGCCCTGCGGCAGGCCGACCATCGGCCGCGTGTAGACGAACTCGGTGCGGCCGGCGGTGATGTTCGGCCGCGGCGCGACCAGGCGCGCTGCTACCGACGCGTCCATCGGGAAGACCTGGTACTTCTTGGCCTCGGCGATGAACTTGGCCTTCATTTCCTTGACCTTGGCCGGGTACTGCGCCGCCAGGTCCTGGGTCTGGCTGA
>ERZ795055.1224-NODE-1224-length-21138-cov-6.836408_pt1 | contig 21138 bp, 17 predicted proteins | sample MGYA00375139_ERZ795055 | MGnify/ENA primary metagenome ERZ795055 (study PRJEB30184, sample SAMN05720283) | anaerobic digester metagenome | isolation source: active sludge of municipal wastewater-treating anaerobic digesters | place: USA | collected 2015-01-23 ... | reverse complement strand
CGTCTCCGAGAAAAAGGGTGAAAAGGTGCCCCTGGGATACGTCCAGGATGCCGAAGGTAATCCTTCAGACGACCCCGGCATCCTGCGTCACGGCGGCGGCATGGTCACCCTGGGTGGTGACCGCCTGCACGGAAGCCACAAGGGTTACTGCATGACGGCCGTAATTGACATATTCAGCGCCCTATTCAGCGGAGCCAATTTCGGACCCTTCGTGCCGCCGAGCGTGGCTTACCTCCCCGTTCCGGAAAACCAGCCGGGTAAAGGGACAGGCCACTTCTTCGGGGCAATGAGGATAGATGCGTTCAGACCTGCCGATGAATTCAGGGCATCAATGGATCAATGGATCAGAACCTTCCGCAATGCTAAACCGGCAAAGGGAGAAGAAAGGGTGTATATCCCTGGTGATCCCGAGAGAGAGGCAGAGAAAAAATATCGCAGTGAAGGGATTTCTATCGTGCCTGCGGTGGAACAGGACCTGAGAGGGATTGCGGCGGAACTCAGAATTGATTTCCCGGACGAATGAACATCAGCAGCCTCTGTCTGCGGAGCCTGACGGCCCGAGCCCGTCACTGACCGCACCCGTTGTCTCCGATGATGAAACATATTATGTTGATATGGAGGCTGACAGGGCAAGATTGACGGAATCAAAAGCCTGCCGGGCGCTCATCGGAGCAAGTTGCAGACTGGAGACGGCTGACGGTACTGAAATCTTTAATACTCTCCTCAGTGATTCAAAAAACCCTGTTTCCTGATAACCTCAAGATATTTTGCAGAGAAATATTCATTGTCTTCCTTCTTGTAGCGGACATCCGTGAATACCTGTGCCAGCGTCTTCTTCCCGTTTTCAGCAATGAACTGCAGTGAATCGGGGCGTACTTCCTTTTCCCTGTACAGCTCATCAATCATCTGCGCACTGAAATCATTGTATCTTTCATAATGCACAACAGCCTCGAGCGGCAGTCTGTCAGGCTGCTCAGGCACAACTGAAGGCCAGCCCATTGTCACCGAAGCAACAGGAACCACTCCTTCAGGCAGTTCAAGAATATCAATGATTTTATCTGCGTTGTAAGTGGCCGTTCCCAGGTAGCATATCCCCAGTCCCTCCTCTTCTGCAGCATTGCAAATAGTCTGGGCAACAAGAATTGCATCAATTGCAGCAGTCATGAATGACAGGAAATTGTCATAACCCGGCAGGGCATCGCGCTGCCGGCACCAGAGGTTGAGCCGGTTGAAGTCGGCACAGAATGTAAGCACCACCGGTGCCTCGGTCACCATCGGCTGGTTGAAATGGGCAGGAGCCAGTCGCTTTTTCATTTCCTGATCACGTGTCACTATGATACTGTAAACCTGCATATTGCCGGTAGTTGAACTCCTGGTGCCTGCTGTCAGCAGCCGTTCGAGCAGGTCAATCTCAATATCGCGCTGTGCGTAATGTCTTATCGTTCTTCTTGTAAAATATGTGCTGTTCATCGGGATTCGTTTTAATCTGCAGCAAAATAATTAAATAACGTTAAAAAGTTAGCTGACAAAATTCCTTATCTTACCTTAGCAATAGTTAAAAACTGACCAAAAAATCACTTATGAAAAAAGTTCTTACCCTGATTTTTGTATTGTTCCTTGCAGGCTCAGGCAGTCTGTGGGCACAAAAGAAGGAGACAAAGAAAGATGCGAAGTCAGCGGAGAGCCAGATCAAGCCCTCTGTACCCTCATCATTCTTCAGTGCAATCTCTTTCAGGTCCGTCGGGCCGGCATGGGCTTCGGGCCGGATTGCAGACCTGGCGGTTAATCCCGCCAATCATTCGGAGATCTATGCTGCTGTTGCCTCGGGCAACATCTGGAAGAGTGTTAACAACGGCACCACCTGGGAACCGATATTTGACAGGTACGGGGCATACGCCATCGGTTGCATCGTCATTGACCCCAACAACCACAACGTGGTCTGGGCCGGTACAGGAGAGAACAACCATCAGCGTGCCCTGGGATATGGTGATGGTGTTTACCGCTCTGATGACGCCGGATCCAGCTGGAAGAACATGGGTCTTAAGGAATCACGCCAGATAGGAGGCATAGCAATTGACCCGCGCAACAGCGATGTGGTTTATGTTGCAGCTGAAGGATCTGTCTGGGGTCCCGGCGGCGAACGCGGTCTCTATAAGACGGCTGACGGCGGTAAAACATGGGAAAAGATCCTCAATATCAGTGATAATACCGGCATCAACAATGTTGTGCTTGATCCGCGCAACCCTGATGTTATCTACTGCACCAGCGAACAGCGCCGCAGGCACGTAGGCATGAAGATAAGCGGCGGACCCGAATCTGCTGTTTACAAATCAACAAACGGCGGAAAATCATTCGACAAGATAATGAAAGGCCTCCCTGGAGGAGACATCGGCGGAATGGGCATCGCCATCTCACCCGTAAATCCTGACATCCTATATCTAATAGTGGAAGCTCAGGGTGAATCAGGCGGCTTCTACAGGTCGGTTAACAGGGGAGCTTCGTGGGAGCGGATGAACTCCTACCATTCGAGCGGGCAGTACTACAACAAGATCGTCTGTGACCCGAAGGATGCAGACAGGGTTTTCAGCCTTGACACCTACACACAGGTTACTGTTGACGGCGGCCGCACCTGGTCAAACGTCGGCAACAACGGCCGGCATGTTGACGACCATGCCATATGGATTGACCCGACAGACACTGACCACTACTATATAGGTGGCGACGGAGGGATCTACGAGACCTATGACAACGGCAAAAACTTTATATTCAAGTCGAACCTTCCGGTGACCCAGTTCTACAGGGTGGCCGTAGACAACTCCTACCCCTTCTACTACATCTACGGCGGAACACAGGACAACAACTCGATGGGAGGCCCATCGGCCAGTACAAGCAACGGCGTAGTAAATGATGACTGGTTCGTCACCTCGGGAGGTGACGGATTCTGGGTGGCTATTGATCCGGAAGAGCCTGACATCGTCTATACAGAATCACAGTACGGCAACGCCTCCCGCTATGACCGCAGAAGCGGCGAAAGCGTTAGCATCAAACCCTTCCCCGGTGAAGGCGAACTGACCTACCGATGGAACTGGGATACTCCAATCCTCATCAGTCCGCATAACAACAAACGGATATACATGGCTGCCAATTTCCTTTTCCGCAGCGAAGACAGGGGAAGCAGCTGGAAGACAATATCTCCTGACCTGACAAGAAACGAGAATCGTGACAACTTCAAGGTAATGGATAAATACTGGCCTTCAGACGCTGTCGCGAAAAACAAGTCGACCTCGCTCTGGGGAACCATAGTCTCCCTCACTGAATCACGCGTACAGAAGGACCTTCTCTATACCGGCAGTGATGACGGGGTAATAGCAGTATCTGAAGACGGCGGAGGCACCTGGAGGATGAACAAAACTTATCCCGGCGTGCCTGAATACACCTACGTCAGTGACATACTCGCTGACAAATTCGATGCAAAGGTTGTATATGCAGCATTCAACAACCATAAGCGGGACGACTTCAAACCTTACGTACTGAAGAGTACTGACCAGGGCCGCACATGGACCTCCATAAGCGCCAACCTGCCGGCAAACGGGCCGGTGCATACAATCGAACAGGATCATATCAATCCCAACCTCCTTTTCCTGGGAACGGAGTTCAGCTTCTTCGTATCATTTGATGCGGGTGCTTCATGGACCGAGTTCAACAAGGGCCTGCCAACGATTGCAGTACGTGACATCGCGATCCAGGAACGTGAAAATGACCTGGTGATTGCCACATTCGGAAGGGGTTTCTATGTGATAGATGACTACACCCCGCTTCAGAATTACTCGAAGAATATCACCGGAAAACCCGGCTATATTTTCCCGGTTAAGGAAGCCAGAATGTTCGTCCAGACAGATGAATTTGACAATCAGGGATCAATGTACTACATGGCAAAGAATCCGCCATACGGTGCAACTATTACATATTATGTCGATACCGTTCCCAGGACCGGCCGGGATATCAGGAAAGACAAGGAGAAGAAGCTCTCCGAGAAGGGTGAGTTCATTCCTCAGCCTACTGCAAGGGAACTCAGTCTTGAGGAGCGGGAGATCAAGCCTTACCTGATATTTACCATAACAGATGAAGACGGAACTGTGATCCGCAAGCTTTACAAGAACGCTTCCAGGGGAGTGGGACGTGTGACATGGAACTATACCTATGCCGGATACCAGCCCGTAAGAGCCTCCGGAAAATTCAGCCCTGTTGCCGAAGAAGGCCGTGGCCGCTGGGGTGGCGGAGGCATCTCGGTGATGCCGGGCAAATATTTCGTGTCCATGGCAATGTATGCGAAGGGCGAGATCAGTGAGCTGGCCGGTCCAGAGCCGTTTGTCTGCAAGCCGCTTGAAATTGTGACCCTGCCTGCCGCAAATACAGCAGCTAAGGAGAAATGGATAAAGGAGATGTCTGCTTTCGCAAAGACGGCTTATGGTGCAATCTCATATGCCACAGAGCTTGACGGCATTGTGAACACAATCATGCAGACCATCCATCAGATGCCTGATGCACCGCCAGCACTCATGAAGGAGGCCCAGGCACTCAGCGATGAGATGGATGAGATAACATACCTCGTCAGGGGGATATCTGTTGGTGCCAGCACCGAGGAGACACCGCCGTCACCGGTATCACTGTCTTCAAGGCTTTCAGCTATGTCAAGGTCACTCTACGGAAACACCGGTGATATTTCAGGCATTGCTGACCAGCAGTTCACAATCCTGAAGAAGGAGTTCCCGGTTCTGCTTGAGAGGATCCAGAAGGCTGGGAAAGCTGTGGATGCCCTAAACACGAAACTGGATGAGATAGATGCTCCGTGGACCTCTGGCCGGGTTCCAAAGCTGTAGGGTGTTGCTATTTGCGATTTGCGAATTGCGAAATGCGAAATGCGAATTAAGTTATAAGAATCAGGCAGTCGGTTTCACAAAGCCGGCTGCCTCATTTTTCTGCTGCCTGCCGACCGCAGACCTCCGATTGGTACTGCCTATTGCCTACTGCCTACTGCCTATTGCCTAGAATCTCTTCGTATACCCGTGGCAATACGGCATTTTACCGTTGCGGAAATAGTAATCCTGGTGATACTCCTCGGCCTGATAGAACTCTGAGGCTTTTGTAAGCTGGGTGGCCACCTTTAGTCCCTTGTCGCGAAGCAGGGCAAGGTATTTTGCTGCTGTTTTGCGCTGTTCCTCGTTCTTGTAGAAGATCTCCGAGCGGTACTGATCGCCTATATCAGGCCCCTGCCTTCCGACCTGGGTGGGATCATGTATTTCGAGGAAGAGCTTTACAAGCTTCTCGTAAGAAGTCTTTTTGGTATCATAGGTAATTTTAACCGTTTCGGCATGTCCGGTATTTCCATTGCAGACTTCCCTGTATGACGGGTTTTTTATATGGCCGCCCGTATATCCTGAGACCACTGCAACCACCCCCGGCTCCTTCTGCAAAAAGTATTCAACGCCCCAGAAGCATCCGCCGGCAAAGAGTGCAGTACCGTAGATTCCAGCCGGAAGTACCTCCGGCACGAAATCGAGAGATACCGAATTGACGCAGTGACGGGTATTCCTCGGGGTGAACCTTTCTCCCGTAAATACATGGCCAAGGTGCCCGCCGCACGAGTTGCAGACTATCTCTGTGCGCATACCGTCAGCGTCACTTACACGTTTCACCGCACCCTCAATCTCATCGTCAAAGCTCGGCCAGCCGCAACCGGCATCGAACTTGGCGTCAGAATGATACAGGGCACTTCCGCATTGTTTACAGAGGTATGTTCCTTTGGCGTTGAACTTTTCATACAATCCCGTGAAAGGGTATTCAGTTGCTTTATTGATTATTACCTTTGATTCCTGGGCCGTCAGGTCATTGTATGCCGGCCTCTCCTGTGACAGGCTTTCTTTTTCCATTGAAAGAAGAAATATTGTTAATAACAGTGTTATATATCCCTGAAATTTCATCGTTTTTCAGTTTACTTGATAACAACTGACAAAGCAGTTGGTTTAAAAAAGGATCATCCTCAAATAATAATATGGCACAAATCTTGTTTTAAAAATAAAGTTACTTTTGTCTCAGACTTAAAGGCAGGAATTATGAAAAAAGTTGGTCTAATTGTCGTCCTCGCTCTGCTTGCAATACTGGCATTCAGTTCATGCAACCGTGAAGCATGTCCGGCATACAGCAGTGCCGATGCAGCTTCTGTTGAGCAGGAAGGCTGATCATCGCTTCTCCCAGCTGCCAGTCTTAACATCAGCAGATTAATGATTAAGAGATTTTGGCACGTCATATTTTTTATCGCTATCTGCGGATCTCTCGCGGGGCAGGGAGATATTGACCCCCAGGACCGTATTTTCTGGCGCAACGAGAAATCGGTTGGCCCGGCACTGAATGCTGACGGCTGGTCACTCATATACCGTGACCTCCGCCAGTTCAAGCCCGGTCAGCGCTGGTTTCTCGAAGGAAGTGTCGAAGGTTTCAAGCACCCCAAGGAGATCAAGCTATCCAATTATTATTTCCAGAGTCCCGGATCATTCGTGTTCGGAAAACTGAATTCCACATGGACAATAGGTGCCGGAGCCGGTTACCAGCTGGAAATATTTGAAAAGCATGACCTGGGTGGAGTATCGGTCAGCTGGTTCGGCGGTGGCGGAGCAACACTTCTCTTTGCCAAACCAATTTACTACAAGATAATCGTACTCCTGGGAGACGACTATTATACGATTGAGGAACAGAAATTCGATCTGACAATACATCAGCCTCTTGATATAATGGGCAAAGCCTCATTCTTCAAGGGTTTTGACGAGATCAGGCTTTATCCGGGGCTGTATACCCGTACCGGGTTCAATTTTGAATACAGCAGGAATGACCGGATAACCCATACTGTAGAAGTGGGAGCCTCGCTTCATGCCTTTTTAAAGACAATTCCCATAATGGCGAGTGATGACAACAAGCAGTTCTTTCCCTCGATATTTGTCGGTTACCGTATCGGTATGATTCTCGATCCCGTGAGCCAGCGGGGCCTGTTTGACCTCCTCAGGAGGCAACCTGCAGAATAATTATTACTCATATTTGGCCTCTCCTTTTTATTTTGTACTTTTGTCATTCGTTTTAGTAACCTTATTAACATTATAGCAATGGCAAAGATTAAAGTAGCAATCAACGGTTTTGGAAGGATTGGCCGTAACGTATTCAAGATGGCCTTCGAGAAGTCCAACATTGAAATAGTAGGAATCAATGACCTTACCGACACAAAGACACTTGCTCATCTCCTCAAATATGACTCCACGCAGGGCCAGTACCCCGGAGTTACATATGATGAGCAGAATATAATCGTAAGGGGTGACAAGATAAAAGTCACAGCAGAAAAGAATCCTGCCTCAATTCCATGGGAAGTGACACCTGACATCGTAATAGAATCAACCGGTATTTTTACTTCCAAGGAGAGTCCCAAGGGCGGTTACGGTGATCATCTGAAGAATGGCGCGAAGAAGGTTATTCTCACCGTTCCCGCGAAGGATACAATTGATGCAATGATAGTTGTCGGTGTCAATGATGATGTTCTGAAACCTGAACACTCATGCGTATCGAATGCATCGTGCACAACGAACTGTCTTGCGCCGGTAGCCAAGGTGCTGAATGACAATTTTGGCATCGAGATCGGCTACATGACCACCATCCATTCATACACAAATGACCAGCGTATCCTCGACCTGCCGCACAAGGATCTGCGCAGGGCCAGGTCAGCTGCCCTCTCACAGATTCCAACCACCACGGGCGCAGCCAAGTCTGTTGGCAAGATCATTCCTGAACTGAAGGGCAAGCTTGACGGTATCTCAGTCAGGGTCCCGACGCCCACAGGTTCGCTTGTTGACCTTGTTGCCGTTCTTAAGAAGGCAGCAACGAAGGAGGAGATCAATGCAGCAATAAGGAAAGCTGCTGAAGGTCCGATGAAAGGTATCCTTGAATATACCGAGGACGAGATTGTCTCAGTTGACGTTATCCACAACCCGGCATCATCGATATTCGATGCCCAGAGCACCATGGTCAATGGCACGATGATCAAGGTTCTGGCATGGTATGACAACGAGTGGGGTTATTCTGCAAGGTGTGTTGACCTCATCGAGATGATGGGCAAGATGCTGTAATATCCGGCGTTTCTGCATATCAGCAGGAATTGCAATAATATGATGTAACGTGGGGTCTGAGACCCCACGTTACGTATATATACCCATGATTTGCATATGGGCGATGCAGCGGGGGTTCTGAGACCCCACGGTACGATGATATATATGTTAATTTTGATTTGGGGCAGGAAATCGTCCTTATTACAGTACCATCTGCACATCCATATTTATACCGGCGGAATCCCTGTAGTGTTCTCCCAGTTCGTGCATGGCCTCGTCATCCTCCTCGTATAGCCAGGTGATCCTTATCCTGTACCGGGGAGGCCGGTAGCTGCTGATCATTCTGAGTACATCGCGAAGCGCCTTTGATGATCCGCTGTTTATATACTCCAGGAAAATGACGATCCTGAGACTCGTGAAACGTTCCAGGTGCGACCTGATCCATGTTTCCAGGGGATTGTAGATGATTTCAGGTCTCTCTGCAATTGACCGCCCGGTGATGCTCAGCACGTCTTCATCCTGATCATATGTGATCCGCGGTATGTTGTTTGATCCTGTCTGAATTATCTCAATACTCATCTCTTGAACGAATGCCTCAGTAAAGAATATGGATCATCTTAATCGTATTGCATCACTCATAGCGAAGCGCCTCAATCGGATCAACCGCCGAAGCTTTAACGGCAGGGAAGTATCCGGAAGCTATACCTACAAGGAAACAGGCTATTACCCCTCCGATAACCCATACCCATGGGACGGAGAAACTTGAACCCATCCCCAGGGAAACGAGGTTTCCCATAAGGATCCCTGTCACAATGCCAAGGAGCCCTCCCATCTGTCCGATAATGACAGATTCATAGAGAAACTGTTGCCTGATGACTGATTTCCGCGCCCCGAGTGCCTTTCGCACACCTATTTCTCTTGTCCGCTCTGTAACTGAAACCAGCATGATGTTCATCAGCCCCACAGCTGCTCCGAAAAGAGTAATAAGGCCTATAATTGTTGCAGCCAGCGTCACATACTTGATATTCTCCATCAGCATCTCAATGAGAGAGTCGCTCTTCTGTACATTGAAATCAGACTCATCACGGGGATCAAGGTTCCGCACTATCCTGAATATACCCTCTGCCTCGCTTGTCATCATGTCAAGGCTGACTGACTTCTGTGGCATCACACCTATATTATATGTAATGTTGGGTCTCGAGAAGTACTGTCTGGCTGTTGTAATCGGGATAATTGTCATCTGGTCACTTCCCATTATGCTTGCGCCGGAACTCTTGACCACGCCTATTACAGTCAGTTTCAGGCCCGGAAGGCTTATCTCCTTGCCGATAGGCTCCACGCCGGGAAAGAGGAAGCGGACAATATCCTGCCCTATAATGACCACATGACGGCTGCCAGCCAGGTCTTCCTGTGAAAAGTTACGTCCTGACTCAAGCTCCTGTCCTGCTATTGTCAGGTAATTTTCATCCGAACCGATGACAGATATGTTGGGATTGGTCTTGTTTTTACCGAATCGGTATTCGGCCATGCCGGATGCGTTGAAAGATATGGAGACCCAGGCAGGTTCACGGAACCTCTCCTTGAAAGTCATGGCCTCCTTGTATGTGATCTGGGAATGGTTTTTGGTTCGGATATGCTGATCACCTACCGAAATCCTCATGGAGCGTGAAGTTATTGTGAACGAGTTGGCGCCCATCATTGTGAATTGCTCGGTGAGCGTGCTTTTCAGCCCGTCAATTGCGGTTAGTATTCCAACAAGGGCCATGATTCCGAAAGCTATTATGGCCATCGTCAGCGCCGCCCTTACCCGGTTTGACCTGATTGCCTTGAATGCAACCCTGACATTCTCCCAGAATAATGTCAATCCTTTCACTGTCCTTCCTTCTGCTAAAGATGGAACTAAGATACATCTTTTCTTTATTTCTGCTTCCGGTACTCTCACTTCATTTTTTACCTTTGCCCGGGTGAAGACCTACATTCCATCAACCGAACGTGGCATTCAAGCCTTCGCAGAGCTGGGAAGCGCAATGCGCGAAGGAGCAGCAGGCGCCTGTACCGGAGCCGGCAGACGCTTTCATGAGCTTATCGGGACCCTGTATCTCTCAAATCCATGGTTCACCCCTGAAAATGTCAGGCTTGCTCTTTCTGCTGTCGGGAGGACTCTCACCGAAGAGAATCTTACCCGGTGGTTATCAGAATACCCTGAACTGAAAGAACCACGTGACCCGGTAACGGTGGGGGTTGTCATGGCCGGCAATATTCCAATGGTAGGGTTCCATGACTTGCTCTGCGTGCTGATATCGGGGAACCGCCTTCTGGCCAGGCTGAGCACAAGGGATGAGCTGCTTATGAGGGCCGTAGCAGTCACGCTCGCTGAAATTGAACCGGCTTATGATTCCATCGCCGGACTAACAACTGACAGACTCACGGGATTCGGAAAAGTGATTGCCACCGGAAGCAACAACACCTCCAGATACTTTGAATACTACTTCAGGAATGTTCCCTCCATCATCCGGAAGAACAGGAACAGCATCGCCATCCTTGACGGAACGGAGAGTGACAGGGAACTGGAGTTGCTGGGTGACGACATCTTCTCATATTTCGGACTTGGTTGCCGGAACGTTACAAAACTTTACCTTCCGCAGGGATATGACCCGGCATCTCTCCTGCCCCGATGGGAACGTTTTGAATCACTCCGCTCTCATTACAGGTACATGGTCAATTATGACCATCACAGGGCGGTGATGATTGTGAACAGGGAAAGTTACATTGACGGTCGTTTTGTAATGCTCAGGGAGTCGTCTTCCCTCACACCCCCGATGGCAGTGCTTCACTATGAGTTCTATGACACCGGACAAGGCCCTTACAAAAGCCCGGAAATGAGCCCGGACCTGCTGCAATGCATCGCAGGACACGGCCATCTGCCCTTCGGAACAACACAGCAACCGGAACTGTGGAATTACGCTGACAATATTGACACAATCAGTTTCCTGCTAAAAAAATAAGTGGAAGTGAATCTATTATAAAAAATATTAAATTGCACAAGTTGAAAAAGTGAGTGTTATGGTTTACAGATTCGTGGTGTTATCTGATGAGGATGAGGCGTTTGCAAGAGAGTTTGAGTTTCTTGACAGTCAGACTTTGCTTGATTTTCACAATGCATTGCAGGAAGAGCTGGAGTTTGACCGTTCCCAGATTGCTTCCTTTTTCATGGCTACAGAGAGTTGGGAAAAAGAGGAGGAATTCACACTGTTTGATATGGGAGCAGGCTCATCGACAATGGAGAATGCAATACTTGAGGAGATCATCTTCCGTAAAAACCAGAAACTGCTCTATGTTTTTGACTTTTTCAATGACAGGGCTCTCTACGTCGAATACGTAGGTGAATTCAAGGAAGAGGATGACAAAGAGTATCCGGTCTGCATCAACTCCAAGGGTCTTCCTCCGAAACAGGTCACGTTTGGTGGTGTCTCGCGCAAAAAATACAACAACCTCGTTGTTACAGATGATGACGATGACGATGTTGTAGTTGACGAAGAGGTCGTTGATGACGAAATCTTCTTCGAAGGTGAGGATGAAGATGACCTGTCGGAATTCGACAATATCGAAAACAGTGACGAGGAGGAGGAAGAGGAATAACCGCCCCTTCAGTCAGAACCCATGAAAAATACGTTGATTGTCCTCCCCGGTCCCACCGGCGTGGGTAAAACGGCGTTTGCAATTAAGCTTGCCGAAAGGCTGAAGTGTAACATTATATCATGTGACTCCAGGCAGTTCTACCGTGAGATGAAGATCGGCACAGCAGCTCCCGGCCCGAAAGAACTTGAGAGAGTTAAACATCACTTCGTCGGATTTCTTTCTGTTACCGACTATTACAGCATCAGTCTCTTCGAGAGGGATGTAATGGCGCTTCTGCCATTGCTGTTCGAATCAAATCCGGTGGCAATCATGACCGGAGGATCGATGCTCTATTTGGATGCGGTTTGCAGGGGAATGGATGACATCCCTGACACAGATCCTGCCGTCAGGCAGAAGTATCTTGAGATGTACAATAATGAAGGCATAGAAGGCCTCCGAATTGCGCTGAAGCTACTTGATCCGGTATCATGGTCAAGGGTCGACCTTCACAATCCACGTCGCCTGCTGAGGGCACTTGAGATAACTGAAAGCTCAGGCAAACCCTACTCCGCGTTCCTCACGGCACCGGTAAGGCAGCGCGATTTCAGGATAATTAAGGCCGGACTGAACCTTGAAAGAGGAGATTTGTACCGCAGGATAGACATGAGGGTTGACAGGATGATTGAAGAAGGACTTGAAGAGGAAGCTGCTTCACTTAAACAGTACAGGAATCTGAATGCCCTAAATACAGTGGGTTACCGCGAGATGTTCAGATGGTTTGACGGAGAGGTCTCACGTGAACAGGCGGTAATGCTTATCAAGAGGAATACAAGGCGCTATGCCCGCAAACAGCTCACATGGTGGAACAGGGACAGCCAGATTAACTGGTTCGATGCGTCACAGCAAGAAATGATCGTATCATGGATCGGACAACGGTTGGAAGAGTAGCTTTACCGGCCGGAAAGGGTTGACAAGGGCCTGACGGCACGATGTCGGCTTCAGACCGCTTCCCTGAGCCGCCGTATTACATCCGCGGGATCTGAAGAAGAAAATACGGTGTTTCCTGCAACAAGCACATCCACCCCGGCATGCACGAGCACTGGAGCGTTGTGCAGATCCACTCCGCCATCAACCTCTATCATCACGTCATAGCCTCCCTCGTCTATCATGCTCCGCAGCTCCCCGATCTTGTTTATGCTTCCGGGGATGAAGGTCTGCCCGCCGTAGCCAGGGTTAACTGTCATCAGCAGTACCATATCGATATACGGCAGAATGTCTTTGAGGAGAATAACGGGTGAGTGTGGATTAAGTGTCACCCCCGCCTTCATCCCCAATCTGCGTATCTCAGTGACAGTGCGGTGAAGGTTATGGCAGGCTTCATAGTGAACTGTAAGATTCGAGGCGCCGGCCTCCCTGAAACGTTCGAGATACCGTTCCGGATCAACTATCATCAGGTGCACGTCAAGAGGCTTCGAAGAGAGGTCACGGACAGCTTCCATGACTGGGAAACCGAAAGAGATGTTGGGAACAAAAAGACCGTCCATTATGTCAAGGTGAAGCCAGTCGGCTTCGCTGTCATTAATCATTTCAACCTCGGATGCGAGATTGGCAAAATCAGCAGCAAGAAGTGACGGTGCAACAAGGTGGCTCATAACTGAAAGAATATCGTTTTTATGATCAGCCCAGGTATGATTTAAGTATACGGCTGCGGGTAGTGAACTGAATCCGTTTAATGGCTTTCTCCTTGATCTGCCTGACCCGTTCGCGGGTAAGTTTCAGTTCCTCTCCTATCTCCTCAAGCGTGAAGGGGTGTTTCATGCCTATCCCGAAATAAAGCTTCAGTACCCTCGCTTCACGTGGTGACAGGGTACTCAGAGCCTTTTCTATTTCATAAGATAATGATTCATTGATAAGGTTGCGGTCAGGACTGGGAGTCTCTTCGTTCTGCATGACGTCATACATGTTGTTGTCCTCCTCCGAACTTATCGGGGCATCCATGCTGAGAGTGCGTCCGTTCGTGCGAATGGCTTCCTTGACATCCTCCGGAGCTATTTCAAGAAGGTCGGCTATCTCCTGTGCCGAAGGCTCCCTTTCGTATTCCTGCTCCAGCTTGGAATATGCCTTGTTGATGCGGTTGATAGACCCGATTTTGTTTACCGGCAGCCTGACAATCCTTGACTGTTCGGCAAGCGACTGCAATATGGCCTGCCTGATCCACCAGACAGCATATGAGATGAATTTGAAGCCCCTGGTCTCGTCAAAACGTTGCGCAGCTTTAATCAGTCCGAGGTTTCCTTCGTTGATCAGATCAGGGAGTGTCATGCCCTGGTTCTGGTACTGCTTCGCAACAGACACAACAAACCGAAGATTGGCCTTAACAAGCCTTGCCAGCGCATCATGGTCACCCGTACGGATGCGACGTGCCAGCGACACCTCTTCATCCGGGGAGATCAGCTCAACCTTTCCTATCTCCTGCAGATACTTGTCAAGAGAAGGCGTATCGCGGTTGGTAACCTGTTTGGTTATCTTTAACTGACGCATTGACAATTAATTAGCGGACTTCCTGCCGTTTCCTTTAAGCAGAAGCTCACAATTTTAGCAAAATATTCTCAGATAAACAAGAGATGTGCAACTTTTAATAATAATGGTACGAAACAGGTATTTTCCAAAAGCCTTTAATAAATGGCAGGTGCATAAGCGAAACATCAGGAAAGCCCGGATACCACTTTTTGTGCTGGCAATTTGCATATTAACCAATTATTAATTATACTTGCACCGGAATAATGACGCAAGTCGTTTACTCTGTCGGAGGGACTCTTTCATATTCCCCGCTTCATCAAATACAATCGAAATTAATTCTTCTACACATTTTACACTATGCATGATATTCTTGAACTGAGCGAGATGCTTGTTCCCGAATTGAGGGAAATTGCCAAGCAGCTCAAAATTAAAAGGGTAGAACTACTCAAGAAACAGGATCTTATATACAAGATCCTTGACCAGCAGGCTATTGACGCTGCTGAGACCCGCAAGGCACCAAGGGTCGAAAACCAGCCGTCTGAACGGAGGCAGGAGCAGCCAGGTCAGCAAAACAAACAGAGGAAACCTGACAGACCTGTGCAGGATGCTGATCAGCGGCGCCAGCCCGGTCAGCAGAACCAGGGACAGCAGCCCGGAGAAAAACAGCCGCGGCATCAGAACCAGGGGAAACCTCCCAGACAGCAGCATGACCAGCAGCAGAGAAAACCACAGGCTCAGGGGCAGTCTCAGGGACAGCAGCAGGGACAGGCTCAGCCTCAGGGACAGCAGTCTCAGGGTCAGAATCAGGGTCAGAAACAAGGTCAGCAGCAGCAAGGTCAGGGACAGAAGCAGCAGGGACAGCAGCAGGGACAGCAGCAGCAGGGTCAGCAGCAGGGTCAGCAACAGGGTCAGCAACAACAGGGTCAGCAGCAGGGTCAGCAACAGGGTCAGCAACAGTACAGGCAGCAACAGTGGCAGCAGAACCGCGAAAAGCGCCCGCGCAACTTCAGAAATGACCAGCAGGGACAATACAGGCCTGATGCAAACCAGCAGCGCAACCAGCAGCAACAACAGCAGCAACAGCTGCCCCGTTATGACGACAAACTGCAGGCGCCCTCACAGCCGCCTCAGCAGGCCAGACAACAGCCGCGTGAACAAAACTTCCAGAATGAACAGGTACCACCACCTGCAGACAAGCTTCTCTTTGCCCCCGAATCAGTCACCGACAGTGAACAGGATCTCCTCAGGTTTACTGAACCTGAAGGTGAAACCCGTATTATTGAGGAGGCAGCCGCACCGGAAGGTGCTGTGGTCATTCCGCCTGTTCCGGCAGAGTCAAGCGTGCCGCAGGCCGAGGCACATGAACCTGTCAGGGAAGAAAGGAAGGAGAGAGCTTATGATTTCGAAGGAATTGTAGCCAACACCGGTGTCCTTGAGATCATGCCTGACGGTTACGGATTCCTGCGCTCACCTGATTACAACTACCTGAGTTCCCCGGACGATATCTATGTATCACAGTCCCAGATAAAGCTCTTCGGGCTGAAGACCGGTGACACAATCAGGGGAACCATCCGTCCGCCGCGCGAGGGTGAAAAATATTTCCCGCTCATTAAAGTCGAGGAAATAAACGGCCGTACGCCGGACTTCATCCGTGACAGGGTGCCCTTTGATTATCTTACACCTCTCTTTCCCAATGAGAAATTCACTCTCTGCAGACCGGGCGAAGGCAACCTGTCAGTCCGCATAGTTGACATGTTCTGCCCCATTGGCAAGGGTCAGCGCGGTCTTATTGTGGCACAGCCCAAGACCGGTAAGACAATACTCCTGCAGGATATTGCAAACGCAATAGCCAAATTCCACCCCGAGGTCTACCTTATGATTCTGCTCATTGACGAGCGTCCCGAGGAAGTCACCGAAATGGCCCGTAACGTGAATGCAGAGGTTATAGCATCAACATTTGATGAGCCGGCAGAAAGGCACGTACGCATAGCAACTATTGTTCAGGAAAAGGCCAAAAGGCTGGTTGAGTGCGGACATGACGTGGTCATCCTGCTGGACTCAATTACCCGTCTGGCAAGAGCATTCAACACAATCGCTCCTGCTTCAGGCAAGGTGCTTTCCGGAGGTGTTGACTCCAACGCCCTTCACAAACCGAAGCGCTTCTTCGGTGCAGCCCGTAACATTGAGAACGGAGGCTCTCTTACAATCATAGCCACTGCTCTTACAGACACAGGATCGAAGATGGACGATGTAATTTTTGAAGAGTTCAAGGGGACAGGCAACATGGAGCTTCAGCTTGACCGCAAGCTCTCAAACAGGAGAATATTTCCGTCAATTGACATTCCGGCTTCAAGCACAAGGCGTGAAGACCTGCTTCTTGACAAGAACATGCTCAACAAAATATGGATACTCCGCAACTATCTGACTGACATGAACTCAGTGGAAGCCATGGAATTCCTGCGTGACCGCATAACCCAGACACGCTCGAATGAAGAGTTCCTCATTTCAATGAACAGCGAGTAAAATTCTCATAAAAAATGAGTACATTTGCAATTTATTTTTTTAAAGGTTATTTGATCAATAATTACTTATAATCAGAAATGGCAACAAAAAAATTCATCACTTGTGACGGCAACCAGGCAGCATCGCACATAGCTTACATGTTCAGCGAGGTGGCCTGTATCTATCCAATTACACCTTCATCCACCATGGCAGAATATGTTGATGAGTGGGCTGCACACGGACTTAAGAATATGTTCGGTGAAGAGGTAAAGGTGGTTGAGATGCAGAGTGAGGCCGGTGCTGCAGGAGCAGTACACGGATCGCTTCAGTCAGGTGCACTGACGTCAACATTCACAGCATCACAGGGGCTTCTTCTCATGATCCCCAACATGTATAAAATTGCAGGCGAACTGCTTCCCGGAGTATTCCATGTCAGCGCACGTACTGTTGCTGCACATGCACTTTCAATCTTCGGTGACCACGGTGACATCTATGCCACCCGACAGACAGGATTTGCCCTGCTTGCCACCGGAAGCGTTCAGGAGATTATGGACCTTGCGGGTGTTGCTCATCTTGCATCAATCAAATCAAGGGTTCCTTTCCTTCACTTCTTTGACGGGTTCCGTTCATCACATGAGATCCAGAAGGTTGAGGAGATGAGCATGGAAGAGATGAAGAAGCTTGTTGACACTGACTCCCTGAAGGCATTCCGTGACAGGGCACTCAATCCCGGCAAACCTGTTACAAGGGGTACCGCACAGAACCCTGATATCTTCTTCCAGGCAAAAGAAGCGTCAAACCGTTTCTACACCAACCTTGACGACACAGTCAACGAGTACATGGAGAAGATCAATGCAATTACCGGCCGTACCTACAAGCCCTTCACCTACTACGGCGCACCCGATGCAGAGAACATCATAATTGCAATGGGCTCCGTGACGGAAACCATAAAGGAGGTTATCGATTACCTTGCAGAGACAAAGGGAGAAAAACTCGGTCTCATCAGTGTCCATCTTTACAGGCCCTTCTCAGCAAAATACCTGTTCAACGTCCTGCCGAAGAGTGTGAAGCGCATAACCGTTCTCGACCGCACCAAGGAACCGGGTGCCAACGGTGATCCCCTTTACCTCGATGTCAAGGAAATATTCTATGATCAGAAGGTGCAGCCTGTCATCCTTGGCGGACGCTACGGCCTAAGCTCCAAGGATACCACTCCTTCACAGATGATCTCGGTATTCGAGAACATGAAGAAGGCTGCGCCTATGAACCAGTTCACAGTCGGTATCGTTGATGACGTGACGTTCAGGTCGCTTCCGCAGCTTCCCGAGATCAACGTGAGCCATAAGGGCACATATTCCGCCAAATTTTACGGCATCGGATCTGACGGAACTGTCGGCGCCAACAAGAACTCGATAAAAATAATAGGTGAGACAACCGACAAGTATTGCCAGGCTTACTTCGCATATGATTCAAAGAAATCAGGCGGTGTGACAACCTCGCATCTCCGTTTCGGTGATCATCCGATCCGCTCCCCGTATCTTGTGAACACTCCGGACTTCGTGGCTTGCCACGTACCTTCATACCTTGACAAGTATGACATGCTCCGCGGCCTCAAGAAAGGCGGTACATTCCTTCTGAACTCAATATGGGATGCCGAAGAGACGAAGAGCAAACTGCCTGACAGTATGAAGAAGTACCTTGCAGAAAACAAGATCAACTTCTTCATCATCAATGCAACCAGCATTGCTGAAGAACTGGGCCTGGGAACCAGGACCAACACAATAATGCAGAGCGCCTTCTTCAAGGTATCGGAAGTAATTCCCTATAAACTTGCTGTTGATGAGATGAAACATGCAGTCATCAAGGCTTATGGCAAGAAGGGTGAAAACGTTGTAAAGATGAACAATGACGCCATCGATCGCGGTGGTGACGTTGTCAGGGTTGAGATACCTGCAGAATGGGCAGGCATAAAGCCAGCCACAGTAAAGGAAGACAACACCAAACCGGCCTTTATACGCGAGGTTGTGGATGTCATCAACGGCCAGAGGGGTGATGATCTCCCGGTCAGTGCGTTCGTAGGACGCGAGGATGGAACATTCCCGGCCGGAACATCAGCTTATGAAAAGCGTGGAATTGCCGTGAACGTTCCTGAGTGGCAGATGGACAAGTGCATCCAGTGCAACCAGTGCTCATATGTATGTCCTCACGCTGCAATACGTCCATTCCTCCTCACCGATGAAGAGCTTGCAGCAGCACCGGCCGGCACCACTGCAAAACAGGGTATCGGTAACACAAAGAGTCACAAGTTCAGGATCCAGGTCAGCGTATTTGACTGCACCGGTTGCGGAAACTGTGCCGATGTATGCCCTGCCAAGGAAAAGGCACTCATCATGAAACCGCTGGAGTCTCAGCTTGAACAGGCTGACAGGTGGACTTACATGCATGAAAAGGTCGGGTACAAGGATACAGTTGTTGACAAGTACACGAACGTCAAGAATTCACAGTTTGCACAGCCGCTGTTCGAGTTTTCGGGAGCATGTGCAGGTTGCGGCGAGACACCCTATATCAAGGCTATCACGCAGCTATACGGTGACAGGATGGTAATCTCCAACGCCACAGGTTGTTCATCCATCTATGGTGGTTCGGCTCCTTCAATGCCTTACACGGTGAACAAGGACGGTCACGGTCCGGCATGGGCCAACTCACTGTTCGAAGACAATGCCGAGTATGGATTCGGGATCATGCTTGGCGCCACCCGCATCAGGGAGCGTCTTGAGCGCCTCATGAAGGAGAGCCTCGGCAGCGGACTCGCACCAGAGACTGTGGCAGCATTCAACGAATGGATAGCTGAAAAGGAAAACTCAAAAGTCAGCAGGGCTGTTTCAGAGAAGGTTATAGCAGCATGTGAAAAGGACAAGGCACCTGTCTGCAAAGAGATCCTCGGGCTGAAGAGCTACCTGATCAAGAAGTCATTCTGGGTATTTGGTGGTGACGGATGGGCTTATGACATAGGTTACGGCGGCCTTGACCACGTGCTTGCCTCAGGCGAAAACATCAATGTCCTCGTTCTTGACACAGAGGTATACTCCAACACCGGCGGCCAGGCTTCCAAGTCGACCCCGGCAGGTGCAGTTGCCAAATTTGCAGCCTCAGGCAAGAAGATCCGCAAGAAGGATCTCGGGCAGATGGCAATGACCTACGGCTACGTCTATGTGGCACAGGTTGCGATGGGCTCGAGCCAGAACCAGTATTTCAAGGCTATCCGTGAGGCTGAAGAGTATCCCGGACCGTCACTCGTCATCGCCTACTCACCCTGTATCAACCACGGCCTCCGCAATGGCATGGGCAAGACACAGCAGCAGGCTGAAGATGCAGTTGCCGCAGGATACTGGCACCTGTACAGGTTCGACCCGCGCCTTGAGGCAGAGGGCAAGAACCCCTTCCAGCTCGACTCCAAGGAGCCGGATTGGAGCAAATTCCAGGATTTCCTGAGGTCAGAGGTGCGTTATACCTCGCTGCTGAAGGACTTCCCCGGTGAGGCCGACGTGCTGTTCAGGCATGCTGAGGAAAACGCAAAATGGAGATACAACAACTACAAGCGTCTTTCCCTGCAGGAATTCGGCACAGTACCCGCAGGCACTGAAACCAAAACAGAATAAAGCTGTTATATGACGAAAGGAGAGCCGGCGCTGACCGGCTCTCTTCTTTTTATGAAGTAAAACCGGTATCTTTGCGCCCGGCAAAAAACAAGGACAGAATTCCGGGAAACTGAAACACAATGGGAAGGGCACTGGCGATAGACTATGGAAGAAAGAGATGCGGAGTGGCGGTAACCGACCCCTTGAGGATCATCGCTTCTCCCCTTCTGACTGTACCGTCAGGGGAGCTGGAAGCTTTTCTGCGCGACTACATCCCACGCGAGAACGTAACGGATGTCGTGATCGGTTACCCGGTCACCGTGAACAATTTGCCCAGCGAAAGCGTAAAATACATAGATCCGTTCATTGCAAGATTCAGGAAGATTTTTCCGGATACACCCCTGCACCTTGCCGATGAACGATTCACATCACAGTTGGCAATGCAGGCAATGATAGACGGCGGAGTAAGCAGGAGCGGAAGGCGTGACAAGGCAATGACTGACCGCATCAGCGCATCAATAATACTCCAGTCGTGGCTCAGGGGCCAGGAGAATAAAAACAGGAACTGAAGAAGAGATGACTTACCCGATTTACGTATACGGACACCCGGTCCTCAGAAAGGTGGCACAGGAAATAGACAAGGATTATCCTGACCTTGACAGGTTCATCGAAGATATGTTCGAAACCATGTACAAGTCTGACGGTCTTGGCCTTGC
>ERZ795055.1223-NODE-1223-length-21162-cov-4.037097_pt1 | contig 21162 bp, 20 predicted proteins | sample MGYA00375139_ERZ795055 | MGnify/ENA primary metagenome ERZ795055 (study PRJEB30184, sample SAMN05720283) | anaerobic digester metagenome | isolation source: active sludge of municipal wastewater-treating anaerobic digesters | place: USA | collected 2015-01-23 ... | reverse complement strand
GCCGCCGACCAGCCCCCAGACAACCGACACCAGCCGCAGGCCGAGCGCCATAGCCAGGTACTTCGCGCTCTGGGGATACACAATGTTGAAGAAATAGACGTACGCGCTCTCGCCGACGCCGAGCCCCCCCACCGATATCGGGAGCGCGCTGATAGTCGATATGATGGGTATGAACAGAAAGAAGTTGTAGAGCGGCACCTGCGTGATACCGAACGCCCTTCCGATGCCGTAGGTGACGAATATCATGACGACCTGCAGGACGATCGAATAGAGGAAGGTGATCAGCAGCACTTTTTTGTGGTCCCGGTACGCATACAACGCGTGGTACAAGCGGTGGATCATGTCGCGGAAGGGGATCAGCGCGTACAGCTGGTCGAAGAACGGTATCTTTTTCACGATATCTTTCCGCACGAAGACCAGGCTGGACAGCGAGAAGGCGGCGAACATGATCAGGATAAGGTTAGACGCCTTGCCGAGACGCGGATCGCCCAGGTGGAACAGGAGCGCAACGACCGCAACGGAGATCAGGGCGAACATCCCCACTATCCGGTCGACCAACACGGTGATCGCCGCCTCGGCCTTCTTCGTTTGCGTCTCACGGGAAATGTAATATGCCTTCACGACATCGCCGCCGGTCAGCCCGAGCATGAAGTTATTGAAGAAAAGGCCGATAAAGAAATACTTCACCAGATGCGCGTACGGGACGTTGATGGCGTGCACCTCCAGGAGGAGGCGCCAGCGGATCACGCTGATCGCAGACACAACCGCGAAGACGACGAAGGCGGGAACGAGCCAGATCACCTGCGCGTTCTTCACCGCATCGGCAAAGCTCGACAGATCGCCGCGCATCTTCCAGAAAAGGAGCGCGAAGAAACCGACGGTGACGAACACCCTCACAAGGTTCAGGACGGTCTTTTTCTGCATATCAGGCCAGCGCTTTCACGATGGTATCGCCGAACGCCGCCGCGGCGTCCGGACCGTTGCCGGTGATGAGAAGGCCGTCCGACGTCACGGCCTCTCCGGTGTACCGCGCCCCGCACTTCCTGAGCTCTTCCGCGTCGCCGGGAAAACAGGTGGCGCGTTTGCCGTCGAGCAGCCCCGCGTGCGCGAGGATCACCGGCGCGCTGCATATCGCCGCCACGATCCTGCCGAGCGAAAGCGCGTCCCTTGCGGCCGCATGGCACGCCGCGTCGTCCCAGAACCCCTTGCACCCCGCGCCGCCGATAAAGGCCACCGCGTCGAAGTCGCGGGCCTTGAGAGCGCCGACCGCCATATCCGCCTTCGCCTTCAAGCCGAATTTGCCTGTACAATCGCCGGGCGTACCCGACGCGACGCGAACCATGAACCCTGCCTTCTCGAACGCCTCGCGCGGCCGCAGGTATTCCTCGTCGCGGAATTCCTTCTGGGCTATGACCATAACAACTGTTTTCATTCCGGACATATGCTCTCCCTGAAAAACTCGTACCCCCGCCGGACCTCGTCGGCCGTCGCGGGATGGTGCATCTCAAACACCTTGACCATATCGGGCCTGACGTACTGTTTGAACTTACGGTAATTCAGCGTCCCGCAGAGCGGCGCGCGGTGGTCGTCGCTCCTGACGATATCGTGGATATGCATCCCGATCATGCGGTCGCCGTACGCCTTGAAGTAGGCCTCGTGAACATCGACCCCGAGGTTCTCTTTGAACTGCGCGTGGCCGATGTCGTGCCAGTAATGGATATTGCCTTTCTTGAACGTATCAAGAATGATGCCGACCTCCCTGAACGACGGGATCTCCCTGATATAGTACCTCGTCTCCACTCCGATGAGGACGCCGCGCTGCATCGCGTAGCCGTTCAGCTCGTCGAGGCTCTTCAGCACCTGGTCCAGGTATTTTTTCTTGCACCGCTCCCGCCGCGCCGTGCATCGCGCTTTCAGAAAGCGGTACCGCAGAGACCCCGACTTCCCCTCTTCGAGAAGCCGCGAAAGAACCTTGCCGTCGTCCTGGTGGTCGACCCGGCCAAGGTGCAGGACAACGCATTGCGCCCCGATGTCATGCGCGGCATCGATCGTCTGTTTCGTGAAACGCACCGCGCGCTCGCGCTCGCCCTCGTCCGGGGACGACACGAGGAACATGTCCGGCGTCGTATCCCCCCTAGGCGAAATAACCGGTAACGGGCAAAAATTATGAAGGCTGACAACGCGTATCCTGCCAGCCTTCACTGAGTCTTTGATATCTGTGAACAGGTGGACCGGGAGCGAGAAACTGAGCTCGACGTTCACGAACCCGAGCTGCGTAACCTCGGAAACGATGTCGTCGCCGCTCAACGCCCGCCACGCGTTCCACGCGGTCGAAATGGCGTACATACGCTGCACCTGGTGCAGTTGACAGAAACCGGAAACCAGGCCTGTCCGGTCCTGATTTCCGGCGTCCGGTCTCTGCGTTATAGACTAGCGTCTCCGCGAATCCTTCATCTTGCGGCGCTTCTTCTGGCTCGGCTTCTCGTAGTGGCGGTGCTGTTTGATGTGCTTCATGATCCCTTCCTTGTCCATCTTCTTCTTCAGACGGCGAAGGGCCTTCTCAACACCTTCTCCCCGCTTTAACATGATCGTCGTCAATTTATCTCCCCCCCCTCTACCTTGGTAAATTTTCCATAAACATACTATCGGGAAAGCGATATGTCAATAGAAACCCGATTTCTAAAATGATGTGCAGTTCTCGAAACGGCGAAGAACGGCTCGGATGCAAGGCGCCCGCAAGCGACCGCGGAGGCGTACGTAGAAGTACGCCGCACAAAGGGCGCTGGCGGGCAACGCCCCCATTCGGCGGCTGGTCCGCAAATCTTACGATTTGCCGGCTTGCAGCAGACGGGCTGTTATCCGCCGTTTCGCTACTTGTCGTTCTCGACAGTGGCCCCTTTGGGGATAACGACGATGCCGGAGTCGGTCACGGTATAGTGCTTGCGGTCCTTCTCGAGGTCGTATCCGATCTCGGCGTATTCGGGGATACTGACGCCTTTGTCGATGATGGCGTTCTTGATCTTGGCATGACGGCCGATATTGACCCCTTCCATAAGGATCGACTGAAAGACGTTGCTGTAGCTGTTGACGCGGACTTCGGGGGAAAGGATAGAGCGCTGGACCTTGCCGCCGCTGATGATGCACCCGGCGGAGATGATCGAGTCGAGCGCGGCCCCGACGCGCCCGCCTTTATGCTCCTGCGCGAAGACCGTCTTCGCCGGCGGGTGCTGTTCCTGGTAGGTCCTCAGCGGCCACTCTTTGTCGTACATATTGAAGACCGGCGTCACCTCGATCAGGTCCATGTTCGCCTCCCAATAGGCGTCCAGCGTCCCGATATCACGCCAGTACTTGACCTCTTTCTTGTTCTCGTCAACGAAGAGATAGGCGAAAACCCGGTCTTTCTTGAACATGCCGGGTATGATGTTCTTGCCGAAATCGTGCGCGCTATCTTTCTTGGTATCTTCGATCACGGCGCGCATCAGCTTGTCCGTTTTGAAGATATATATCCCCATCGAGCTGAGCGCCTTATCGGGGCTCCCGGGGATCGTTTTCGGGTGCTCCGGCTTCTCCTCGAAACCGATGATGCGGCGGTCCTCGTTTATCTCGAGGATGCCGAACTGCCGGGCGGCCTTCGCGACGTCGAACTCTATCCCGCCGACCGTCACGTCGGCGTTCTTCTCGACGTGGAACCGGAACATCATCTCGTAGTTCATTTTATAGATATGGTCCCCCGAAAGGATCATGACATGCTCGGGGCGCTCCGCCTCGATCGAGTAGATGTTCTGGTAGATCGCGTCGGCCGTCCCCATGTACCAGTTCTCGCTGGTGCGCTGCTGCGGGGGGATGACGTTGATGTACTCGCCAAGCTCGTTGTTGAAAATGTTCCAGCCAAGCTTGATATGGCGGTCGAGCGATATCGACTTGTACTGGGTAAAAACGTTGATCTTGCGAACATGCGAGTTCAGGCAGTTAGAGAGGGTGAAATCGATGATGCGGTAGATGCCGCCGAACGGGACCGCCGGCTTCGCGCGGTCCTTTGTCAGCGGATAGAGGCGCTCGCCGCGCCCGCCCGCCAGAATGATCGTCATAACGTTATTCATCATGCGCGGCTCACTCCCCTGGTTTCTTCCGGTCAAGTATCTCTTTGATGCTCTTCTTCAGCTCGGAAAGGTCGGACGACTTGACGATGTACTTCTCGGCCGCCCACGTCATGAAATTATCCTTATAGCTGGTGTAGGCGGTGTTGAGGATCACCGGCACCTTCTTGTTGACGGCGATAATATTCGAGAGCGTTTCGACCCCGTCTGCGCCCGGCATCCTGATATCGAGCACGACGAGGTCGATCTTGTTGTCGCGGACCTTCCTGACCGCCTCCCTGCCGTCTTTGGCTAGGATGACGTGATAGCCTTCTTCCTTCAGCTCGTCCTCATAGAGGACCCGCTGGTTCTTGTCGTCTTCCACCACCAGTATCGTCGCCATTCACGATCCCTTATATTCCCGCCGCTGGCACAGCGGCTCCGGTTTGCGTTTCGACCGCATTATAGCCTGACTGTATCGGCAGGTAAAGGATAAACGTTGTCCCTTTTCCGACCGTGCTGGCGACCTCGATGCGGCCACCGTGGTCGTTGATGATCCGCTCCGTCACCGACAGGCCGATCCCCGACCCTTTCCTCTTGGTCGTGAAGAACGGCATGAACAGCTTGTCGAGCAGTTTTTTCGATATCCCCCTGCCCGTATCGGCGATCGTGACCGTGACGAACTCGCCGTCGCGCCCCGTCGAGACGGTAAGCTTGCCTCCGGGACGCATCGCGTGGACCGAGTTCTTGAAGAGGTTCAGGAGCGCCTGCATGATCTGCTTGCTGTCGAGCATCACTTTCGGCAGCCTGGCGCCGAACTTCTTCTCGAGGGCTATTTTCTTTTTCTGCAGATCGGGGCCGATCAGCGTGCAGGTGTCGCTGATCACCTGGTTGATCTGCGCGTGCTGGAAGTACGGCTTGACCGGCTTGCTGAGGACAAGGACCTGCGTCAGTATCTGCTCGAGCCGGCTCACCTCGTCAACGATCACCTTCAGCCGCTGCCGCGTCCGCCCCGTGCGATCGGGGTGCTTGAGGATCGATTGGGCGAACCCGCCGATCGTGACCAGCGGGTTGCGGATCTCGTGCGACACGTAGGCCGCCATCTTCCCCACCGCGGCCAGGCGCTCGTTCTCCAGGAGCTTCTCCTGCGCCGCCCGTATCTGCCGGTACGCCTCCTTGAGCTTGTTACGCTCCTGCGTGAGGTTCCGGTACATCTCGGCGATCTCCAGCGCAAGCCCCGCCTGGTTCGCGAACATCGTCAGGAGCTGGACGTGCTCCTCAGTTATCGGCACCATGCTGAATATATTGTCGGCGACGATCGCGCCGATCGCCTTGTCGCGGACGACCATCGGCACGACGACATATTCGTGCGAGCCGAGGATCGGCGTCAGCGGTCCGGCCTCCGCCGCCGCGGCGCCGCGGCCGTCGACCTTGAACGGCTTCTTCTCGCGAATAGCCCTCGCGGCGACGTTGCCGTCGTCATCCAGGCTGAAATCCATCGCCTTGATCATCTCCTCGAGATGGACGTCTCGAACGACCGGGTTCTCCGACTGGCTCTCAATCACATCCTTCAGCGTCTTCGACGGGCCGGCCAGGTGCGCCCATATGCGCATGGCGTGCTCCCGGCTCGCCGGGCCGACGCCCATCTTTCCGGCGAGCCTCGAGCCCGCCTTGTCGACGAACAGGATGAAGGCCCGGTTGAACCCCAGAGCGCTGCCGGAGGTCACGCAGGCGAGGATCAGGTTGAGGATCTTGTTGAGCGAGAGGTCCCCTGCGGCGATCGCGCTGTTCACGGATCGGAGCATCGACAGTTCGAAGATCTTTTCGACGCGGTCGGAAATGTCGTCGATGGTGAGCAGGAGACGCCGCTGCTCGCCGCGCCCGACAACGCGGATACCGACGTTCAGCGTCCTGACCGATTGCGAATCGGGAACGGGATAGCGGATGTCGGCGATAAACGACGGGGCGCCGGTCGAAGCCGCCTTCCGCAGCGCGTCGCCGATCCCGTCGTCACGGACAAGCGACGACGGAAGCACCTCTTCGATCTCCCGCCCGACGATGTCTCCGGCACGTTTGCCGCAGAGCTCGCAATACTCCCGGTTGACCGACACGACGCGAAGCCCGCCGTCGAGGATGAAAAGGCCCGACGGGACCAGCGAGCGGAGCGTCCCGGCCAACTCTTCGAGGAAATCAAGTCGTGACTGGTGATTATCAGGCATAGCGGTACAGGCTGTCGGGAAAACACCCGAAAAGATCAGTATCAGTCGACGACGGCGCCGTTGCCGTCGCTCTCTTCCTTCATGCACATCGATCGCCATTTCTCGATGTACGGGACCCTCATGAAATAACTCCACACCGATCCGTACAGGTAGTTCTCGATCATCAGGACGGTGATCCCCTGGTCGATGCCGAGATACTTGTCGCACCACCAGTTGCGGTCCAGGTTATAGGCGTCGCGGAACCCGTACCTGCCGTACAGGTTGTCTTTGAAATTCCGGTACATATGCTTAAGCGCGTTGATCGTGATACGCGGCGCGAACGGGATCGACCCCGCGGCGGCGCACGGCGCGACCGTTCCGTCATGGTCCGGCCGCCCCGGCTTGGCGCCATACCCCCGGTAGCCGTCCGGCCCCTGGCAGGCGGTCAGCCCCCAGCTGTCGACGCCATACGACTTGAAGTCCTTGGATTTCTGGATGCAGAAGGCGCGGTTCAGGATCGTCGCCTTCATGGAGTTATCGAAATAGTTCACGTCGTCGTCGACGAGGTTCCTGAGGTCGATCCAGGCGTGCGCGTACTGGTAGGCGAAGATGCTGCCCGTCGGACAGAAAACGACCCTGCCGAGCTTGGTATCGGCGACCGGACGCTCCCACTGCTGCCAGCAATCCACCGGGATGGGATGGGTCGGCGACCCGATAGCGAGGGCATAGACCAGTATCAGCTCGCTATAGGCGTCCCAGTAGTGCGGCAGGAAACCGGTTTCCGGCTTCCACCCCATACAGAGCATCTTCTTCCCGTTGAGCATCCACTTCCAATCGACCCGGCGGTATATCTGGTCGGCGACCTTCTCCACCTCGGTCCCCTTGTAGAACTGCCCGGCGAAGAGCGCGCCCGACACGACGATTGCCGTGTCGATCGACGACGCCTCGGAAAGCCACGCGCGTTTGCCGTCGTACATACTGACGAAATGGTAGAAGAAGCCGCGCTCGTGCGCGACGATGTCGCGCAGCGCGAGCAGGGTATTGAGGACGCGGGCATACGCCTCATCATGGCTCACCCACCCGTGCGTCTCGGCGATACAGACCGCGGTAATGCCGAAGCCGACCGCCGCGATGCTGCTCGGCGCGTACGGGTCGGAGCTGTCTTTAACCAAGCCGTTGTTGGGGTTCGCTTCGTTCCAGAAATATAAGAATGAATCCTTCTGGATCTTCTTGAGGAATGTCTGAGTCTTTTCGTCGGCAAGGTCCGCGGCGCGCGCGTACCGTACGCCGTGGCCGGCCATCACGCACACGGTCAGGAATGTCAGGATGGATACCGTTATCCGGGAATGAAAAAGTAGTTTTTTTTCGGATATCACGAGGTCAAACTATACAGATTATCCGCAAAAAAATCCACTAATTGTGCGTCAAACTGCGTGCCCGCATGCCGCTTCAACTCGGATACGGCCGTCTCCGCTCCCACGCCTTCCCGGTACGAGCGGGTATCGGTCATCGCGTCGTACGCGTCGGCGATCGAGAGCATCCGAGAGTAGAACGATATCTGTTCGCCTTTGAGCCCTTCCGGATAGCCCGTGCCGTCGAAGCGCTCCTGATGGTGCAGGACCATGTCCAGGTCGTATTTCAGCGAGTTGATACGCTTGAGGATGTTGTAGCCGATGCGCGGATGGCGCTTGATCTCATGAAGCTCCTGCGCGTTCAGGGCACCCTTCTTCTTGAGGATCCGTTCGTTAACGCCTATCTTGCCGATATCGTGCAGGAACGCGACGGTCTTCATCTTGCTCAGGTCGCCCTGGTCGACGCCCTTCAGCTTCAGCGAGAGCATCTTCTCGAACAGGCGCGACACGCGGCGCGAATGGGCGAAGGTGTTGCCGTCCTCGCCGTATATCCGGGAGATGAGGTCGTCGACCGGCCCCCGGTCGAACGAGCCGACCGAGCTTTCGAGGATATTGATGATCTTCTGTATGCAGATGTTCTCGATCCGCTTCTGCACCGCGCGGTCGGCGGTCGCGGATATCTCCGAAACGCCGAACGGCTTCTCTATGCAGTCGAACGCGCCACTGCGCATCGCCTCGAGGACGAGGTCCTTGTTGCGGCACGCCGACACGACGATCATCTCGACCATCTCGGACACCTTTTTCGCTTCCTGAAGGAACTCGATGCCGTTCATGCCGTCCATCAGGATATCGAGGAAAACAATGTCGATCTTCTGGTGATTCTTTTAATAAAACTTGAGGGCGACGACCGGATTATTGAACGCATACAGATTATAATCGCCTTTCAGCACCCACTTCAGCGCCTCGATGCTTCCCTGCTCGTCATCCACTATCATGATCGTATGCCGTCTCGAGTTCATGGTCACCTCTCTTGTGGGTCGCATAGGAACGCATGAATGCTGCCAATCAGGCCTCGAGGTAAAACTAAATCTAATTATTACCACAAAGTGCTTATCTACGACTATTTACAGCTATCTACAAAACCCCGTAAATCTCGCCGGCAAGAAAATCTTTGCCGTTTATCTACAAAGTTGTTACCGTAAACCAAGGCATGTACAAATTTGTACCGTTCGCAACTCCGAACCCGTAGGAGGCGGCAAATGCTTCTCTCACCGAACGAGATCCACGAGAACATGACTATCACCGTCGACAACAAGGTCTGCAAGGTCATCTCCTGCGAGATGCACGGCACCGGGCAGACCGGCAGGATCTTCGTCATCAAGGCGAAAACGATCCCCGACGGGAACCACATCGAGAAACGTCTGCGCGCGGAAGAAAAGGTCGCCGAGACCAAGCTCGACCGGGCGGAAATGGAATATTCCTACAGCGACGCCGATTTCTTTTACTTCTACAACCCGGCGACATTTGACCAGGTGCCGGTTGCCAAGGAGCTTGTCGGCGACAACGCCCCGTTCCTCAAGGAAGGGGCCAAGATCCAGGTAGAATACCTCGGCGAGAAGCCGGTGAATATCGTTTTCCCCCAGAGCGTTGAGCTCACCGTCGCAAACTGCGTACCGCCGTCACACGAAGAGGCCAGCACGATGAAGGAAGCGGAGCTGGAGAACGGGATCACGGTGCTCGTTCCGCGGTTCATCAAGCAGGGCGACGTCGTCAGGATCGACGTCGAAAAAAGGAAATTCCTGGAGAGGAAGAAAGAGGAAAAGAAATGATGACGATACGAGCTTTCCTGACGGCAACCCTGCTGTGCGCGCTCACGGCCGCCGGCTGCGCCGCCGCGCACGCCCAGGACGAGACCGAGGCGAAGACGATAACGATAGGGTTCGCCGACCCGGGCGACGCGCTGACGCAGGCGAAGATGCTGCTGTCGCCGAAAGGCGCCGCCGTTTTCAACCGCAACAACAACACGATCGTCGTGGTCGACTACCCGAAGAATATCGCGGCTATAGAGAAGATGTTCCGGGACCAGCCGTCACCGCAGAACGTCAGGATAGAGGTCAGGTTCAAGGACAGCTCCTCCGGCAGCGGCGATCTCCTCGGCTTCAACGTCACCAACAGTTCTCACAGCGAGCGGGGCGTCCAGCACATCACCACGATCAGCGGCGGGACGGCCTACATCGAGGTCGGCGAAGCGGTCGCGGAGCCCTACTGGTTTTACGAATACGGGCTGACATACGGCTATGTCTCGCAGGGCGTCGTCTGGCGTGATGTCGGCGCGCGGCTGATGGTCCAGCCGAGGGTGTCGGGAAACATGGTGCAGGTGACGGTCGTTCCCGAGATAAGCTTCTTCGACGGCAACCACCGCCGGAGCGTCCAGTACCGCAACGCGTCGACGACGGTCGTCGCGGCCGACGGCCAATCGGTCGAGATCGGCGGCGCCGCGCAGAGCGGCAACCGGCAGGTCGACGAGTTCACCATCAACTTCTTCCGCACCAAAGAAAAGAGCCGCTTCTCCCTCATCCTGACGCCGCACATCCTCGGGAGTCCCGCGCAGGGAAAAAAGCGGCCGCCGGCGGCGTACATAGAATAGCCATTAAGGGGCAGCACAGCTTCATCTAAGAACAAAACGAGACGTAGCTCGGCATGGGAACAATCATGATTTCCGGAAAGCACGGATCGACCAGACGACGAGAGTCGAGAGCAAGACGATAATAGCAGTCGACGGCTCGGGGACTTCCCCTTCGCCTTCCGCTACGAACCCGATCGCCCCGATCCAGGTGTCTATCTCGCCCGCCGTGATGTCCGATGCAAAGAAGGTCTCGAACGTCGACGTCCTGGCGAACTGCCCGCTGGCGTCGTCGGCCCAGAATATGATCGACGGCTGGTTCTCTCCCCACTGCGCAATCACGATATCCTCGTAGCCGCTTCCGTCGATGTCATAGATATCAAGCCCCTTTGCGGCGGTCGTATCCAGCTCCGTGAACCTCGACATATCCCGGAGATCGTCGCCAAAGTAGACGAACGAATTCGCGTTCAGGTAGGTGGCCTCGCCGGAATTGTCCCGGTAACAGCTGAAGACGATGTCGAGACAGGAATCATCGTCGAAGTCGGAGAGACCGACTTCCCAGGTCCCGGTCGTTTTAACCTCGGCGCGGGCCGCGGCGGTATAGCCGCGGGTCCCGTCGCCCCAGTAGATGTAGGAGTTCTCCTCCCAATCGTACCAATACGACGACTCGTTCGCGATCACCACATCAAGATACGTATCTCCGTCAATGTCACCCACGGCCACATCCCTGCCGCCTATCGACGGCAGCAGCCCCGGCTGTGCGGCAAACGTCTTATTGCCCGCGCCCCAGTAGATGTATGAATTCGCAAAATTGGAGTCCCACCCATCGTATCCGTTCGCGAAGATAATGTCTTTTCGGCCGTCACCGTCAAGGTCGGCGACTTCGCACCCGCGTGCGTTCAACGTGGGCAGTTCGGCCTTGGTCTGGTACGTGTACGAGGGGCTGCCCCAATAGACATACGAGTTGGGGTTCCACGCATATTGACCCAGCGGCTGGTTAACATCTTTCGTGCTGTTGGCAAATACGATGTCCGTATATCCATCGCTGTCGACGTCCGCAACCGTAACATCGGTCGCGCCCAACGTCGGGAGCGCCGTCACGTTTGACGACCCGCCCCAATAGATATACGAATTGAGGTTATACGACCAGCGATTGTTCAACTGTCGGACAGTGTTGACTGCAATCAGGTCCATGTTGCCGTCGTTGTTCAGGTCTGCCATCGTATTGGTATAGCTTCGCCACGATGGAAAACCGGTCCTTGACGACGCAGGATATGCATAGTAAGGGTCCCCGGTATATACGTAGGATTCGATCCCTACGTCGTCATGATAGGTCTGCTCCAGGACTATGCCCGTCCCGATTGAGGTCGAGACGATCAGTTCGGTATAGCTGTCAGAAGCGGCCGAGCCGGCGCACAGCAGCGCTCCAGCTATCATCACCGGAACCATCTTGGGTGCACGCATACCGATCATGTGTCATTCCTCCTTCATAACCATTAAATACCGTTTCATAACCGCCTCCTCTTTTAATTCCGCCGTTACGTAGTACTAAAAAAACCCCGTCCAACGAAAGGATGGACGGGGTCATAGTTGTCAGTGCGAGGAGGCCGCCTTTCGCGGCTGACGAAGCAGTCTCATTCCTCATTGCTCACTCATGAGAGATCGCTTCGCTGCGCTCGCGATGACACGCTTTGTTAACGTGGTATGCTCCACGGCAACTGGCTGCCTTTCCGGCTCACTCCGGGGAAGGCCCTGCAGCTTTGCAACCCGGCGAATCAATGATTCGCGGAGCTGTACCCGCAAGCCGGCGAATCGTAAGATTCGCGGAACAGCCCCCGTATGGGGGAATGGGTACGTCCCATCCTTTCAGATGGTTTGCCTTTACTATTTTCTCTAGTGACCTCCCTTGTGTAAAATAGCGTTTTTTTCTCTCACCTGTTTTATTATATACCGCTTTACCCTGTTTTGTCAAGTCAAATAGATTGACGATTGGATGTTTTCCCTGTATAATTACCACTAAACAAAATTGGACAATTATGGACAATACTTCATTACCAAAACGGGCCCAGGACCTGTACGAAAAGGGGCAGCAGGCGCTCGATAACGGCAATTACGACTACGCGATAACCCTCTTCGAGGGAGCACTCGACTACGCGCCCGCCTTCTCCGAATGCCGCCGGAAGCTCCGCCTCGCCCAGCTGAGGAAATTCGACCTCGACAAGCCGGGCATGGCCGGCATCTACATCCGGCTCGCACTCAATATTCGATCCCTGCTCTATGCCCGCTTCCTCGAATCGCGCTCAAACTGGCTCGCCGCTATCGGCGAGTACGAGAAGCTCCTCACGATACATCCGAAGAACAAGACGGTCCTCGGGATGCTCGCCGCAGCAGCCGAGAAGAACGACATGACAGATCTCGCTATAGACACGCTCAACGCGATCCGATTCATCGACCAGCGCAACGTGGCGGTGCTCAAGAACATGGCCCGAATCTTCAAGGAGAAAGGCCAGCTCGACAAGGCGCGCGACTGCTACGAAGAGGTCCTCAAGATCAACCAGCACGACCCCGACGCCAGCCCGGAACTCCGGAAGATCGCCGCGATCGGCACCATACAGCAGACGGCGTGGGACAAGATCGACACGTTCAGGGACAAGATACGCGACGAAGACCAGGCGAAGCTGTTCGAGAAAGAGGCGAAGCTGACCAAGTCCGACGTCGAGATACGGGATCTCATTTTCTCGCTGGAGCGCAAGCTCGAGCTGACGCCCAACAACGTCACCGTCATGAAGAGCCTCGCAGACCTCTACGCGCAGGTGCGCGAGTTCCCGCGCGCCGTCGAGCGCCTCAAGAAATGCATCGAGCTGAGCCCCGCGGACCCGGCGCTGAAGCGCAGCCTCGCATCGGTCGAGCTCAAGATGATCGAGCGGGACATCAACATCGTCAAAGAGAAGCTGTTCGACAAGCAGGGCGACGAGGCGCTCAAGGAACAGGTCAGGGAGCTCGAGAACAAGCGCAACACGCTGCGCCTCGCCGACTGCATCGCGCGCGTCGAGCAGTACCCCACCAACTTAATGCTGCGGTTCGAGCTCGGCTCGCTGTACATGGAAAGCGACAGGATCGACCAGGCGATATCCGAGTTCCAGCTCGCCGTAAAGACGCCGAGCAAGAAGATACAGTCGCTGAACTGCCTCGGGCTCTGCTTCAAGGCGAAAAAGATGTACGACCTGGCGATCGAGCAGTTCTCCGCCGCGCTCGAGACCCAGCGCGAGATGTCGCCGCTGAAGAAGGAATTGACCTACAACCTCGCGGCGACCTACGAGGCGATGGGACAGATCGAAAAAGCGGTCGCCGAATTCAAAAAGATCTACACGGTGGACATCGCGTACAAGGACGTGGCTGTCAAGATCGAGAAGACCTACCGCGGGTTTTAATGACCAATGCCCAATGAACCAAATCCCAACAAGGCATGCATAATAATTCCTTGTTGGACATTGGAGAATTGGTCATTGGTCATTGGTCATTGCGCCTTATACCACTTCGCGAACTCTTCGATCCCCTTCTCTATCTTGACCTTCGGCTCGTAGCCGAGAAGCTTTTTCGCCTTGTCTATAGAGGCGCAGGTTATCGGGACGTCGCCGGGCTGGTCAGGCATTTTACGTATCTTCGCCTTTTTCCCCGCGTTCTTCTCGATGAGCTCGATCAGGTAGCCAAGCTTGACGGTATTGCAGTCGCCGAGATTGATGATCTCGTAGCCGAGATCCTTGCCGATCGCGGCACATATCCCTTCGACGATATCCAAAACGAACGTGTAGTCGCGAGCCGAATGGCCGTCGCCGAAGAATTCGACCGTCTCTCCGTTCACGATCTCGCGGGTAAACTTGTGGATTCCCATCTCCGGACGCTGCCGAGGCCCGTACACGGTGAAGAAACGCAGACAGGTGATCGGCATTTTGTAGAGATGGTGGTAGGTATAGCAGAGAAGCTCTCCCGCCATCTTGGTCGCGGCGTAGGGCGATATCGGCTTCTGCGCGAGCTCGTCTTCCTTGAACGGGATCTTCTCCCGCGCGCCGTACACCGATGACGACGACCCAAAAACCGTCTTCTTCACGCCGTACTTCTTCGCGCACTCGAGCAGGTTCATCGTCCCCTTTATGTTCACGTCCTCGTAGAGCAGCGGGTCCTTGATCGACGGCCTGACGCCGGCGCGCGCCGCGAGATGCACCAGCGCGTCGGGGCGGTGTTTCTTGAATATCTTTTCCATCGCCGGCAGGTCGCGTATATCGTCGCGGTAGAGCGTGAACCGCCGGTGCTTGAGCGGGCCGGCGATGTTGCGCTCCTTGAGGCGGGGGTCGTAAAAGCTGTCAAAGTTGTCGATGCAGACGACCTGCATCCCGTCGGCCAGCAGACGGTCGACCAAATGCGATCCGATAAAGCCGGCGCCGCCGGTGACAAGGATCTTCATATTGGATTCCTTTTGCTATTACCGCAATTTCTTTATGCGTAGGGGCCAGGCATGCCTGCCCCTACGGCTGTTTGCGCTCGGCCCCGATCAGAGGATATACGTATCAAAATATACTAACCGCTCCCGCAACAATCCGAATAAACGGCTCCGGATAGATACCTATCGACAATGTCCCTGCTGCAGCGATAATGACCGCGGCGACGATCGCCGGGTGCAACGCAACGGCAAGATCCTTCTCCGGCTGATCAAGATACATGTATTTTATCACACGGACGTAGTAATAAAGCGCAATCACGCTGTTGAGAACGCCGGCTACCGCCAGATAGAGCTTCTGGCCCTGCACGGCCGCGCTGAATATGTAGAACTTGCCCAGGAATCCCGCCATCGGCGGTATCCCCGCAAGCGACAGGAGGAACAACGTGAGCGCAAGCGCAGCGACCGGCGCTTTCTGCGCGACGCCTTTGAGATCGCTGATCTCTTCGGAACCGACGGCGCGGATCAGCGGGATGACCAGGGCGAAGGCTCCGAGGTTCATAAATACATACGCCAGAAGATAGATGATGACCGATTGCTTACCGAGCGCGGACGGCACCGCGAAACCGATAAGGATATATCCCGCCTGCGCGATACTCGAGTAGGCCAGCATGCGCTTGACGTTATTCTGAGAGACCGCGATCACGTTTCCGACGGTCATCGTGGCGACCGACAGGAACCCGGCGAGGTCATACCAGTTCATCCCGAAATCGCCTATCCCCTTGTAGAAGAATCGCAGAAGGACGGCGAACGCGGCGACCTTCGGGCCGACCGAGATCAGCGCGGTGACCGGCGTCGGCGCCCCCTGATAGACGTCGGGCGCCCACATCTGGAACGGCACCATGGCGATCTTGAAGCCGAGGCCGGCGAGGACGAGGACCACCGCGAGATACAACGCCCCCGCGTTCAAGCCGCCCGCCGCCACCGCGGCGAAGGTGCGGTCAAGGTCGATGCTTCCCGTCAGGCCGTAGACCAGCGACATCCCGTAGAGCATGATGCCGGTCGACAGCGCGCCGAAAAGGAAATATTTGAGGCTCGCCTCGCTGGAGAAGAACTCCCGCTTTGTCAGCGAGACAAGGATATACGACGACAGGGAGACCAGCTCCAGAGAAAGGTATATCATCAGTAGGTTCTTCGACAGCGAGAGTCCCGAGAGCCCGACGCTCATGAAAAGGAGCAACGCGTAATACTCAGCGGTATCCCCGTCGCGATGGAACCGGTCCCCCATCGACAGGAGCACCGCCAGGAACATGACGATGCAGATAACGAAGCGCACCGCCGTCGAGAAGGCGTCGACCGTCACCATACCGCTGAAATAGACCGAGCTCTGCGGCGGGATATGCGAGGAGATAAACCAAAGCATCCCTCCCGCCACAGCGAACGCGATCAGGGAGACGATGCCGAGGTCGCGCTGTTTCGACCGGGAAAGGAAATCGAACAGGACGATGGCGAACGCGGCAAGCACCAGGAAAAGCTCGGGTGCGAACTGGACGGAATTGATCAGCAGCTCTCTTACGCTCATACAAGAAGCCCCTTAACCTTCTCGACCAGCATCGCAACCGACGGCCCCTGCAGGTAAAGCATGGAGATCGGGTAGAGGCCGAGGAATAACGTGATCGCCATCAGCGGGACCAGCGTCACCAGCTCGCGCCTGTTTATCTCGGTGATATCTTTCCACCGGACGTTCAGCGGCCCGAGCAGGACGCGCTGGAGCAGCATCAGGTGATACGCCGCGGTAACGACAATGCCCGATACGGCGATGATCGTGATGACCTGAAAAACGGGGAACGTGCCGAGCAGCGAAAGGAATTCGCTCACGAACCCGCTCAGCCCCGGCAGCCCCAGCGACCCCATCGTAAAGACGGTCAGGAGTCCGGCATAGACCGGGATCTGCGCCCCCAGGCCGCCGAAGCTCTTCAGGTCGCGGGTGTGCGTGCGGTCGTAGAGGACGCCGACGAGCAAGAACATGCCGCCCGTGATCGTGCCGTGGTTGAACATCTGGAACAGCGCGCCGTTCATGCCTGTCGCCGTCATGCTGGCGAGCCCGAGCAGGACGAACCCCATATGGCTGACGCTCGAGTAGGCGACCAGCTTCTTGAAATCGATCTGCGCCATCGCGACGAAGGCGCCGTAGATGATGTTGACCACGCCGAGTATCGCCAGCGGGAGGGCGAACCACTTGGCCGCCTCGGGAAGGATCGGGTAGCTGATCCGGAAAAAGCCGTACCCGCCCATCTTCAGCAGGACGCCGGCAAGCAGGACCGATATCGGCGTCGGCGCCTCGACATGCGCGTCGGGCAGCCACGTATGGAACGGGAAGATCGGCACCTTGATCGCGAACCCGAGGAAGAGCGCCATGAAAACGATCTGCTGGAAACCGATCGCGAAGCCGCCGCTCCCCTTCTGCAGCTCGAGGATGTCGAAGGTGTGCGGGTTGCTGGTGAAATAGAGGGCGATGAACCCCAGCAGCATGAAGACGCTGCCCGCCAGCGTATAGAGGAAGAATTTTATCGCCGCGTACTCCTTGCGGGGACCGCCCCAGATGCCGATCAGGAAATACATCGGCACCAGCACCACTTCCCAGAACACATAGAACAGGAAGAGGTCCAGCGCGAGGAACGTCCCGAGCATACCCGTCTCGAGCAACAGGTACAGGACGAAATACTCTTTCTGCCGCCCCTCGATACGGTAGGAAGCGATACACGCGAGAAAGCACAGGAGGACCGTCAGGAAGACCATCGAGAGGCTCAAGCCGTCGACGCCGAGGTGGTAGCTGATGTTGAAGGTCTTGATCCACGTATACTTCTCGACGAACTGCATCGCGCCGTCGCGGTAATTGTACGCGAGCATGAGGCCGATGCCGAGAAGCAGCGCGATCCCCGTGGCGGCGGTCGCGATCACCCTGATCAGCTTCTCGTTCTTCTTCGGGACCGCCAGGACCGCCAGGATCCCGGCGATAGGCGTAAATGCTATCAAGGACAGTATCGGAAAGTTCATATCATCTCCCGCTGTTAACGTATAAGATTAACGAACAATATGATCACAAGACCCGCGATAATGAACAGCATATAGTTCTGTATGAGCCCCGTCTGCAGTCGCCGGGCATGGCCGCTGCAGAGATCCACCAGCTTTGCGGCCCCGTTCACCAGCCCGTCGACGACGTGCTTGTCGAACGAGTTCTTCACCTCGCTGAGGAACAGCGAGAAAAGCCCCGTCCAGTTCACAACGCCGTCGATCAGGTTCTTGTCGAACCGGAACGAATATTTGCTCAGGAGCGCGATCGGCCTGATGATCGCGCTCAGGTATATTTCGTCCATATAATATTTATTGATGAGCAGCGTATGCAGCCAGGTGAAGCGGATGCGCACCGCCTGCGGGACCAGCTGCCACTTCAGGATATAGAGCGCGAAAGCGATCGCGATGCCTATAACCCCGGCGGCGACCGACGCACCCATGATCAGGCCGGCCGGCGCCCCGCCGTGATGCCCCTCGCCGAACGTCACGAAATGGCCGAACCAGTTGTGCATGAGCGGCGAGCCGACGAGACCGATAAAGATCGAGAAGAACGCCAGGACCATGAGCGGCACCGTCATCACCGCCGGCGACTCGTGCGCGTGCAGGTCGGCCTTTCTCGGCCGGCCGAAAAAGACGATAAAGCAGAGGCGGAACATATAGAACGCGGTGAATATGCTCGTGAGGTAGGCCAGCCCGAAGATCACGTAGTTGCCGCTGGCGAACATCGAGACCAGGATCTCGTCCTTGCTCCAGAATCCGGCAAGCGGCGGAACGCCCGCGATCGCCAGCGACGCGATAATGAACGTCGCCGCCGTAATCTTCATCTTCGAAAAGATGCCGCCCATCTGCCTGATATCCTGCGTATGGACGCCGTGGATCACGCTGCCGGCGCCGAGGAAGAGTAGCGCCTTGAAGAAGGCGTGCGTCATCAGGTGGAACGTCCCCGCCGTGTAGCCGCCGCAGCCGAGCGCGGCGATCATGTACCCGAGCTGGCTGATCGTCGAATATGCGAGGATCCGCTTGATGTCGTTGACAACGAGGGCGATGGTCCCCGCCATGAACGCGGTCACGATGCCGATATAGGCGACGACGACGAGCGCGGCCGGACAGGCCGCGAACAGCGGGTAGCACCGCGCCACGAGGTAGACGCCTGCGGCGACCATAGTCGCGGCGTGGATCAGCGCGCTGACCGGCGTGGGGCCTTCCATAGCGTCAGGCAGCCAGACGTGGAGCGGGAACTGCGCCGACTTCCCCACCGCGCCGCAGAATATCAGTATCGCGGCGGCGGTCAGCAGGACGCGGTCGGGGTTCTGCGCGATAGCCGGCAAATCGCTGAAATAGGGCGACCCGGAAAGCCAGAAGATCATGGCGAGGCCGATGAAAAGGCCGACGTCGCCGATACGGGTCGTGATGAACGCCTTCTTGCCCGCGTTCGCGGCAGAATCCTTTTCGAACCAGAAGCTGATCAGGAAATACGAGCAGACGCCGACCAGCTCCCAGAAGATATAGATCATCATGAAGTTGTTGGACAGGACCAGCGAGAGCATCGAGAACATGAACAGCGACATGTAGGCGAAGAACCTGCTGAACCGCTTGTCGTCGGACATGTAGCCGGTGGAATAGACCTGGATCAGCGTCCCGATCACCGACACGACAAGGAGCATCATAAGGCTCAGCTGGTCGACGAGGATACCGAACATCACCGGCGCGCCGTTGACATTAAGCCAGGCGAACGAGACCGATGCGACGCTTCCGCGCAGGAAATTGACGAAAGCGGAGATCGACAGCGCCGCCGATGCGGTCGATGCCGCGATGGAGACCAGCGCGCTCTTCTTCCCCAGCTTTTTGCCGAAGAGGATATTGGCCGCGAACGCCATCAGCGGGAACAGCGGAATAAGATACGGATAATTCATCATAGAAGTTTTACCATCTCAGCAGGTTGATCCTGTCGGCATAAACCGTTTTCGCGTTACGGTAGACGGCGATCAGGATCGCCAGGCCCACGATCGTCGCGGCCGCGGCGGTGCCTATCACGAAGACGGCGAACAGGATCCCCGATTTGTCTCCCCACAACCGCGCCATCGCGACCAGGTTGATGTTCGCCGCGTTCAGGATCAGCTCGATGCTCATCAGGATACCGATCGCGTTGCGCCGCGTCAGCGCGCCATAGAGCCCGATCGCGAAGATCAGCGCGCTGAATAACATGACATGGGTGATCGATATCATCTCACTCGTCTCCCTTTTCCCTGAACGCCAGCGCCACCGCGCCGATCAATGCGGCGAGCAGTACCAGTGAAATGAACTCGAACGGCAGAACGTAGTCCGTGAAGAACGATCTTCCCAGCTCGTTCAGCGCAACCGTCCCGCCCGCCGCCGGCTCCCCTATCTTCATCTTGACGATCGCGATCGCCAGGATCGCGAACAGCGCGCCGGTGAGCAGGAACGACGCAAGCTTCTGCTCGTTGGCCTGCATGATGTTCCGGTCGCTCAGCTTCGCCGTCAGCATCACAGCGAAGATGATCAGCGTCAGGATCGCCCCGACGTAGAGCAGGATCTGCATGATCGCGAGGAACTCGCTGTTCAGGTAGAGGTAGACCGCCGCGACACCGATCAGCGTGACCGCGAGCGCCACCGCGCTGTGGAAGACGTTCTTCAGCGTCACCACCATAAGCGCCGCGATCGCCGTCGCCGCCAGGATAAAGTAGAAAACGCTGAGCGAAATAAACCACTCGGGGATCTTGAGGTCGAGTATCTGTTTTACGAGGTTCGCTATCATGCTTTATGCCTTGTTCCTTTTGTACCACGCCAGGCCGTCGTACCCTTTGATCAGATCGACCTTCAGGGGTTTCCGGCTGTCGATCACCGCCGTCTCGTAATCCTTGTTCATATAGATCGCCTTCGTCGGGCAGGCCTCTTCGCAGAAGCCGCAGAAACAGCACAGCTGGGCGTCGTAGGTGAACGATTCCAGCACCTTTTTCTTGTCCTCGCCGACATTGAATTTTATCGCGAAGCAGGCGTCCGGGCAGATCTTGACGCACTGCATGCACATGATGCACTTTTCTTTATTCAGCTCGGCCATGCCGCGGAACCGGTCTGTCATTTGCGCACGCCGCTTCGGATACTGCAGCGTCACCGCGCGCGAGCAAAGGTTCCTCAGCGTCACCGACAGGCCGAGGATGAGGCTCCAGACGCCTTGCATGATCTCCATAATATACTTCATAGCGTACCGCACAAGACAGATATGTTATTTCAGCAACAGCAGCCCGCCCGTCACCGCCAGGTTGACGAACGACAGCGGCGTCAGGAACTTCCATGAAAAACCCATCATCTGGTCGACGCGCACCCGCGGGTATGTCCACCTGAACCACATCAGGAGGAACACCACGAAATACGCCTTCAGCAG
>ERZ795055.1219-NODE-1219-length-21184-cov-5.298358_pt1 | contig 21184 bp, 26 predicted proteins | sample MGYA00375139_ERZ795055 | MGnify/ENA primary metagenome ERZ795055 (study PRJEB30184, sample SAMN05720283) | anaerobic digester metagenome | isolation source: active sludge of municipal wastewater-treating anaerobic digesters | place: USA | collected 2015-01-23 ... | reverse complement strand
TCTCCCCGTCTTCTGTATTTAGCTGTATTTCTTGGTTTATCATCTCTTCGGAATCCCAATAGAACACGGTATGTAAGAATAGGCCCGAAACATATTTCACACTAACGTCGAACAGTACCGTAATTGGACTTATGAATAACGGTACGCTAATGGTGCGTTGATATTGGATGGCCTCTGGACAGTAGTATTGTTCTGTATATATCAACTTCTTCTGCCCAAATACCAGTATCTCATTATTGGCTATGGCTAGTGGAAAGTTGAGCTTTCCGGTCTCACCCTCAGAATCAGGTATAATATTGGTAGTGACCAGTCCGTTTACCGGGTATGGGTTGGTTATCATGATATTCTCCTCGCGTGGAGATTGAAGTATCCGCCAGTGTGAGAGTTAGAAGCATTAGAAGTGGTGAGGGTAATTGTAATATGCTCTCCGTTTGAGTAGTAGAATAGCGAGCCAGACTTGTTGCCCCAATCGCTAGAATTATCTACCTCTAGAGTTGTACCATATCCAGCAATTTCAAGGCTTGGCAGATAATAAGTATACCAGTGGAATTTGGCCCCATATGTTCCAACAAATGAGTAGTATAGCCACCAAGAACCAGCAGAGAGATATGCGGGCATCGAAACGGGAAGTCTATCCTGCACTACAGACCCGGTGTCTCCGGCGCCTGCTACTGGGATATTGAAAGACGCGACTGGAATCATCTGGTAAGCTAGATATCCAGTGTTATTTGCTAACGCGGTTCCATAGGCAAGCGTTAGAGTCCCATCTGACTCTAAAACCATGTCAGAGGAAGTAAATGTAGCCGTAGAGATGTTAATATCAGCCATTATGGATACACCTTACGATAGCCTATCCAGTAGTATCTGTCTACCTCTTGGCTTGTGTCGTCTGAGTTTAGGAAAACGTCCGTATATATCCATCGCTGTGATGCGTTGGTGAAGGGTACTTCTGTCCCAAGTAGTTCCTTGGTGAATGTAGCCAGAGTGGTACCATCCACATAAACCGAGCCGGTAAAAAGCGTTCCATTACCAGCCCCGTTGGTTAGGGTACCAGCATTAATGGTGATAGTGTAATCCCCGGCGTCCATCCAAGTATAGCTGGCCATGTGCTCACTGTAGTAGTATGTTGGCCTGCCCGGAGCCCCACCCGCCGTCTTAATATGATGTACGCCTACTATCATTGGAGTATAGGCGTAACACAGATATGCCGTGTTTTCGGCCAGCACATTCATATCTTCTATATTGAATTTATCTTGTGGCTCTATCCAGCACGCCAGATTGAAGGTGCCAGTAGAGCCATTAGGATTTAGGTCTGCCATTTAGAACCACCTCATTCCAGTATTCCACTCGACGGTAGACCCCCATGTGACCCATTCTCGCGTTGGGAATCTTCCCATGAGTGTAAGTGTAGTCTGGTCAGTAGTCCAGTTATAGACCTTGCTTATAATACTCCAAGCTCCACCTATAGGGGCTGCGCTTCCCAAAAAATCCCTCGCCCCCATCACATAAACCCCGCCACCGGTAAGCTCGGAGGCCCACCTACTACCTTCGCATTGGAGCGAAATAACGGGAATGGCGTTCTCAAATCTGCGTATAGCCCGATACCCGGCGACTATTGCGGCAATATTAGAATCCAAGAAGCGCGTAGAGATACTTTCGGTCGTATGCATGGCTGACGTTGACGAAGTGCTCACTGAAACGCTTTTGTCTGGCCCGTTATTTTCAGCATCAAAGCCGTAGGCAACATCTACTTCGCCTATTGGAGAGTAGGTGGTAATGGTAAACTTATTAGACGAGTGCTCTGATAGGTTTATTTCGGTAGGGTTTGATGGCTCGGCGTCAAATGAAAATAGCCTTAAGTGCCCTTCTGGGCTAACCGTGTATGCGGTGTTTAGCGCAGCACATACTTCATTAAAAAGAGGAAGCAACTCACTGGTGTATGCGATTTTGGGTATTTCTCCGAGGTATGTATTGGCCACCACAGAGCCCCATGCGGTATATAGTGCATCCTGCTCTACCTGAATGCCGGCATTTGATAGAATGTAATTCAGCAACACGGCAGGGCTATTTCTTATTTCGTCAACCTGAAAACTAGTAGGAAATTCCTTGTATCCAGTGATTAGGCCATCAACCAAAAATCCATATGGACTTGGATTGCCCTTCAGCGTGAAGTCTTGGAAGGTAACCAGATTTGTTCCCATGGTATATTCTGCGGCAATAGCCTCTACGATGAACTCGTTTTCAGAGTCAGACGCTGGATAAATAGTCATATTGGGGAATAGTCCATCGTTCTGCTTGATGGATACATGGGTGCCCCTTGGCTTAGAATATTGCCATACCCCCACTGTGCTGGTGACGAAGGGTAGCTTCCCCTTAGTAAACGTCTTATTCTGTAACGAGGATAATGTGGACTCTAGACTAAACTCAACAGTTCGGTTGAAGTAGTCGTATACTGGCTGTTCATTCATCACACCCGAGAATAGGGTGCTCCAATGAGTCCCGCCGTCCCAAGTCTGCTTGAGGACTATAGACCCATTCTGGTGCGTGGTGCCAGTTAGATATCCAAGGACATTATTTCTGATGTATTGGTCGTTATCTGCTAGAGATAGAGTACAAGAACTTGACCATCCCCTGTATTCCAATGGGAGGAAGGCATAGTCCACAATATCAGAGCATGTTATAAGCCTGTCGCCTAATGGCAGATACCCAACTCGCTCAACACCATCAGCCCACCAAGTACCTACAAAGGAGACCGTGGAAGGCTCGCTCCACTCACAATGAGAGAATGGGAGGATTAGAGTGGAGCACGACCAAGTAATTGTGCCGGTATCTAACTCACTAGCTTCGTGTCTTATTCCTATCTTGGCGTTGGATGGCAAATAATCTCCAGCCCCAACATAGTTGACCATACACACCGTACCGGTCCCATTATTGGTGCCCCAAAAACTACCTTGCCAGGTTCCGGTGCCAAGGTAGTTGGCTGCAAAACCCACGGTATCCATGTCCCAGCGGCCCGAAATTTCTGGTGGGGTAGCTAGAGCCTGATACGCAAGCGACCCCAGTGCGGTAGATGTACCAAATCCTATTATGCGCTTTCCGGTACCCTCAAAACTGTCTCTAATCCATAGCCTCTTTTCTCCTGAAGTGGCTATGGTGATTAATGATGTGCTAATAGATGCACCATCCATGCCCGACAGGCTATAGTTGCAAGACGTGGGCCCCAATAAGGTCGTAGTATTAGTATCGCTTGTTAATCCGTGCCAAGAATATAGGCTGTTGTAGTGTAAGTCGGCTTCGTTTCCATCACAAATTACCGACAACCCCAAAACGTTGACCACAAATGCGCATCTTCCAGCGGCTCCAGACAACCAGAAGCTTCCATATTTATTCCAGCCAGCTGACCCCTCTACGCCCAATCCCTGAGAATACCAGTTTTCGGTGATAGCCATTATGTGGTCTCCTGTTCCAAGAACTGAACGCTTACCGCGTTGATATCGTCTAGGATAGTAGATATTTGTAGTGTGGCTGGAATGTACTTGGCATTAAAAGTGCCCCACGAACAAGCTATAGTGCATTCTGTTCCATTGCAGAAGTTATTAAGTTGTCCTATGCCAGTGTCGCTTAGGCTCATCCACCCCATAGTACAGATGCACCTAAATCCTGCAGAGGTAGAGTGGGTGTCATGAGCATGAAGGCTTCCTGTTAGGTCTCTATATGCCACTAACATAGATTGCTGGCCTTGGAATGACAAGCTAGAAGGCATCTGGGCCATGGTTGGGCACCATGTTTGACTATACTCAGTCCCGTTTGATATGTACAATCCATTGCTTGCTGGGGTATTGCAGAACCATGTAGACTTATGTATCTGAGATGTTCCACCTATGCATTGTATTACAAGTGCTGGGTACACAGAACCTGCAGTTGACCATGTAGCATTGGCATACTGAAGTGTTCCTGAGTAAGTTCCGCCACCAACACCGGCACAATAACCAGTTATTTTCCAAGTACCAGTGGATAGGCGCTCTACGGTCAGTGTTCCACCAGAAAAGTATGTACCGGTTCCAAGAGTTTTCTTTGCTATCTGTGATGGTGATGTGGTGGTTGTGTCTATTGCAGAGTATATACCTATCTCTACACCCGTTGTGGCCCATCCCACCATATAAGCCCAAAGACTAACAGAACCCTGAGATGTAAATCTTGTATAAATAACAGTGTTTGTTCCAGATATTATATGCTGTTGTGTAGTTCCAGTATCAAGCCCTAAATTAATGCGCAACTCGTTCATAGCTCTATCATTACCAGAAGACTGATTTTCTGATAAGTACGTAGGATTGGCCTTCATGGTCAAGCCCCCCGCACTAAACCAAGAAGAGGTGCCCTTTACCCAGCCATAATTACCAGCCGTTCCGAGAGTGCTTCCCCAATCTTCGGTAAGTGTTAGCATTATACTTCCCTGCCACTTACAGACAAGATGTTGGAATTGTACCCAGAACATTGGCAGGTATATGAGTTTGGGTCCATCACAATATAGTAGGTACCAAGCATGGACTCAAACTTTACCGATAGTCCGTTGTTTATCATGCTTCTGATATTGAGGTCGGTGGCATCCGTAGCCGCAGGCCAAGAAAATGTGAATGTCTTCTTGTCGAAGTTATAATGTAGGCGATAGTTGCCTACTATGTTATATGATTGGCTTAGCGCCGTCTCGCCACCCGCCACCCACGGGCGCGTAGGCTCATCCTTAGCAGCTACAGTCCAAACAGTTCCAGTCCAAGTGAACTTCATCACAAGAACCTCCCTAAAGCACCCAGTCCGGGGATTGCATTCATGGCTGTCTCTACTGCGAAGGCTGCTGCTATCTTGATGGCCCACTGCTCAATCATCCTCAAAACGTAGTCATCGAGCTCATTCATGTCGTCGAGCATCGTGGAGAACATGCCCCCGACTATACCTTCAAGCTTCTGACGAGCCCGCTCGTTCATCTCCTCCATCTCTTCCTGCCATGCTACCATAGCTTCTTCTGAAGCAGCCTGTGCACTCTCGGCCATCCGGTCGGCGGATTCTGCAAATTCGTCCGAGATAGGCTCCATGTCGGAGGATATCTGAGTGAGATGAGTGTGTAGCGACAGTGTAGTCCGGTCCATGCTAGCGAGTATGTTCTGAGCTTCAGAGATATCCCTAGTAGTAGTTCCAAGACTAGGAGCAGCAGTACCTACTCCACCGCTGTATTCTTCTACACCCTTCCCAAACCCATACTTCCCGCGCTCTTCCGCAGTGGCTGCACGCTCGTCCATAATCATGCCCAAGCGTTCCATCAGGGCCACGCGCTCGCGTAGCTGAGCCACTAGGCCCGTTTCAGACATCACCATATCATTCAGGAATTGTAGATATCCTCCACCAGACGCTGCATTCATAGCCTCAGTGGATGCTTCTATTGCCATGGTGGCTTCTTCGGTCTTGGTCTTTAGCCATTCATTTGCATCTGATAGCCAGTGTACGGCATCAACAATAGGCAGTAGCGGAGGGAGAAGCTCTACTAGTTTAGCCACTAGCCATTCGATAGAAGCACTGACAAGATTCATTATCGTGGCTGCGTTATCAAATGCTTCTACATATGGGCCCACAGCAGAGCTAACTAGCGTAATCAGTAGAGATGCCAATGCCTCGATGGTAGGCATCATGTCTTCTAGGCCGCCTAGCACAGCTATTAATGTTGGCGCCATCTGGTCGCCTAGCGTCTGAGCGGTATTCTCCCAAGCGGTAGCTAGGGCCCTCTGGGCGCCCTCTAGGGTATTCATTTCTGCTGCGGCAGCGCCTTGGTATCTAGCCGTGGCCTCCATGGCGATATTGTAGCGGGCCTGAATAAGCGTGGCTTCGTCTACCTCGGAAGCAGACTCCTTAATGCCCATGCTGAAGAGTTCGGCTTGCACGGCGTCTTCTGATAAGTCAATGCCTAGTTGTCTCGCTGAGCGCGTACTGCCACGGAGGGCGGCTTCCATAAGAGCGGCGGCTTGTGGTAGTTCCATACCTAACGCAGCAGCGGTATCGGCTGCGGATGTGGCAATGTTTGTCGCCATATCGGCGGCCTCTTCTGAAGCAACGCCCATTGGCACAATCATCTGCCCAACGTCACGCGTGATGCTATATAGCTCCGAGCGAGCGTATCCAGTGGAATTAGATAAATCATCTAGACTGGCAATGAGGCCAGGGGCAGCATCCTCGTAGATGTATCCCATGGCATCCGCGAGGTCCGCCATCACAACCGTAAGCTCTATGGCGTCTGATATGAGCTGCCTAGCAGCGTCTGTAACAGCCTGAATTGCAGAGGTAGCTAGCCCGGCAGCAATACCGCCTAGGGCGAACTGACCAGCAAGGCCCTTAACGGATGAGGTTAAGCCGGCGGTCTCCCCAGACGAAGCACCAGCCGCATCACCAACGCGTTGAAGCTCGCTGGCTGCTTCGGATGCACCCGTTACTTGTAGGGTGTAATTAACCTGATTGGTGATATCTGGCATTACTTGGCCTTATTTCTCTCGGCTTTGGATAATTCTCTGCGTAGTTTCATGGCCTCATCCATCTCGTGATTGAGTATGCCAAATGCCTCTGGTACCCATTTGGGAGCAGTGGCGTAATCCATTCCAAGCTGACCCTTATCCCACCACGCCCTAGCAGTAAGGGCGTCTATGGTGAATGGAGTTGTATAGCATTTGGGGCATACTCCAGCGGCATCCACTAAGAAGGCCAGTGGCGTGGAGCGCCCCTCACTCTCTTTAACAACTTTATCTACGATAGGTTCGGCTCGGTCATGGGCGTCTTGTGTCCGCAATGGGCAGATGACTGAGGGACCGCTTTGGCAGTTTTTACAATCCCAGCGGTCTTTGAATATGGCAACCCATGCGGTTAGCTTAAATCCCGTGACTCTGTTGCAGACAGGTTAGTCGCCTGGGATATCTTCACCCATAACGCATTCTGGATAGCCGTTGGGAGTATCTGCGACCAATCTACCTTCGGACTGCCTTCCCACTTGGCATATTCCACCATAGCGACGGAACCGTCTTTGGCGGTAATTGGTAGCTCGATATTGGTTACAGATACAATACAGTGATTCAGATACTGCTTGACTACATATCGCATTGCTTCATCGGGGTCGGTTGATGTTGGAATCAGCGGCCCGGCGTAAGCGCGATACTCAAACACGGTATCATCCACTTCGTAGGTGAATGTCTGCTTAGGGTTGAATGTCTTTAACACTTTTGCTCCTCGCTTCCCTCGCGAAAGTTGGGAGGAGGGAGGGGGCTGGCGCCCCCATTCACCCGGCGAGGGAACGGGTGCCCTCCTCTTATATAGCCGCTCCAGAATACAGTGTATAGACTAATATTTGTAATGGAGTATACGTTGTAACCTGAGCACATTGTAAAGAAACCGTTTCTATGCCGGCACCCTTCTTTAACGACATATTAGGCTGACTCTTGGGCTGCACATATGCAGTAATCACCATCTCTGGATAGTTAGCATGTGCAGTAGTTCCGCGCCCAGTAGGTCCATTAAGAGTAAACACTAGGGTGCCAACAGATGTCGCTCCGAAGGTATCTATGTAGTTGGTATAAAATGTATCACCAATCCATACACCTAAATCAATATCTGCCCTGTATGGACCACACGCAAAGCCATTTCTACCAGAAGAAGATGGAGATATTTGGTCTATCAAACCCATCTTTGATGTTATCTTAAATGACGCAGGATGGATGTTGGTGCCATTAAGGGTAACCGTCATATTGCCACAAGTAGGATAAATGTGATTGACAACAGTAGAATCTAATGTTCCACCAGCAAGCACTGCGGTCCCACCCGATGTGGCTGATAGGAACTTGAAGGATGGAGAAATTGTTGCAGCGGCTTGTCCAGAAGACCACGCTATAACTAGCTGGTCACAAACACCGCCAGTAAACTGATGTACTTCTCCATCTGTAACGCCCCATGTGCGGATAAAAGACATTCCAGTCCAGTTGGCGGGCCCGGCATTCTCTTGTGCATAGAACAGCCTAGAAATATTAGTTCCACCAGTAACCTTTAAACTATACTGGAAGTGCGATTGTAGTAATTTCATGAGAGGAAGGTGAGAGCCATCTTCGGAGAAACTAATGGGTGTTACCCCAGGAGCACCAGCAGGAAGCTGTGTAGCCCTTGTAGTAGAATACTGACTAAGCATTCTGTGCCCATATAGCGGGTCGCGTATAATGGGTTGTTCCGCAAGCGATAGCGTATCTGGTGCATCTGATTGCCACATGGCATATGCTGGTAATACTCCAGCACTACCCAATGTTCCCTCATAACACCAGTATAACGCTCCCTGCCAACCGGCTTTTATGCCCATGGTCCCTCCTTAGAGGTCGGAGGTTCTTACGCTATGTATCGCCAAGGATGGATAGGAATCATAGATTGCAGTTAGGGTTACGGTGTCTACCATCTCGCCACGCGCTAGCGCCATCTCTGGACGCGCTGGTACGCGAGTATAGACTGTCCATATTGCCGTATAACCAGTGCCGCTAGCCTGAGTACCGTACGAAACATCAACGTTGGCGGTGATTACTAACGTTCCAACGGTCATGGCATCATATGGAGTCACATAATGGGCATAGAAGTCATCATCAGCCCATACCTTTAACTCTACTTCGCCAGTAGCTTGGCCATAGCTGAACGTGCGCCATGCTTCATTAGAGGGGCCAGGCACGCCATCAATGTTGTTATTAAGGGTTATCTTCCAGCCTACTGGGTGTATCGCAGTGCCATTAAACGTTGCGCTGATATTCGGAGCCTGTAAGTAACCAGCCGAAGACGGTGCGATTGCCGCAGGGGCGGTGCCATTCTCAATAGCCGATAACGCCATTAGAGTAGGCGTCATGGTTATTGCCCCGCCAAAGTCCCAGGCAAATGCCATCGAGTCTATAACGGCTCCTGCTAGTTGTGGGCACTTACCACTACCAAACCCAGTGTCCTTCAACACGGTGAGACCGCGGATTACCGAACCCTCTAGCTGTGCATCAGTCTGGGTGAAGGTATATGAATAGATTGCATCTTCTGCATCTACCGTACCCCTAACATACTTCTGGAAGAAAGCATGGCATAGATTAAGGAAATCAGTAGAACTGCCATCCATGTAGATGGGCGCAGCCCCTAAGTCTCCACCAGGGGCGTAAATCCCAGTCCTTAACTGCGTACTAATCGCACCCCTAGCGCCAGTGAAAGCCTCCATCATATCGATGGGCTCTTCACCGAATGCTAGCGAATCAGATTCAGTGGAATTCCAGAGGACCGTAGGAGTGACGGCGGTGCCGATATTCGTCTCCGGCGCCCATACTATCCTCCTCTGCCAACCGCTCATTGCCTTAGACACTATTGCTCCTTCCGTCCCCTGTTATACAGTGACCTGTTTAGTCACTTTTACTGTGAAGTGGGCGCCATATCTGGCATTAGTTGATACATTACCCTTGACATACTTAACTCTCCCTAGGCTATCATTGTCTAATCCAACCCTAGCCCATCCGCCAAGGGTGTTGTATTCTAATTTATCTAATATAGCCTGCACTCTATCGGCTTGATACTCCGCTACTTCATCCACCCTAGATGGTATTGCCACCCAAACCCACACTTCTAATGTAAAGTGTTGTAGATATGAGTTAGCTGTCTCTGCCTCCCTGTATTCTTCTACCATCTCGATATTAACCCAATAATTCTTGGCTTGCGGAGGTTGGTAAGAGCCATATTCTTTGGGCATTACGAGACACGCTTCGGGGGCGTATGTGCCTATCGCAAGAATCTGCACCTTTAACTGCGACCCTGCGTCATACAGGCTATAAGAAGCCATTAAAGCCGCTCCTCAAAGGCGCGTCCCATCCAATTATCAAGAGACTCCATTATGAAGTCATCCAATTCTTCATCAATTCCGCCGACTACATTGCCCCTGTCGGCCTGCTCTTCGGCAACTTTGACGTTTCTATCGCCACCTGGGCCGGCTATGATAGAAGTATTTTCTACTATCACTTCTACAGAGTCGCGCAATTCACCGGTATCTACTAAGTCAGACGACCATGGCGACCCATCGGCATTAGTCTCTGTCTGGAATCTGCGTTCCCATGCCAAAATAAACTGAGGCGATATTTCGTCTTGTAACAGGCGTTGTAATTCAGCCTCTCCCAGCAGGTCGGCAACTCGTTCGAAGTGAGATGATAAATCATACACATTAATTATCATGTTATCTCACCATAACTAATTGGAATGAACTAGCCCCTATCCCCTTACCGGTACGAGATTGATTTGGCATACACGCCACTTCCCAACGCTGACCAGTTACAAACGTACCGAAATCAACCCACCTGACATAGGCGCCATTTTCTAGGGCAGTCCAGCCCCAGCTTAGGGCAACCTTCTCATCAGACCATACAGAGCCATACTTAGGCTGCCATTTAAATGTCTGCTGGGCTATCGTAGAGCCCGTGCCGTCAATCTCTAACACATAGGTTATGGGGTATTCGCCGGTAAACCACTGATTAGGCACGTCGGAATTGGAGAAGCAATATCCATATCCAGGGGCGGTGATAGTCCCATTGGCCGTACCCACCGCTGGGCATATGCCTCTTTCCCACTCAGCGGTATCTTGGGATTGTATCACATGCACGCCATCTTTAATGCCTTGTAATATCTCTAAGGCTTGGTCGTGGTACTTAGTCCAGAAACCAGTGCTAGAAGTCTGGCCTTGGTCCATACGGCGATGCATTCCAAGGTAGATGCTCTCTAGGGCTGTGGCCTTTTTAATCCAGAATGGATAATTAGTCCCCGAGTCTGGGAATATATGCCCATAGCTATCCAACAGGGTAGCTTGTACCCATTCAGATGCAGCTTCTATAATAGTGGTGCCTAGAGTCCCAGTAAGCGACCCGAAGTCTTCGTAAAATACAGAAACATCAGTCGTTGTGCAGTAGCTAGGCATGTTACCTCCAAATGCAAGACCCGCCTACAGGCTAAACAGTAGACGGGTCCATAGGTTCACAATTTGTTAGGATAAGTGAGTTTTAACGCGTTCGCCCCATTTGTTGTCAAAGTACCATTTATCCATTATCAGCTTTCTGGTGGATAATCTCTCTTTTAGGAATTCGACAGAAGCACCATGATTTTCGTGTCTTACTACGGCGGCTGGCTCGAACAAGAGCTTAAATCCAGCATCATAGGCCCTCATACAATAATCAGAATCCGAGTAATACATCTTCATCCAATTGTCGAGATAACCTATTTCCTTAACAACCGCCGGATTAATGGCTACCGCGCAGAAAGTAACCCATCTGGAGAATTCCCTCTTGATAGATGAATCGCCACGCAAACCGGCCTTATGTTGCCCCGAAGGATACGCTGCGCCAAATCCGCCACATATTACCATGGCTGGATTATCCATCTGCACTTGCATGGGGGCAACTATACCAACATTCTCTTCTGCGATGGGTTTAATCATCGCATCTATGAAACCATCTTCTAGTTCCAGGTCATCATTCAATATGATTGGAACATAATTCCCGTCATTGTAATTATCCATGAAGTGTCTTAATGCGAAGTTAAATCCTGGAGTAAATCCTCCTCCGGGGCCTTGTAGGATAACTGGGCCTTCGGTTATTGGCTTATCCCCGCCGGGGTCGTTATCTACGACGATAACATCTATGCCGCCCAATCCTGGCGACGATAGCAGTCTCTTAACCCTATCATTGCTACGGTAGGCTAGTACATATAGGATGGCTTCCATTACTCCCCCTTAAAGCGATTGCTGTCTAATACCCAGTTTAGGTATCCAGCCACGTCAAGAGACTTAGAGCAGTATGCCTCGCATTGACGCAGTGATTCATAATGCGATACGGAGGATTTAAGCGCTTCCTGCAAGGCTTGCGGGGTAGTCTCGAAGAATTCATGCGGCTGCTTGCCCTTTAAGTCTACTGGTGGGGTTATGGGGATGCCGTTCTGTTCGCGCTCTTGTGCGCTTAGCAGGGACATGATATCCCTCTCGCGTTGGGATAACCCACCGAAGGCATCCATTAGCTTTCTAGGGCAGTCCCTTCCGATAATACCACACTTGCATACCTTGCTGGAATCCTTGCTGACGGTAGCATTAGAATCTAGGGTGAATTCGTATTCGTAATCCCTGCTTCTAGTCCATGCCGGTACCGAAGTGTAGTAAGTTAGATGGAATGTCTTCAGGGCTTCCGCTAGGTGGGAAACACAAGTATCGGCACTTACAAGCAAATCAGCCTTAGCTATCAATGCGGCGCTGGCTCTGATTAAATGAGGGGTAATCGTCTTATCTGGCCAAGGAATCATCCGATTGACTTCGGTAAGCTTGCCATCATTAACAAAGAAAACCACACGCCAAGAACCGCCAAGGTGGGACGAGGGCTCCCACAATACTACGGTGCAGTTCTGGCGTTTCTTTAACGAGTCTATTACGTCGGTAAGCCTATAGAATGTCCTCACTGGCGAAGAGGCATAAGGCTGAAGCATTATCACCGGCTTGGGGAAATGCTCAAACGCAGCAGAGGCCCAATCCAACTCGGCCTTAGATGGATAATACATCGGCCTACGTTCCGTGGATTTAACAGACTGAGGGTCGATATGTGCCCAGCTAAAGTGGGTATCATACGTATTAATAAAGTCAGCCGCCTGAGTAGGCCACAATGCTTCGTGAAGCGTGTTATTCTCAATCACTCGGAAGTAATTAACCACGTTGAATGGATACAGCTCTCCTTCTGACTTATACTTATCATATAAGCCTATAGTGGGCATCATGAATCCATCCAGTTTAGTCAAGTCAGCGGGGAATCTACCGTCTATATGCTGGACAATTCCCTCTCTAGGCTGCGCCCAACTCTTGGCTATATATGGATTATTCTCTAATAGTGGCAGGGAATAATCATTAGTAGCAACATGTACATCAAACCCCTCTTTGTGAAGTTGTTTGATTACAGGAGTGCAGAACATTAAATCTCCTAAACCGCCATACCTAAGCACCAAAAACGGCGGTCTGGACCTATTTTTCTTGGACATTCTCATCTCCATTGCTAGAGTGTACATGACGATGGCAGTTAGCACATAGCATGATACAATTCTTTATCTCTTCGTTGATTTCTGCAACTGGGTAGTTATCATGTATGGCTTTCTTGATACTGAAGGACTTGGGGCCAACGTGGTGGAAATGCATCATCTCGTTTGGACCGCTTATCCCACATCGGCTACAGACTCCGCCCATACGCGTCACGATATCGGCCTTTATTTGCCTGTGCCTTACCGAATCTCTATGTCCGCTTTCTCTGGTGTGCTCAAGGGCGTGACAGTTGGCGCAAATCAGTATACATCCTTCTGCTTCCCGAAGAATCTCTGACATCTTGGCGTGGTCTTCAACTAAGGAGCTAACAGATGCGGTTTTGCTCGTGCCATCGATGTGATGGAAATCCAGACACTCTGGAGCCTCGATTCCACAAATAGCGCAACGCCCACCAGCCGCAAGACGTAGGGCCTCCTTAATGGTTTTGATGCTATCCCTGCGCCTGTCCTCTCTTTCCTTGCCGTGAATTTCTCTCCAGTCCCTAGAGGCCTTATTTACTTTGGCTTTGCATTCAGCGCAATACCATCCGCCACCGGGATGGGGGGCGCTGCATCTAGTGCATAGTCCAGCCTCTATCATAATGCGGTGGCGCTCTTTGGCGTATGCGTTAGATTCAGCAGACATACTTCTGCACCTCCGCCATTACTTCCTCCGGTGTCTTGCCTAGCACTTCACCAATCTTGGCGATAAAAGCCCTCTGATTGCGCTGTGCCTCTGGGGTTAGATATTTCTCTCTGGTGATGTTGGCTTTGACTATCCCATCGAATGTCCTGCGATGCTCTATGTATACTTCATCAGCATCAGCCATTATCCATCTGCCATTGATAGCTGGATGTGTATGAGAGCCAAATCCGAAGTTAAGCACCATTCCATGGGATAACCTAATCTGCCAATCCCTGCCATGTTCGTCGCTTGGGTTGGCGAATATCCTACTCAAGTCTGCCCCATCTACCATGTTCTTGCGCGCTATCATCACACAGGTAGAGTTGTAATCCCTCTTCGCCTTAATGGCGATTTCCATCAATCGATTAAACTGCTTCGGCGTCATGAATTCATCCACATCCATCTTAAGCAGCCATTTATTAGAATGTGTTGCCATAATCTCAATGGCTTGGTAAACAGGTTCGCATTTACCTAGAGTGGGGGCGCTGAAGACATCAATGGACACATCAGATGTTGCCTTAAATCGATTAATCCTATCGATGGTATCATCAGTCGAATTCTGGTCGACTATAACGATATCATCCACCAAAGAAGACCAATGCTTTAACCACGCCTCTATGTTTTCCCCCTCATTATAGGTAGAAACACCTAGAAGCACATCACTACGCCTATTCGCCATATTATTTCCCCTCGTCTATGCCTACTTGATATAGGCCCCTCAGTCGTTAAACACTAATCAGTTGGGATGGTTCATTTATATAAGAGAAGGGGCCCAGATTTCTCTGAGCCCCAACTCGGTTAGATTGTGTAACTACTTACTGCCCTTGGCTATAGATGGCCCACACGCGCGAGTTAGTGGCTTCGTCCACGGGGCGGACGTAACCAGCAACCGCAGTCCAGCCGGCTTTGCCAAGACGCCCGAAGTCGTTACCATCATCAGGATAGAACCTGAGAAGGTCAGGGCGCATGAAGTTGTCATAACCGTAGACGGCATCCTTACCAAACACTACCGTAGTACCAACAGTGGCACTATACTTAGTGGCGGTAGTGGCTCCCAGTTCCTCGACAAAGACGAATCCACCATAGACCAGAACCTGGCCGTAGGAGTAGATTGCATCCTTACCGAGCTGGGCTGCCGAGGAGTAAACCTCAGACTGGCCCTTCAGGTAGTCGAACATACCGGGGGCGCCAACCCAACGATAGAAGCCATCGTCAAACGGGGCAACACCAAGCCTACGCAGCTCGGAAGCAATCTGCTTCACATGAGCCGGGGCGATGGGGTTGGTACCCGTGGTGCCGGTGTAGGTACCCTTCGAGGCGGTGCCAGTACCGTTGCAGGTAAAGTAGTTAGATGTAGCCGTGAAGGTCTTACCAATCAGGATGTCGCGAGTCTTCATCGCATTCTTGGCCAGAGAAATTGCCGAAGCGGCCTGCATATCAACATTAGACATCCAGGCGGTGAAGTTAGCGATATACTCAGCCTTGCCATACTCCTTAAGAGTACCAACAACCTGAGATAGGGCGGTAGAACTCTCACCGGCAACCTTAGTGCCTTCGGTCAGAGCATCGGTACCAGACATGGACAAATCACCGACAGCAGCAAGCTTGAAGTGAAGGCCGAGGCCCTCGCCCATAACCTGCACGCCACCGTAGGTTTCTCCAAGGAACTGGGACCAAATCGAATACAACGGGAGCTGTTCCTCGATAGCGGGAACCCAATAATCGGGGACTATTAGGGAACCAGCACCAGAAACTGCCCACCTAGAGCTAGCAGTCCAATCAGCCAACGTAATCTCCTTATCTAACGGCCTAAACCGTTACTTCTTCTTCGACGGCCCCTTGGACAAGCGCCTATTAAGGTCATCGAAAGTAGATTCATCAAGTGTCGCCTGTTTACCCGGAGGCGCTACCACGGACCCGGGAGAAGGCGGCCTTTTGAAGGGCGAAGCCGGCTCTTCTTTCGGCACTGGCTTTGAAGCCTGCCAGTCGGCGTCAACGGCATCCAGCCTCTCTTTAAGTTCCTCTGGCGTCTCGAAGCCTCTTAATGCCTCTGCATCATATAGCCTGCGGAGTAGCTTCGCCTCTGCCTCTGGAACCCCGGACAGCTTACTAGATGCCAAGCGTTCGTACGTTAGCTCACGCTCTTTGGCCTTGACAGTATTCTCATATCCTAGGATACGAGCATTCATTTCATCAAGAGCCTTCTTTGCCTTGTCTAATTCAGACATCTGGCTAGCCTCTAATGCGGCTTGGCGCTGCTCGTACTCGTCTACCTTAGCAGCCTTAGCCTCTAATTCCCTCATCTTTGACTTATAGGCTTTCAGGTCTTCCTTGGTAGACACAAACGCCTTCTCCAAAGCCTCATCAGATTCGAATCCCCTTCTCTTCCAAACAGGCTCTGGATTATCAGGTCCGGTCACATTCTCGTTGTCCACTGACAACTCCTTTCGATGCCACCTCTCTAGGCAGCGTTTATGGAATCTATTATCTAAACAGACTCATTATTAGAAGGTTCATCTATAAGTTCTACTTCATTAGTAATTTGCTTTTCGTCCCACCTGGGATGTAGCTCTTTGATGCCAGTTTCTAGGCTCATCACATTGCCATTAACCGCCCCAGTGATGGAGGTAATCTCTTCATATTTGTTTGCTGGATAGGTTATTGGCTCAAATTCTACTTTAGCGCCTTCCATCAATTCCATTATCTTAAGGGTATCAGGCTCTAGCCAATTACCGTATTGCGATGGAGTAGTTAAACCATCTAAATAACCATGATAAGCCAACTTTGCTATGGATTCCGCCATTAACTCTATCTCTTGATTAACGGCCACAACTTCCTTCTCTTTCATTAAATCACTGAGAGGAATCATGGCTATTTCGAATGCTCTGCCAGAGGCTATATTCCCAATATGCTCCAAATCACCAGTAGCCACACTAGGCACCCTACTTGTTTCATGCACCAGCGTTATGATGGTATGAACAAGCTCCATGATGGGGGATATATTGGCGTCAGATTCTAGGCGCTTGAAGAATTCGCCCTGCCCCATACCGGACAGCGCCCACATTTCACCCGGACCATAACGCAAGCCCTTGGGGTCTGTTCTTATGTTGGTTACTATCGGGGAGTGGACGTTCCAAAGAATCTTCTCATTAGCGGTGCATAGTAAGTCGTTTAATCCATCAAGGGTTTTAATCAATGGGATTACATCCGACCTGCCCATGGCATCGTCTGGATGGTCTGAGCTACGCCAGAAGACGCAACCCAGGAAATCGCCTAATACGTTGTAGCCTTCGTCTTCTAATACAACGCGCTTGCCGTCTTCAAATAGGATGTGAATCCCAGGAATGGTAATATTGCCTTCCTCGTCACGCTGGTGGCGTGTGATGATTTCAACGATATGTTTTATGTTCCTCTCCGAACCAGTAAGATAGGTAGTAATCTGGCTAGTCACATCCCTTGAATCGCTGAAGTATTCATGTATCACGCCTATCGGGCGGCCATGCGGGTCATCTGGGTCAAGCAACGGCACTGTATTCCCAGCGCCGTAATCTAGATACTTAACCCGTCCCGGAAACTGTATCCCAATACCTATGGTGTCATTTTTAACCAGTGAAGCCACCTTAGAAACCCTAAGCATGGTCCTTGGCATATTACGCCACGTATATGATAGCGCTTCGTCTAAGGCTGCGTTACCGGTAGTCCTGCTTACGCTACGCCCGTATAGGGCGGTGGCTATTTTATCGACTATTACCGAAGTGATATCCACTGGAATCCAGCAACGTTCCTTGCTCCGAATATCATCATCATTCATAGAGGCAAGCTTAATTGGCTCTGTAGAATTGTCATACAAGAGCGAAGCCCTTGCGATTTCTTCACGCTCTCTCTTGTCGACTCTACGCAGAAGACGCATCAGCGCCTCGTAGGATAGGTCTGGAGACACAAAGTAACTCATACTACCCCTTCTTAATGCTGTGCGCCACTGCCCCACGATAACGCCATACGATGTAGTATCGTAAGGCATCCGCAGGATGGTCAGTACGCCCATCTTTTACCGGCAACTCCGCCGAGCCGCTGTCTGGATAGGCGTAATTTTCTAACGCGTATAAAAGCTCATATGCATCGTCAGCTATATAGAGCTTGATTTCTCCAAATGCATTCTTGATTCTGGAGCGTACTATCTGTAAGTCGTCAAATATGCGGGAAACACTACATTGCCAGAATTGCCTGCGTTCGATAAAATATGGCTGTGATTCCATCCATCTTACGAAGCTGCTGCCAGTTTCTTGGGAAGTGCCTCTTCCCGCGATATCACACACAAATGCTTCATAACCAGCCGCAGGCTCGTATTTCTTTATCAAGTCCAATACAGCGGTATAATCCAGCTTGGGTTGCACCACTTCCCTTATCACAAAGTCTTCGCCAGAATTAACATTGTGGGCAATCCACAGCATCGCACATGCCCCGTTATACCCAGGGTCAACCGATAATGTGATGGGCCAACTACCGTCTAGTAAATCCGGCGTTACCTTACGTACGTGAGTATCTCGGTTAAACTGGTCATATACCATATTGGCGTAGCTCACAAATTCCGCTTCGTGTTGGCCTCTATAACTAACATCATCCAATTGCCGCTTGGCCAATTCCTTCTCTTCATCGTCATAGACGAATGTATTAACCCACGAAGGGAATCTAATGCTCCAGAATCCGTCCTCTTGTTTCTGGCCCTTGATAAATAGGTTGTATAGATAATTCCTGCCTAATGGGGTTGATATGAAGACAACCGAGCCCTTCTTATCCCTCAATGTCGGGGATAGGCGTGCTTGCCAAACACGCTCTTTAAGTTCGGCGGCTTCATCTACTACCAGCAAATCCACGCCCTCCCCTATTAAACTTGCTTCATGGTCGGCGGACTTACATTCTAATACCGCCCCCCATGGGAATTTCATGGTAAGGGTTGATTCGTTTATAACAACTTCTCGCCCAGCCATTAATTTCTCTACCATGGGGACGAGATAATTCCATACCTTACGCGCCAAATCGTAAGTCTTGGATACAACCCAAATCTTGGCATCTTTTTCTAGGCAGGCGTATGCCACCAGTAATGCTGCCAGAAGTGTTTTACCGCTACGCCTGCCCGCGATTACTACAATGAATCGCTTATTGTCGAAGAAGGCATCAACAACTTCGCGCTGCTTATCGTGGAGTGAGTAGCCAAGCAGCTTAATCAGCTTATCAAATACGGACCTAGACTTGCGTATCGCCATTAACGGGAGCCTCGCAACTCCGCTGTAACCACTTCATGTCGGTTAGTACGCGTCCGCCTAGGACAACGCCAGCGATTCCCAGCCACTCCGGCGAGCCAAGTAATCCCACAGCTAGCGCCCAAGAGGCGAATATCAGTGTCTCCATCTTCATACTGGCGAAGTTATCAGCTAGTTTGAACCAGAATTCGGGCCATGATTTGATAGCCATTATCCCTCCACGTATCCTCATTGATGAACTGGGCCATTTTACTCTCCGCTCGGCCAGTTATTCCTCATCCACTGCACATCAGAATATATCATATCGACCTTGGTATTCACGCCAACCATATTCTCTTGTAGGTTGGCTACGTCACCGACTAGACACTCAACCTTGATGTCGGTATTAGTCTGGCGCTCTTCGACTACCATTAATCGCTGTTCTCGTTGGCCCATGGCAAACCATAATGCCAATCCAGCAGCTAATATCGGCCACAGAGTCTTTATCCAGCTCTGTATCACCGAACGCTTATCACAGGATGACTCTCCCACTTGTATTACCTCGCCGTCGCGCTTGCCATCATCTGGCTCTACTATGATTACGTTGTCTTCATCCACCGGCACCCTCCAGGGTATTAGCCATCATTCTTCCCTGGCCTCATCGGCCATCTCCCCCGCTGTTTCGGCACTATCTTCATCCACTACTTCGGGCTCGTCAATATCCTGAGCCAACAGGATATCCAAGGGGGCTCTTTCGCTAGGCGCGTGGATAACTTGATGAGGAGCATACTCCTCGGGATACTTACGCTCTAAAAACCACGTTGCGGCACGTAGGCGCACGGTATCAGTATTCGAGCTCTGCGCCATGAAGAGGACTACCTTGAGGTATTTCTCTTTTAGCGACAGCTTGGCTATGCCATAATCCCTGGCAAATGCCGGGTCGGAACGCTTCCACAACCCGATAGTGCCAACTGATAACCCCAACTTCTGTGCCGTATCTTTATCAGTCAAGCCATTGCCTATGCACTCGATAACCGCAGGCTTGACGCTATCATCATATCGCCGCGATGGTTTATACGGCGTCTTAGCCTTAGCCATATTAGCCCCCTCCAGGGCATGCAGCCCACTGGCTGACGTCTAAGACTTTAACATCGAAGGGCGCTATTAGTTCATGAAGAGGCTCTAATTATCCTCTCAAGAAGAGCCTCTGGTTTCTGAGTGGGATAGCCTATGCGTTCAGGAGAGACAGTAGACATCATACCGACATCCCAGACGTCTTCGAGCATCTTTCCATCCGGATTGAACAGAGCCTGTCTTTTCTTAGCAATAACCGCTCGATAGGGTTCCCGCTGGATATTGTAAGTACAAACATCCGACTTTGAATACCAGAAGATAGAGTCATGTTTTCGACTGAAGTGCTGCTTACTTGCTCCGCCACTATGGTAGTTCCAAACAATCTCATTCCTGAAATTCTTGGCTCCAAAGACTGGGTCCAAGATGTAGACCCGAATAAGGTGATTCATTTGCCCTGCTCGCCCTCGTTGCTCGAAGCTCTGATTATTCGTTCGAGGAGAGCTTCGGGCTTCTGAGTGGGATAACCGATACGTTCTTTTCCGGATGGGTGAATAATAGGAATAATCCACCAGTCTTCAGGAACCTTACCATCGGGATTTGCTGTCCAAGGTTTTGTACATCCCTTACGAGTATAGTTAGAAACCAGTTTTGTTTTTTCATTATATGGAATTAGAACATCGTTTGGATTAAATATAACATCGCTACCTTTTGAATATCGGTAGATGTTATCATGTCTTTGAGGAAAGTCTTTTACACCACGACCTCCTCCACCATAGCACCAAACAATCTCATTCCTGAAATTGCCTGCACCAAATATCGGCTCCATGACATATCCCCGTATGTAGTGATTCACGTTATTATCCCCGCTAGCATACACTCATATTATAGGTGGATTTTCGTCTTCGGCTACCGACTCATCTTCGGGCTCCGAAACGTCGATATATTCACGGTCCTTGAACTCCTCCTTCTTCCCATTGTTCCAGTACTGGATGGGCGAATAATACCCAACAACTCTGCTGTAAACAAGACACGGTATGGCTCTTGCAGGCATCTATCTCCTCTGGCGACA
>ERZ795055.1218-NODE-1218-length-21188-cov-65.247433_pt1 | contig 21188 bp, 23 predicted proteins | sample MGYA00375139_ERZ795055 | MGnify/ENA primary metagenome ERZ795055 (study PRJEB30184, sample SAMN05720283) | anaerobic digester metagenome | isolation source: active sludge of municipal wastewater-treating anaerobic digesters | place: USA | collected 2015-01-23 ... | reverse complement strand
GTTCAGCGAATAACGGCACTATACCGAATATTCGGCATAAACGCCATATTCGCTGCACAGCGAATTCCCTTCTTGGTAGCCTAGATGCGACGATCGTCCCGGCGTTCCGCCGTCGGGCTCGCGGGCCATGCCCCATGCCTCGTGCCGAGTCATGGCCATCCGGCTTTGATCCCTGACGCCTCCGGCCTTCTGGGCCTGCGCGCTTCGCTTGCCCATCCGTGGTGTCGTCGGGGTGGGAGTGGGCGGTCTTGCTGTTCCCTTCACCGTATCACGGCGTTCTCGCCGTCAAGGGCTGCGCGCGCCTTGCGCGCTTGCGTCCTGGCGGCCGTCGCTGACCCCTGACTGCTTGCGCTGCGCCGTACTGGAGCCGGTTCCGGGCAATTCCGCCCGTGCAACCGGAGGTCGTCATGAACGACAAATCACACGTTTCCCTCGAACAACACGTTTGCCTGGTCTGTGGCAAGGCATTCGATACCGGCTCCATCCTCCTCGACAAGCGCCTGCGCGCGAGCATGGCGCACCATACAAAGACGGGATGGGGCCTGTGCCCCGAGCATCAGAAGCTGTCCGATGACGGCTTCGTTGCGCTGGTCGAATGCGACCCGCAGCGCAGTGGCTTGCCGGCGGGCTCAGCCCGCATGAAGCCAGACCAGGCGTACCGGACGGGTCGGCTGGCCCATGTGCGGCGCACGGTGTTCGCCAAGGTGTTCAACGTGTCGATCGATGACAAGCAGACTTGTGTCTTCGTTGAGCTTGGTGTGATCGATCAGTTGCAGTCGATGGTGGCGCCGGCGGCGAGCTGATCGCGCCGCGCAGACTTCGGTGCGTCGTCCCCGCTGGGGCGGCGCACTTTTTTTGCTGCGCCCGGCGCGGGTTCTTCTGCGCCTGCGGCTCTACCCGTTACGAGCGGCTACAGGCGTGTTTGCAGGCCGTCGCTGTTGCAGATTTGATAACCTGCAAATTGCTTTCGGTAATCTCGATTTGTCACTATCAGGTACTTGCAATCTATGCATGCGATGTTGCTCTCTGAGTTTCCAATTTCTGTGCTCGAACTCCACACATGGTCGTGGTGGCGAAGGTTTTGGAAGCGGCCGCCAGCGCTGGTACGGAAGCGGTGTGAAGCTTGGTGCGAGCTATTGGGACTCAAGGAGGCGGCGGGAAAAAATGTGCGCCTCAACACTCCGAAATCAAAGATTTTTGAGGACTCACGCCGTCGATGGGACATTCTGGACGATCTTGATCGCGGCAACTTTACTTTGCGAGGCCGCTTTCCGGTCTCAGCCTGGGGCGCTAAGGAGGCTTTCCAAAGTCCTCATGGATCGCTAGTGCAAGTGACGATGGCGCCTCACTTTGAATGCGACGCAAGCGATATAGAGGGAATCTCCTCAAGTAAGTCGGCAGACATGCCGCACGAAAGTGTGGATGTCTTTGGTGCCTACTATATTGATGAGCAGAATCGATATGCCAGAAAAGGAAAGCCCCCACTCGGACTGGATGATGCGAGCTTAAAAGAGCTTTGTTCACATGGCGAAATCCGGCTACTGCACGGACGTGGCTCCGACACGTTTAGCGTGCGAGCTTGGGACGGCCGTTTGTTCCTTGATAACAGTGGCGGATCTCACCATCTTGCGGGCGCCGTGCATGTCGCCAGGCGCATTGGCGCGCGCATTCCCCTCGCCTCGAAACTCTATCTCTACCAGTTCAACCATTTGACTGTGCAATGGCTGCTCGATGGATTTCATCTGGTATTGCTTCCCAAGGATTTGGCCAGACAGATGCTGCGGTCTGTGAAGAGCTTGGTAGGTTCTGGTTCGAACATGGAGTTCCCACATGTACTGGCCGAAGGCACGGTTTTGGCATTCCCTCGGGGTTCGCAAATCGCCGAGTGCGTGATGGCAGAGCTGTTGAGTCAGGGGCACCACGATTTGGGCAATGATTTGAGGGAGGCGCTGACTGCGCAACAGCGGTTCTTGGCTGAGTCGACGACCCCATGGACAAAGCAATTTTCATCTCCAACCTGCTGACGATGCGCTAAATGTGCGTGGTCACGCCGTTACCTATGGATCGAGAGTTGAAGATTCAGAGGAACTTCGCGACAGAAGAGCGTCCCGGCGTGCCGCCGTCGGGCTCGCGGGCGTTGCCCCATGCCTCGTGCCGAGTCATGGCCATGCGGCTTTGATCCCTGACGCCTCCGGCCATCCCTGCGTTCCTGGCCTGCGCGCTGCGCTTGCCCAAGGGCAATGGGGTGTGGTGGGGGTGACTTGCTGTTCCCTTCAACGTACCACGCTGTTCTTGTTGTCAAGGTCTGCGCGCACGGTGTGCGCTTGCGTCCTGACGGTCGTCTGCGAACCCTGACAACTGCGCTGCGGCGTGTTGGTGCCGGTCTCGGGCAATTCCGCCCGCTACAGACCGGAGCAGACCATGTCGCAGCTTTCTCTTTCCCTCGATTCTTCTCTTCTCGTTCGCGATGTCACGGGCGCCTACCGTCCTGCCAATGCTGACGAGGTGTTGCACGCTGCACAGCACTTGCTGGGTGCGCAACTGCGCGGGCGTGAAGTGATGTCTTCGCCGCAGGCGGTGCGCGACTTCCTGCGCGTCAAACTGGGTGGCTTGGAGCACGAGGTGTTCGCCGTGCTGATGCTTGATGCGCAGAACCGCCTGATCGAATACGTCGAGCTGTTCCGGGGAACGGTGAGCCAGGCATCGGTGTATCCGCGCGAGGTGGTCAAGGAATCGCTGGCGTTCAACGCCGCAGCGGCGATTTTTTGCCATAACCATCCCTCGGGCGTCGCCGAGCCATCGCGGGCCGACGAGATGTTGACGCAGACGCTCAAAACCGCGCTGTCGCTGGTGGACGTGCGGGTGTTGGATCACCTGATCGTCGCGGGCAACGACGTGATGAGTTTTGCAGAACGCGGGCTGCTATAGCCCGAGGGGGCATCGCCCCCTTTTTGCTTCGTCTGCAATGCCGCTCTGCGCGCTGCGCTTGCCTCCAGGGGATCGGCTGGTCAGCCCATCCCCGCCGCACTCTGTTTGGCGCCCCTCGAATGCCGCCGAACAGGCTGCACCTGATCGGCCAACACCCCTCCAGCTAGGCGTGCCTGCGGCACGCAGGGACGCTCGCCGCGCGGCGTTGGTTTCAGCGCATCTCCTGGCCCATTGGCCGCTGTTCGTCTTTCCCCAAGTTCATCGCTTTTTCCCGCGACCGTAGCCCGCGGTGCCTGGCAGTCAAGGCGCGCAGGGCCGAGTCCTCGCTGCGCTGTGGGCCGCACCAACCCTGCGCTTGCTTCCTTGACAGCCAGTCCCTCGCTGGCCCGGTTTTTCGCGGGCGATGAACTCAGGAAAGACGGCGGCAAACAGGGACCGGCCCAGGTCTCTGCGCCGAACCAACCAGAGCCACAACGGGCTCCGAATCTTGGAATCCGGTCAGCTTTGAAACCACAGCAGCAATTTTCTGGAGAAAGATCATGCAACTCGCATCCCGTTTCGCTTCCCGTTCCCCATCGCTGCGCAGCGATTCCCCGCTGTCCGATGACCAAATCCGCCGCGTGGCTCCGTCCATCTTCGCGGACGCCCCGCATGAGAGCCGTTCCGAGCGGTACAGCTACATCCCCACCGCCGCCGTGCTGACCGAACTGCGCAAAGAAGGCTTCCAGCCCTTCATGGTGACGCAGACCCGCGTGCGCGATGAAGGCAAGCGCGAGCACACGAAACACATGCTGCGCCTGCGCCATGCCAGCCAGATCAACGGCGCGGAAGCCAATGAAATCGTGCTGCTGAATTCGCATGACGGCACCAGCAGCTATCAGATGCTGGCCGGGATGTTTCGCTTCGTTTGCAGCAATGGCCTTGTCTGCGGCGACACCGTGGCGGATGTGCGCGTGCCTCACAAAGGCGACGTTGCCGGGCACGTCATCGAAGGCGCTTTCGAGGTGTTGAGCGGCTTCGAGCAGGTGAAGGAATCCCGCGACCTGATGCGCGGCATCACGCTGGACGATGGCGAAGCCGAAGTGTTCGCCCGCGCCGCGCTGGCCCTCAAGTACGACGACCCCGACAAGCCCGCGCCCATCACGGAATCGCAAATCCTGATGCCGCGCCGGTTCGACGACCGCCGCCCCGACCTGTGGAGCGTGTTCAACCGCACGCAGGAGAACTTGACCAAGGGCGGATTGCATGGCCGCAACGCCAATGGGCGCAGGCAGAGCACGCGCCCGGTGCAGGGCATTGACCAAAACATCCGTCTGAACCGCGCTTTGTGGCTGCTGGCCGACGGCATGCGCGCCCTCAAAGCCTGAATCGTCCCCCCACCCGCCGGAGGGGCGGCTTCCCCTCCATTCCTTGTTTCATTCGATTGGAGATACACCATGAACGCCATTACCCAAACCGAAGCCCACGCCGTCAGCCATGCCACCGTGCTGGAAGCCGCCGACCCGAGCAAGAACCTGATTCTGGTTCCGCTGTCGCGGCTGGTGCTGCGCCCCACGGGCCGCAACGTGCGCAAGACCCCGCGCATGTCCATCCCTGAACTGGCGGCATCCATCCAGCGCGTGGGCCTGCTGCAAAACCTGATCGTGATTGCCGCTGGCGATGGCGAGCATTACGAAGTTGTGGCCGGTGGCCGCAGGCTGGCCGCGTTGAAGCTGCTGGCGAAGAAACACTGCATCGCCAAAGATTGGGAGGTTCCTTGCCTGCTGGTGGCCGATGGCACGGCCCGCACCGCCAGCCTCACCGAGAACGTGCAGCGCGAAGCCATGCACCCGGCAGACCAGTTCGAGGCATTCGCCGCGCTGGTGGCCGAAGGCCGACCCATCGAGGACATTGCGGCCGATTTTTCCGTCACGCCGCTGGTGGTGCAGCGCCGCTTGAAGCTGGCCAACGTCTCGCCGCGCCTGATGGCCGACTATCGCGCCGATGCCGTCACGCTGGACCAGTTGATGGCGCTTGCCATCACCGACGATCCCGCCGCGCAGGAGAGCGCGTTCTACGACGCGCCGACGTGGCAGCGCCAACCGTCCGCGCTGCGCGAACGTCTCACCGAACGCGAAATCGACGCCTACCGGCATCCGCTGGTGCGCTTCGTCGGGCTGGACGCCTACGAGCAGGCGGGCGGCGGCGTCCGCCGCGACCTGTTCGCGGAAGGCGATGCAGGCGTGTATCTGACCGATGCCACATTGCTGGAACGACTGGCGCAAGACAAGCTGGCGGGCATCGCCGCCGAGGTGAAGGCCGAGGGCTGGGCATGGGTGGATGCCACGCCCGGCGTGACCCATGCCGACCTACACGCCTTCCAGCGTGCCCCGAGGGAACGGCGCGAGCCGACCAAGCGCGAGGCGCAGCGCATCGAGAAGCTGCAAGGCAAGATGCAGGAGGTCGCCGAAGCCATAGATGCCGCGACGGATGGCGACGACGAGGACAAGGCCGACGCGCTGCAAGAGGAAGGCGAGCGGCTGGGCGAGCAGTTGCAAGCGCTGGAGGATGACTTGCAGGGGTACGGCGCGAACGTGAAGGCCGCAGCCGGTGCCATCGTCACCATCGACCGCAACGGCGAGGCCGTGATCCATCGCGGGCTGCTGCGTGAGGCCGAGGCCAAGGCGCTGCGCACGCTGGAGAAGCTGCGCCAAGGGTTCAGTGGCGTGGATGCTGCCAGCGATGACGAAGGCGAGGAAGACGAAGCGCCCAAGACCGCAGCGATTTCCGACCGGCTGGCCCAGCGCCTGAGCGCCCATCGCACCGCCGCGCTGCAAATCGAAGTGGCCCGGCATCCGCAGGTGGCACTGGCCGCGCTGGTGCATGGCATGGTGCAGACCGTCTTGCAGGAAAACCGCTACGGCCTCAACCGTGATTCTCTGCCGCTGGGCGTGCGCCTCACGACACAAGACCGGCTGGAAGGCATGGCCCCGGATTGGCCGGAATCGTCCGCCGCCGTCGCCCTGCGCGAGCTGCAACACGCATGGGGTGGCAAGCTGCCCGAGGACGGCGCCGAACTGTTCGCCGCGCTGCTGGCGATGGAGCAAGGTGAACTGGTCAAGCTGCTGGCCGTGTGCGTGGCTTCCACGGTCGACGTGGTGACTCCTCGCGCCACGCAACACCAGCCCGGCGCGGAACTGGCGCAGGCCGTGGGCCTCGACATGGCCGCATGGTGGCAGCCGACCGCAGAAGGCTACTTCAAGCACATCCCGAAGGCCACGATTCTGCAGGCCGTGGGAGAGTACGCGCCGGAGCACGTCACGCGACTGGCGAAGCTCAAGAAGGCCGACATTGCCAGCGAAGCCGAGCGGCTGGCCGATGGCACGGGCTGGATGCCCGCGATGTTCAAGGCCGAAGGGCCGCAGGAGGACGCGCCGGAAGCAGGTCTGGAGCAGGACGCCCCGGAGGCTGCCGAAGCCGTGGCGGATGAACCGACCGAGGCGCTGGCCGCTTGACCCGCGCCGAAGGGGAGCGCCCCGGCCTTGACCGGGGCGCTTCGCTTGAAAGGAGAAATGCCCATGACCCGCAGCACCACCAGTCGCCCGCGCATGGTGGCGATCTATACCCCCGGCACGGTACGCGCCCGCCGCTGGCACGGCGATGGCGACGTGCGCGGCTACCGCCCGCCCTCGGGCTGGACGGCCCGCGCCGACCTCACCGACATTCACCCCATCACAGGCCGCACCTTGCCGCGTGCCGTATGGTGGATCATCGAGACGAAGGAATAAGCAAACCAGCACCGGCCCCAGGTCGTTCCGCCCTGGGGCCGGTGAACAAAAAAAACGGGCGCGGCATTGGCCGCGCCCGGTATTAAAGCCGAACAGTCAGAACATCGCGCCGCCTTCGCCAATGCTCAGGCGGCGATTCTGTTGAAGGTATCGCCACAATGCGCGATACCTTCCATTGCTCCCATCAACGGCTTGCTCCGCTAAAGTGATGCAATATGGGAGGCAATATCCGATGAGCAAAGAACATCGTCCGCACGGCAAGGCTCCTACTGCATGGGAGGCCGACATTCTCAAAATCCGAGCCTTTGAAATGGTGCTGGTCCTTTTCTATATGGAGGATTTGCGACGCTTCATCATGGGCTCCATTGAGGCAACCGACAAACTGCACGGGGTGAATCGGCTTAGTGACGGTAAACCCAAAACCAAGGAAGGCAAGAAATTGGAGCTTGCCCGTGCCGTACTGGTATCCGATGGGGTCATCGATCAGGATGAGAGCGATGAACTCAAGGAACTGGTGAACTATCGCAACATCATCGGGCACACGATCCATGATTTGACCGTGGATGTGGGTGCCTATTCTGATCTGACCAGACATGACCCCGGAACCTTCAAGCCGATGCCTTTATATGACTACACGGCCGCCAAGCGGACCAAGGTACTCCGGCAAAAGGTAAGTAAGGGCATGATGAAGAAGTTCATGATGATGGCGTCACTCGACTTCCTGGCCTTTGAAGCAGCGGAGAAGACCTACATCGCGGAGATTGAGCGACTGAAGAAACGGGTCAACCAGGGTATCGAGAAGGCCAACAAGGTGATTGCCGAGACGAACCGCGTCATTCGGGCCATCCCGAGGTCGGTCATGGAATCGGCCCAACCCGGCCACCCGAGAAACATCAAGGAAAATGGCTCCTTGAGCAAGCGTGGAGCGGAATGCGTTTTCCAACTCTTTGAAGCCCATGCGACCCCATTGGCTGTAGCTTATCTGATGAGGATTTCGCATCGTTCGGCCACGCATTGGTTTGCAAAGTGGAAGGTCAGTAAGGCATAGACGTTTTCCGTCTGCGCTGTTCGGCTGAACACCTTGCGCGTGTCGCCGCAAGCGCCGCCGGGCTTTCGGGCTGCGCCCCGTGCCGTCTTTGCCGTCACGGCCATTCGGCTCCAATCCCTCACGCCTTCGCGCCTGCGGCGCTGCGCGCTTCGCTTGCCTCCAGGGGATCGGCGCAAGGCCCATCCCCGCCGCACGCAGCTTGGCGCCCCTGCGAAAGCGCCGAACCGGCTTGCACCGGATCGGCCAGGCCAGTGCCCCACCACAATGGACGGTGTGCTTGGCTACGCCCCGGCTTGCTGCGGCAGGTTGTGTAAATGCGTGTCGTCCTCAATGCTGACGGTTCTTCACCACCATGTCACGACAGACGATTCCCGGACACACCGCCCAGCCTTGCTATGGAGTTTTCACACCACGCCTCAAGCATGCCGCCGCAGGATGCGGCGGGGTCGTTCGCCAATTGCCGTTGGGGGGATCGGCCTTGTTCGCATCAGGGGGCAAACCGGCGAAGTAATCTGGCTGGAATGCCGAGTCAGCCCTGTCTCCTTGCGGAGCAGTCGGCCCATGCGTCCTTGGCTTGTCGTGAATCCTGGCGGGGGCACGGCTGCACCTTGGGCTTCATGGCCGCAACCGTCCGGCGCAAACAATTTCCCCTGCGCGGTCACTGCGTTCGGCGCATTCCTCGCGGGACAAATTCTTTGCGCCTCCCGGTCCTCCACTGCGTTTCGGCCGCAAGCGGTGCGACCCGCCCATCCCCCGCCGGCCGGATCACAACAAGGACGCGATGGGCGCGACCTTGGTTAAACCGCAAGGAGAAAACATCATGGCCAACATCGGCACCTTCACCGCAGACAAAGACGGCTTCACCGGCACGATCCGCACCCTGACGCTCAACGTCAAGGTCAAGCTCATCCCCAACGAAAAGGAAAGCGAGAACGCCCCCGACTTCCGCGTCCAAGCGGCTGGCGGCTACGACATCGGCGCAGCGTGGAAGAAAGTCAGCAAGGCCGAACGGCCCTACGTTTCCGTGACCCTCGACGATCCCACGTTCCCGGCGACGATCTATGCCCGCCTGATCGAGGAAGAGGACGGCACGCACAACCTGATCTGGTCGCGCAGCAAGCCCCAGGCAGCCTGAAGGCCGCCTCAGTGCCCCGCCCATTGCGGCGGGGCAGCCGTGCTCTGCACGGCAAACCTACAACCTGGCTGCCGCGAGCTGGTTTTCGGTTTCGGTCATCAGCACGGCGGTACTGCATTCAAGCGCGCCAGCGATCTTGAAGATGATCGCCAGCGTAGGCATGTGCTCGCCGCGCTCGACCTTTCCCATGTGGGAACGCTCGATGCCGGCCAGATTCGCCAGCAACTCTTGCGCGATCCCGCGTTCCGCACGCAGCGCACGCACCGCCGCGCCGAAGGCTTGCGCCAATTCGGCATCGAAGGTGGTGGCACCGGTCGGCCGACCGGGTTGGATGGATCGCTTCTGCATAGACAGAAGCGTCCAATTTCGAGACAATTAAAACCACGTTATCTTTAACTCATTGGCTGGAGTTTCGTCCGCATCCGTGCTTTTACGGAAAACCGTATCGGCGGATTTCGACAGAACCGGGGAACCGTATCCGTGCCTCGCCTGACTTCCACAATTCCGCTTTTGCATTTCTGTGTCTGTACGGATTCGATGGCTTGCGCATCCGTGCTTACCCACGAAAGCACTCATCCGGTTCGGTGCTTCTGCGCTTTCGCGGAAAAGCGGTTTCGTGCATTCTCGGTTTTACGGGGTTCCTGACCATGATCCAGCCTCTCATCAGCGCCGACGAGCGAGCGCAACTGCTCGCCAACGGCGAGGCTCGGGCGGTAGGTTGGAACATCGACCCACTACCCGTGGTGAGGCTTTTCACGCCGGATGCGCACGCGACCTGGTTGCTGGCTGCGCTCGACCCAGCCGATGGCGACACGGCCTGGGGGGTGATCGACCTCGGCATCGGCATGCCGGAATTGGGGACGGTCAAACTGTCCGATTTGGCCGGCATCGTCGGGCCGCATCGAAAGCCCGTCTTGCGCGACCTGTATTTCCGTGCATCACGACCGCTATCGGAATATGTCCGACTGGGGCAGCGCGATGGCTCAATCCCCGACTGATTGAGCCGCATGGCCCCGCCGCAGCGAGCCATCCAGTCACGGGGAATTGCAGCGCATTGTGTCTTTTTTGGTCTGGTTTATGACATAGGCAATCTGAATCGCCACTTTTGCGCCAAGGCGGTGCAACCTGACCGAAAAGGACATGATGTACCTCGCGGCTTACGGCAGGGTATCCGGTGCTGCGCCCCAATTCTGGGCTGCGCAGCCGTCGCATTCGGATAATCCTTGTAAGGCTTCGGAGCAAATCAGTCTTGACACCATTTGTTACAGTCTATCGCTTTTCTAGCGGCGTGTTGAGGTTGTGGTGACATAGCTCTTGCACGCCGATGACCATGGCGACGATCTTTGGACAAAGGGGAGCGTCATGGCGAATCGAAGCGCGGAGTCTTGGTATCCCACTGCTGCATATCTCTACGTGCTGCATCTGGATGACCTGGCACTGGCCTGGGAGTATTTGCGCCGGCATCCCGATTACCGCCGCGACTGGCTACACCGTCGCCGCCATCCGGAGACCGCCCATGCCTGGGGATTGCGGATGCTGGAAGACCCGACCTTGGATGCGCGCGACGCGCATCCGGCCTGGTTTCCCGGCCATCCTTGCACAGCGCAGCTTCACCCGGACATCGACCCGCCACCGGATGCCGTCGCCTTTGAGTTGTGGCGCATTCCCGGTCACAAGCACTTGGTCCACGATGGCCGACGCCTGATGCTCGCCACGCGCTGGCCCGGCTGTTGCCTGCGCCTGACGTTGGCACCAAGCCTGGAGGATGGCATGGCCTACGTCTATGCCATTCGGTCGTGCAACATGCCTTGCGCGCACCATTGCACGCTCCGGGGCGAGCTGGACAAGCTGGCCGTAACCATCGAAACCACGCCTGCGGCAGCGGCTCGGCCCCGGCCTGCGCCAACTGCGTTGCAGGAGCTGCACACCTTGCAGGCGCTCGACGCCAACCTGGCGGGGGCGTCCTTGCGTGAGGTCGCCGAAGGCCTGTTCGGCACCGATGCCGTCGTGCTCGGTTGGTATGCCGATGGCGGCTTGCGTTCCCGCGTGCGCCGTCTGGTGCGGCGCGGTCAGGGCCTGATGCACGGCGGCTATCGCCGCTTGGCGCAACTGCAATGAATTGAGCAGGGTCGTTTTGTATTCCCTGCAAAACGACCCTCAACGGAACGCGCCCGTTTCTTGAGACTGCCTCCATCTGGCCGCGCGGTGCGGTTGGACTTTCCTGACCGATGGAGGCTTACCCGATGCGACCCGCTCCCTTGCGGCCTGCTGCCGCACACGCCACGCAGCAGCAACCCGCTGCTGCTGCACAACCCCAACGCTACCTGACGAACGACGAGGCCGCCGAATACCTGCGCTTGTCGCCGCGCACGCTGGAAAAGCAGCGCGTGATCGGCAACGGGCCAAAGTTCCGCAAGTTCGGCCGCCGCGTGATGTACGCAGTGGCCGACCTCGATACCTGGGCCGACCAGCGCAGCTACGAGACCACGTCCGATCCCGAATACGCCGAGCATCACTCGGCCGACAGCCGTGCGCGCTGATCGGCGCTTCGCCGGTGGCCATCTCCATGTCCAGCCCATCGCTGCCGTCCCGACCATCGGGACAGCGGCCAGCGCAGGAGCGGGAACAGCTCGACCTGTTCTGCGCGCTGCCGGGCGACATGGCGCCGCGCGACAGCCAGGATTTGATGGCCTTTCCGTTCTTCTCATTGGCGAAGTCGAAGCGCGTCCAGCCGATCGACTTCCGCGCCGGCGGCGTGACGATCCGCGTGGAGGGAACGCAGGAGCACGGCATCGCCACGATCTGGGATGCCGACATCCTGATCTGGGCGGCCAGCCAGATCGTGGAAGCGCGCGATGCGGGCATCCGCCCGTCGCGGCTCATGCGCGCCACGCCCTACGAGATCCTGCGCTTCATCGGACGCGGCACGTCGCTGCGCGACTACCAACGCCTCAAGGCAGCCTTGGATCGGCTGCAATCGACCACGGTGGCCACCTCCATCCGCGAGACCACAGGGCGGCGCCTGCATCGCTTCTCCTGGATCAACGAATGGAAAGAACTGGCCGACGCCCGCGGCACGCCGCTGGGCATCGAGCTGATCCTGCCGGACTGGTTCTACGCCGGCGTGCTCGACGCAGCGCTGGTGCTGACCATCGACCCCGCCTATTTCAAGCTGACTGGTGGCATCGAACGCTGGCTGTACCGCCTGGTGCGCAAACACGGCGGCAAGCAGCCAGGCGGCTGGCAGTTCGACTTCAAGCACCTGCACCGCAAGTCGGGCAGTACGGCGAAGCCTTACGACTTCGCCTGCGACCTGCGCGCGCTGGTGGCGCGGCAGTCGATGCCAGGCTACGTGCTGGGCATCGAGCGGATGCCGGACGACGGGGCCGAACTGCTGACTTTCCGGCCCGTGCTGCGGACGGCACGGGGATAACTCGGGGAGAAACTGTGAATGGGCTCGTGCTATCAGGCGTGCCGGGTGTCGTGCTATCGGGCGTGGCCCTATCGTGCTATCAGGCGTGTGAAACCGGCGAAAACCCAATAACGGCACGGGCTTCCGGTCTCTCTAACTTCCCTAACTTAACTTCTTTAACTTATAAAAACAGCGCGCCGTTTCGGTGGAAAACTGCCGAACGGCACGATGCGCAGCGTTTCACTTGGCGAAGAAAAACCGGCTTTCCAGCAAAGAGGGCCGTGCCATGATCATCGCCTTGCTCAATCAGAAAGGCGGCGTCGGCAAAACCACGCTCGCCACGCACATCGCCGGCGAGCTGGCCATGCGCGGCCAACAAGTCGTTCTGCTGGATGCCGACCCGCAAGGCTCGGCGCTGGACTGGACGCAGCGGCGCGCCCAACAGGGCTTGCCGCGCTTGTTCAGTGCCGTGGGCCTTGCACGCGAGACGTTGCACCAGGAAGCGCCCGAGCTGGCACGCAGGGCCGATCACGTCGTCATCGACGGCCCGCCTCGCATCGCCGCCTTGGCGCGCTCCGCGCTGCTGGCGGCCGAGCGCGTGCTGATCCCGGTGCAACCGAGTCCCTACGATCTGTGGGCGTCAGCCGAGATGGTGGCGCTGATCCGCGAGGCGCAGGTCTTCCGGCCAGCGCTGCGCGCAGCCTTTGCCATTAATCGGCGCGTCAGCACGACCATCATCGGTCGCGAAGCGCGCCAGGCGCTGGCCGATCAGCCGTTGCCCGCGCTGCGTTCGGAGGTGCATCAGCGCATCGTCTTCGCCGACAGCGTGGCCGCTGGTCGGCTCGCCCGCGAAACGGCGCCAGACGGTGCTGCCGCACGCGAGATCACCACGCTGGTCGATGAACTGCTGCGGTGGCCGACATGAGTGGAACAAACAGCAAGCGCGTCGGCATTGGCACACGTCCCCCAGCGAACCCGCACGCCGAGGCGTGGGTTCGCCAGGGGGAAGCCAACGACATCCAGAAAGGCGACCTCTACACCGCGCGCCTGACGCTCGACATCACGCCCGCGATGCGCGCCCGCATCAAGGTCTCGGCCTTCACGCAGGGCGTGACAGTGGCCGAACTACTGCGCGCATTGCTGGAGCGCGAATTTCCGGACGTATCCACGGAGAGAACACCATGAACGCTCACGCCTTGCCAGGCACGGGTGTACCGCCAACTTCACTCGCTGAACTCGTCGGCCGACCCGGCACTACGCCACTGACTCGCGTTTCGCTGGCCTACATAGAGGCGCGCATCGACATATATCTGCGCTTCGGCGAACCGGCGCGCACCATCCGGCTCGACCGCTGGCGGCGCGTCGCGATGTTCATGCCGGGTGCGATGTTCTGTCGTATTCGCTGGTACGCCAATGACTACGGCTCCGTGCGCTGGCAGCTCATGGTGATGCAGACTTGCATGCCGCTGGACGCGGCGCAACGCATCCCCGGTGTGCTGCCCGGTGCGCGCCTGCTGCTACATGCTGAGGGTGAACCCGCCGTGCGCGCCGTACTGGCGCAACTCGACGCCATCGAGGCGCAAGGTATCGCGCCCGCCGACGTGTCGCCCGCGTACTGGCACACGCTCGGCAACCGGCTCGCCTCACGCTTACCACTGCCAGCCTACACAACCGAGCGGCATGCCGCCTGGCTGGCAGGGAGGGCGCTGTCATGATGATGCTTTCCACATCTGGCACCGCGCCGCATTCTCGCTCGCTCGGGCGCGCTCGCATCGTCGTGGCGACACTGGCCGCCTGCGGCTTCGCTGCGCTGGCCTGGGCGTCCTTTGTGTCGCCGCTGCCGCGCCTGACCTACAACCCGTCCGACAGCGTGGCGGTCGGCTGGTATCGCGTCGATCCGCTTGACCACCGGGCCGGTTCGCTGCCAAGTCCGTTGTCTGTGAACAGCATCGTGCTTGTGCCGCTGCCAGCCAAGGCCAGCGCGCTGGCTGCGCAGCGCGGCTATCTGCCGACGCGCATTCCGTTGCTCAAGCGTGTGGGTGCGATTGCGCCACAGAAAGTGTGCATCGCTGGCGGCATCGTCCGCATCGACGGCGTGCCTTCGGCCGCCGTGCTGCGCGCCGACCGGCTGGGCCGTCCGCTGCCATCGTGGCAGCAGTGTCGCCGCCTCGCACCGGGCGAACTGTTCCTGTTGAGCGTGACCAATCCGGCGTCGTTCGACAGCCGTTATTTCGGGCCGGTTGCCGCATCCACGGTGATCGGTGTTGCGCATCCGATCTGGCTGGAGACACGTCCATGATGGCTGCCGATTCGCCGCACATTTCCGTGCACCTCATCGTGCCATCTGACATGTCGTTTCCCTGGTCGCCGCCGTGTCGTTGCGCGTGCAGTGCGGGTGCCGATCCTGCGTATCGTGCACTGCACTTCGCACAACCTCCGGCGCCGTCCTCCTATGTGCAGGCGTCTTGCCTCGAACACGCCCAGCCGGTGGCCGTGGCCGCGTTCGCCGGCGGGCGGGCTGCGGGCAGCGCAGCACCGCCGGGCCGCCGAAGTCCAGAGCGAAAGCGAGGGGCAAAGGCGGAAGGCAAGATAAAAGGTCGCGGCACCCAGCCGCTTGAAAACCCTATCTGCACGTGGGGGTGGCACGGCACGCGCCTGGGAGCGGCAGCGTGCCGCGAAAATGCGCAACGCCGCATCAGCATTGGCGAAAACGCGTGCTTCACCCGCCTGGCTGCGCTGGTCTTGGATGGAAGCGCAGCATGAGCAACCACGACGACGAGCGCTTCCGACCACGGCCTGGTGCGCAGAAACAGCGCGACGACGCCTTCATCAACAAGGTGCTGCGCCAGACCAACAAGGCCGGCGCCAAGCTCGGCAAGACGGTCGGCAAAGTCGGCTATCGGCCCGGTTCTCGATTGGGGCGTGGCCACGTCGCGGCCCGTTTCGCTGGGGCCTCGCTCACACCCAACGCCCGTCGCGTGACGATCAAGGCGCGCTTGGTTAATTTGGCCAAGGCCGGGGCGCGCTCGACCGCCGCGCACCTGCGCTACATCGAGCGCGAAGGGGTGGATCGCCAAGGCGGGCCGGGGCATGCCTACGGTCCAACGACCGACGCGGCGGACACCGCCGCTTTCGAGGAAAGCGGGCGCGAGGATCGGCACCAGTTCCGTTTCATCGTCTCACCGGAAGACGCCGAACAACTCGACGGCCTGCGCACCTACACCCGACACCTGATGGCGCGTATGGAGGCCGACCTGGGCACGCGGCTGGACTGGGTGGCGGTGGATCACTGGAACACCGACAACCCGCACACGCACGTCGTCCTGCGCGGGACGGACGACACCGGCAAAGACCTCATCATTTCCCGCGACTACGTCGCCGAGGGGATGCGCCACCGGGCCGCCGAGTTGGCAACCGAATGGCTGGGGCCGCGCACCGAGTTAGAGATCCAGCGCGCGATGCAGCGCGAAGTCGACCAGGAGCGGTGGACGGGGTTGGACCGCACCTTGCAGCGCTTGGCTGTGGACGGTCTTGTGCGTCCGGAGACGCTGGCCGAGCCCCGGCTGCAACGCCAGCGTCAAATGCTGATCGGCCGCCTACAACGCTTGCAGCGCATGGGCTTGGCGACCGAGCAGCAGCCCGGCACCTGGGCCATCCACGCCGAGGCCGAGCCGACCCTGCGAGCCATGGGTGAGCGAGGCGACATCATCCGCACCATGCAGCGGGCGATGAGTGGCCGGCAACGCGAACTGGCGGTGTTTCAGCCCAGCGAAGATGGCCGCTCCATTGTCGGCCGGGTGGTCGGCAAGGGCCTGGCCGACGAACTGCACGACAAGGGCTATCTGGTCGTCGACGGGACCGATGGCAAGGCGCACTACGTCGCGCTGCCGCCGAGGTCAGAACTGGAGCAATACACGACTGGTGCAGTGGTGGAGGTGAAAGGCTCGGCCGACGTGCGCACGGCCGACCGGAACATCGCTGCGCTGGCCATCGATGGCGTGTACCGCACCGATCATCATTTAGCCGTCGCACAAGGTCCGGCCACGCCCGATCGTGATCCACGCGAGGTGGTAGCAGCGCATGTGCGTCGGCTCGAAGCCCTGCGCCGCGCCGGCATCGTGGAGTGCATGGCCGAAGGCGTCTGGCGCGTGTCAGGTGACTTGGCCGAACGAGGCCGCCAGTACGACGCGCAGCGCCTGGGCGGTGGCGTGGCGGTGGAGTTGAGATCACACCTGCCGATTGAACGACAGACTCGCGTAATCGGCGCGACTTGGCTGGATCAGCAGTTGATCGGCCGTGGCAAGGGGCTGGCGGACCTGGGTTTTGGGAGTGAGGTCAAGGACGCGCTGCAACAGCGTGTCGATTTTCTGACAGAACAGGGGCTGGCCGGGCGGCGCGGCCAGCGCGTGATATTGGCGCGCAACCTGCTGGCGACGTTGCGTGAGCGCGAGCTGGCGAAGGCCACTCAGGACATAGCGGCTGAAACCGGCATGAAGCACCGGTCGGTGGCCGAAGGGCAGCGCGTGACTGGTATCTATCGCCGCAGCGTGATGCTTGCCAGCGGGCGCTACGCCATGCTCGATGACGGCATGGGGTTCAGCCTGGTGCCGTGGAAACCCGTCATCGAACAGCGCCTCGGACAACAGATCGCTGCGACGATGCGCAGCGGCGGCGCGTCGTGGGAAATTGGACGACAGCGCGGGCGGTCCCTCAACTAGGGGACGTCTCAGAAAACGGGAAATACGTTAAGCCAGTTGTGCGGGCGTAGTCCTTTCCAAAACAAATCGTATTTGGTCACGCAGCCATGCATGGCCGGGAACGCTGGCATGCCGTCGATGAAAGTAGACCTCCAGAGAATACGGAGGGATCGGAAAGGGCGCTGGGTAGATTGACAGCGGCAATGTGCTACCTAGTGCTTGAGCGACACGCTGGGGTAACGTAATCAAATAGCTTGAGCGTGCCACGATAAACGGTGCAGCAAGAAGACTGGGTAGCTGGACGGCCACGTCGCGCTTCAATCCTTGACGTTCCAGTGCCGCATTTATCACACTGCCCGCGTCTATCCATGGCGTGACCACCACGTGACGTGCAGCTAGGTACTGTTCGAGAGTCAGCACTTCCTGAATGCTTGGGTGATCCTTGCAAGCTGCCACGACGTACTCATCCTCGAAGCAATGCATTGTCTCCACACCCTCATGATTGATCGTCGGCCCATCCCGCATACCAATCGCAAAGTGGATACGCCCGGCAGCTAACTCATCAAGCGAATCGCGGTGTGTCGAGTATGTCACCCGAATGCGTACATGTGGTGCGGACTTCTCCAGTGCCTCGATTAGCGTCGGCAGCAAGGCAAAAGCAGTGAAGTCAGTAGCTGCGAACACGAAGCTTTGTCGGCTTGTTGCAGGGTTGAACGGCCTTGCGCCCTCCAGGCACCCGTCGAGCGCATCCAGCGAATCTGCTACGGCGGTGGCCATCTGTTCGGCACGTGCGGTTGGCCGCATTGCGTTCCCGTATCGCACGAATAGTTCATCGGACATTGCATCCCGCAGCCGTGCAAGGGCATGACTCACGGCCGAAGGACTCATGGCCAACTCGTTAGCAGTTGCCACCACGCTGCCATGCCGTCGCAGCGCGTCGAAAACCAGCAATAAATTGAGGTCTATGCGCCTTAGTCTGTCATGCATGACGTTCAGTATTAAATGAAATAAGTGCAGCACAAGCATTCTGCATCAAATCTATGATTGTGGCTATCGCGCAACCTGATCCGAGTGCAAATGCAACATTCATCTGAAGTAACCCGATCCATGCCACCCCTCCCAACCTTCAACTTCGACGAATACGTCGATCGCCGCTCTTCAAATTCGATGAAGTGGGGCATTGCACAGAAGCTGTTGACTCCGCAGCAGTGCGCTGCTGATCCGTTACCGATGTGGGTGGCGGACATGGAATTCCGCGCACCCGCGCCGGTGATCGAAGCGCTGCACGACGCAGTGTCTTTTGGCGTATTTGGTTACCCAGCGGGGCCGACACGGGGGTATCTGGATGCGGTCATGGGTTGGCAGGCAAAGCGCTTCGGCTGGGGGATCGATTCAGAGTGGGTCGTGCCAACTTCTGGCGTCATCACTGCACTTAAGACAGCCATCCAGGCATTCACCGCACCAGGAGAGTCTGTGCTTATCCAGCCTCCCGTGTATGTGCATTTCCACGAAGACGTGGCGCTGAATGGCCGACGCGTGGCGCCAGCTCCACTGGTTCTTGAGGATGGACGCTATCGTTTCGACGCAAAGATCTTTGAGCAGGCCATTCGTGAGGATACCCGCCTGTTCATTCTTTCCAACCCGCACAATCCTACCGGCAACGTCTGGTCTGAAAGCGACCTGCGCGCGATGGGCGAGATATGCCTGCGCAACAACATTGTGGTGATCGCGGATGAGATTCACCAGGATTTCGTGATAACGCCAAGGCAGCGGCACATTCCGTTTGCGTCATTGGATGCGCGTTTCGCCGAGCGCAGCCTGACATGCACCTCGGCCAGCAAAACCTTCAACTTGGCTGGCCTGCAGTGTGCCAACTTGATCATTCCCGATAGACTGCTCCGCAGCATGTTCACACGGCAACTTGAGCGCAACCAATTCAATCTGGTGAATTTGCTCGGGATGGTGGCAACCGAAGCGGCATATACCCATGGCGAGGATTGGCTCAAATCCTTGCTCGACTACATTCGGAGCAATCAACAGCACTTTGCTGCTTCGGTGAACTCTCTGGGCTGCGGGTTGCACGTGCATGAAATGGATTCGCTTTACCTTGCTTGGGTCGATTGCCGCTCGCTTGGCCTCTCTGCCGAAGAGCTAGAGCACTTCATGCTGACCAAGGCGCGAGTCTGGTTCGACAAGGGGCAGAAATTCGGTTTGCAAGGGCATGGCTTCCTGCGCGCCAATCTCGGTTGTCCGCGCGGAGTTGTCGATGATGCGCTGACCAGGCTTTCTCAGGCAATGTCAAACCGCAGCATGAGATGGGGGGGGGCATGCTTGACCCTTACGCTTTGGAGTGCCTGACTGCCGTCGTCAGAGAGGGCAGTTTCGAGAGGGCGGCGGCGTATCTGTCAGTCACACAGTCCGCAGTATCGCAACGCCTGCGTGCACTGGAGGATCAGGTCGGAGTCGTGCTGGTGGTACGCAGCCGCCCTATTGCCGCTACTGCGGCCGGCATGTTGATATACAAGCATGCCATGCATCTGCGCCTGCTACATGCTGATTTGCACAACAGCATGAAAGGGTTGGATCCCAGCACCGCAGACAGGTCGTGCGACCAAATGCGGGTGTCGGTGGCCATTCATGAGCACAGCATCTCCACCTGGGCCCTACCGGCTCTGGATAGCCTCGCCTGTGGCGCGCAAGGGGTGGAAATCATCACCGACCATCGGCAACCCACCTATGACTGGCTGCGCCAGGGCCGGGTCTTGGGCTGTGTCAGCACGCTGCACCAATCCATACCCGGCTGCTCAATGTCTGCGCTGGGTGCCATGCGCTATGTGGCAGTTGCTCATCCGGGCTTTGCAGCGCGCCATTGCCCGCATGGCTTGACGCCACACAATTTCCACACCATCCCATTCGTGGCATGTGACCAAAGAGACGATCTGCAGTACCAATTTGTAACCCACCTGTTCGGACTCAAGCCGGCCCGCCTGCGCCAGCTTCTTGTGCCTACGCTGGAGGGGCAGATTCGCGCGGTGCGTGCGCAATGGGGCGTCAGCGTAGTGCCTGAGTTGTATGTCAGCGCTCAGCTTCGCTGTGGCGAATTGATCGACATCGCGCCCGGCGCAGCACTGCCTATACAGTTGTACTGGCATTGCTGGGGCCTGGAATCGGCTACGCTGAGCGCACTGACCGAGGCTGTCATCTGCGCTGCAGCCGCTTCTCTGATCCGTGCCACCAGTCAAACCCGCTCAGGCGGACCAATAACTCCCATCAGGCGAGAAGATGCCGAAGTTGACAACGGCATCAGTGCCTAGCGTGACACAGTTATGACCCTCGGCAGGCAGGCATATTCGGGCCGATAGACAGCGTAGTGGGCCAAGGCTGAAGCATTATTGTGCTGCTAACTTTCTATTGGACTGTCGAAATGCTATCATTGAATCCCAACATTTGGGATTCAATGGAATGGACAAGACTCTTTTGAAAGGTCTAATGGTTCTGGAGGCCATCACTGATCCAGTTGACCAACCACGAACAATAGACGAGTTGGCAGAACGAGTCGGACTTGCCCGAAGCAACGCCCATCGTACTTTGCAAACGCTTATTCATGCAGGATACGTCACAAAAAACGAAGCAGGACCGGGCTATCGCGGGTCGATTCGGCTCTTTGAGCTTGCTGCGCGGCAACTCGCATGTTTAGATGTGAGAAAAGTGGCGGGACCGGCCATGCAGGCTCTTGCAGATTCGACGGGAGAAACAGTCCACCTTTCCGTTCTAGATGGCCTCGACGTTGTCTATGTCGAAAAAATTGATAGCCCACAACCTATTCGCGCCTATTCCATGGTTGGTGGGCGTGCTCCGGCGTACGCAGTAGCAACGGGAAAGGCACTATTGGCCCACCAAAAGGATGGCTATCTTGATCGCTTTGCACACCAAATTTTCAGCCATACCAAGGCCACAATCACCTCCCTTCCGTTGCTGAAGGAAGAACTCAAGAATGTCGTTCGACTTGGGTATGCAGTGAACAACGGAGAGTGGCGTGATGGAGTCGGTGGTGTTGCAGTAGGAATATTCAACAGTTTGAACCAGACTGTCGCAGCCGTTGGAATCTCAGGCCCTCTTGAACGACTCAACCCCAAACGGATTAAAGAGTTCGTACCCAAAGTTATTGATTGCGCCAATCAGATTTCTCGCTTGCTCGGTT
>ERZ795055.1217-NODE-1217-length-21189-cov-5.589713_pt1 | contig 21189 bp, 40 predicted proteins | sample MGYA00375139_ERZ795055 | MGnify/ENA primary metagenome ERZ795055 (study PRJEB30184, sample SAMN05720283) | anaerobic digester metagenome | isolation source: active sludge of municipal wastewater-treating anaerobic digesters | place: USA | collected 2015-01-23 ... | reverse complement strand
AAATGAGAACAAAACCGACCAAAGAAGAATGTGAGAAAGAGATGGAGGGTTACATCAACACTCCTGAAGATAGGAAAAAGTATAGGGTTGCGTATTGTTCGGAAGCATTTGAGTATGTTGTTCAGGTGAAAGATGGGGGAGATCGTTGGTTATGTTTGCATAATGACAGGAAAGAGGAAAACAATTCAAGACAAGTAACATTTACTTGGTCTACGACTGTCAATGTTCGTTCGGATTTTAATCCATGCAATGAGGAGCATGTTGCTGAAGCAAGACGTGAAGCATGGATGAATATTTTTGAGAAAAACGGAGAAATGGAAGGGGATTAATTTTGTTGCGGGATGTCAGAAGTTGGTATCTGGCTGCGCTCATAACGCAGTGCGAAAGCCTCGTGGGTTCGAGTCCCACTCCCGCTAGGAAGATTTTAGGAATGATTAGGGAAAGTAATGCTAGGTCATGAAAAAGCCTTTTCATTCCTAACGATTTAGAAAAAACAGGAACAGTAACTAGAAAGGGTGCCGCGATCTGTGACGACGGACTGAAAGTGTCCCTTAATAGTCGGGAAGACAACACAGGCACACTTCTTAATCGTGACGGTTGAAGCCCGTAGTTATGTGCGACGGCACTCCTGTTTTTAGTTCTTTGTTAATATCGCATATGGGGCAGAACAAATCAGTCACGGATGTGATGGGGATTGGAGATCTCGTGATCCTTGCCATATGTTCTTCTCTAACAACTGCGCAAAAACCATTTCTTTGGCCGGAAATGATAGATTGCTCAAACGAGATGCGAGAAGTCTTGGTGACTTTGTTTGGGACCATATGCGGCCAATTTAAAAAGTTCAGCACCCTCTGGTAAGAGGGTGCTGCAAAAAACTCAAATGCCAAATAAAAGGAATTATTAACGAGTTTCGCAATCTTTTCAAGAGCTGATCTTAGGTGGAGAAAAGAACGTTGTTAGTAATTAAAAAACAGAATAGGAAATACATAATTTAGAGGGAATCTGTTAGAGAGCGAAAGTTCTTCGTTTGAGTTTTTGAACTTCACCACTGGTTGGAAAAAAGTTAAGACAAGGAGTTATGCGGAGAGTTTGAAAAAACAATTTTGTTAGGATGTGGTAGTTGGGTTACTTCTAAATTTCATTTATACTGAAACTAAAAAAACCTACCTGACTAGTTGTTCGCCTAACAGTTCAACAATTTTGCTAGAATGTGGAGATAGGGTTACTTCTAATCTGGAAACGAAAAACACTCTGTCTATTATTCGTCTAGCATATAGTTTAGTCTTGGAATGTGGTAGATAGGGTTACTTCAATTTGTTAAATTGGTCTAGTAAAAGCCCTGTCAGATGTTCGTCCAGGACTTTTTTTTGTCTAAAAACGGAAAAAATAGGAGAAACAAAAAATGAGCGCACGAATCAATAAAGTAAAGGAAGCTGGTTCCAAGATGAGAGATGAGGCGCATTTGAATTGGATGGCTGGTCTTTCTTATGACATTAATGATCCTTTTAATCGTTTGCATTTAATTGCTGCTTCCTCATTTTTTGGTGAACCTCAGTATTATAATGAGGGAGATAAGGGTTTGAAGAAGTTGGATGCTAATAGTCACTCCCGTCAGTGTCAATTGAGTAACGAAGAGATTAATTATTTGAGAGACATTTTGAATGCTCTGGATCCTCGTGAATGGCGTTCTATGTCTCCGAAGCAGATTATTGAGAAGACTATTGATGATTGTTTGAGTGTTGATATTGAGAAGACTTTGCAGGTAGCTGTGAAGTTGAGAAATGAAGACAACATTCGTGTAACACCCCAGGTTATCATGGTTCGTGCTGCAATGTGTGACCATATTAAGGGAACCGGGTTAATTGGTCGTTATGCTTCTGAGATTATCAAGAGAGGTGATGAGCCTGCAACGCAGATGGCTTATTTCTTTTCTGAATATGGGGATAAGGGAAAGCGTGGGGTTATTCCTATTCCTTCTCGTTTGAGAAAGGCGTGGAAGAATGCATTAGAGAAATTGGATGAATATCGTTTGGCTAAGTATCGTATGGAGAGTCGTGCAGTTAAGACTATTGATGTAGTTCGTTTGGTTCATGCGAATTCTGAACCCATCAATAAGTTAGTAAATAACGAATTAGTTTTAACGGACAAGACTTGGGAGGCGATTATTTCCAAGGAAGGTAGTAACAAAGCATCTTGGGAGAAAGCATTAGAAGTAATGCCTCACATGGCACTACTGAGGAACATTCGTAATTTGCTGGAGAATAAGATTGATCCGCATTTGTTTATGGACAAGTTAGTTTCTGGTGTAGCTACTGGCAAGCAGCTTCCTTTCCGTTATTATTCGGCCTATAAGGCTGTAGGTGATGGTAACGCCTATGTTTTGGACAAATTGGAAGAGTGTTTGGAGCTTTCCTTTGTAAATCTTCCTCATTTTAATGGGAGAGTGATGAGTTTGTCTGACAATTCTGGTTCAGCATGGGGTGCTGTCACTTCTGAATATGGGACTATGACTGTTGCGGAGATAGGGAATTTAACGAGTGTTATTACTGCCAAAGCATCTGATGAGGGATATGTAGGTGTCTTTGGTGATCGTTTGGATATTAAGTCAATTCGTCAGAAGTCTTCTATTTTTGACGAGTTAGGTTTAGTGAATCAAATGGGTAAGAACATTGGTTCTAGCACTGAGACTGGTATTTGGTTATTCTGGGACAAAGCTATTAAGAATAAAGAGCATTGGGATCATGTATTTATTTACAGTGATATGCAAGCTGGTCATGGTGGGTTGTATACTAATAGTGGGTCTCATAGTCCTGTTGGATTTGTTTGGAATAATAGGAGCACATTTGTGGATGTTCCCAAGTTAATTGCGACTTATCGTGCACAGGTTAACCCTAATGTTCAGGTCTTTTTAGTTCAGACGGCTGGGTATCAGGACACTTTACTGCCTGAGTATTATTCAAAGACTTACATTCTGGGTGGATGGAGTGGAAACATTTTGAATTTTGCTGGGAAGATGGCTGGGATTGTGAAGTAAATTTCACTCCGGTTTAAGACAGTCATTCAACCTTCTCTAAAAGCAATTCATAACAATTTTGGCCCGGGTGACGTAATGGCAGCCGTTAAAAAGGAGAAATTTCAGAAAGATAGAAAAATCCTGATACAAAAACGAATGGCGCAATGGCGTAAAGGCAGCCGCTATTGACTTAAAATCAATTGGTCCAATGACCGTCCGGGTTCGAATCCCGGTTGCGCCACCAGTTTTATATCACGGAGAAAATAATGGATAGAAAAAGACTTATAAAATTAAAGTCTTTTGTTATTCGTCTATTTAGTGGATACGATTCACTCCGGAAGCGTCTTAAAGAATTGAATGTTGTCTATACTGAACGTGATTTCATGTCAGGATTTCATGGCATTGAATTCAATATTGATTATCCATATGGAAAAGGAAGTAGGGAAAAAATCAATATTCTTCGCAGATTGCAAGATCCAACCATTCCAATTGAAAAAGCTTAAAATATTTCACAAAAAAGGAGAGAAACAAAAAATGTTTGGCAAAACCATTGTAGAAATTCATAAAGGTGATATCACGAAATTGCAAGTTGACGCCATTGTTAATGCTGCAAATGAGCGCATGTTGGGAGGGGGAGGGGTTGATGGGGCCATTCATAAGGCAGCTGGTCCTGGATTATTTAACGAATGCTATGAAATTCCTGAGATTTCAGAAGGTTGTCGGTGTCCTACTGGGGAGGCTCGTTTGACTTCGGGTCATAATTTGTTGGCGAAATATGTTATTCATACTGTTGCACCACGATTTCCCAAAGGGAAGATTGAAGATTTGGCGAGATGTTATGAGAATTGCATTAAGTTAGCTGAGAAACACAATATCAAGACAATTGCTTTTCCTTCTTTGGGCACGGGGGTTTATTCAATTCCAATGAGTTTGGCTTGTCCTACGGCTCTTGAGACGGTTAAGAGGAGTTTGAGTTCCACCACAGTTATTGAGAAAGTGATTTTTGTATGTTTCAGTGATAATGATTATCATTTTTATGAGAAAACTTTATCGCGAATGGATTAACAACTTTTTATGAGACTATGGAAGTTGATACACCAAATTCTTACCGGAAGAATATAGGGTCATCAACTGCGGCGATTAGTTATCATCTCTAAACTAATCCTATAAAATGGAGAAGCGCAGTAAAACAAAGCTCTGGCCGATAGATGTATATGGCTAATCTTGGCGCAGAACTCCCCGCAAACGTTAAAACCATTTTCTCTGATTTTTGCACCACTATAAAGGATGGAGAATAGAATGAAAGCATATAAAGCTTCTTACAAAGGCAAATGTGAAACTCTCACCTATGAGGTAGGAAAAACCTATACATTTAATGGACATCTTACACTTTGTAAAAGAGGCTTTCATTGTTGCGGAGAACTCAGAGATGTTTTCATGTATTATAACAAAGAAAATGAAGATTTGGTTATTTTTGAAGTAGAAGTTCTTGGAACAATCATTGAAGAAGAAGATAAATTCGTCACTGATAAATTGAAAATTATCAGAATCCTTGATAGGGATGAATATAAAGAATTTCTTCCTATCAAAAAATATGATAAGAATGGTAATCTTATTTATTTGGAGAAAAACAAAGGTTATGGAGAAAATCTCCAATATGATCAGAATAACAACATAATTCATTATAAAGATTCTTGTGGGCACGAATATTGGAAAGAATATGATAAGAATAATAATTTAATTCATTTGAAAACTTCTAATGGCAAAACTTCTAATGGTTATGAAGAATGGTTCGAATACGATCAGAATAATAATAAAATTCACTTCTGGAACTCTAACAATTTTGAACATTGGAGAGAGTACGATCAAAATAACAATTTAACTCATTATAAAGATTGTTGTGGTTTGGAATTTTGGAAAAAATATAACCAGAATAATAACGAGATTTATTCCAAAACTTGCAAAATGAATTCTTGTGAAGAAATTTGGCAAGAGTATGATCAGAACGGTAATTGCATTCATCATAAAAATTCTCGTGACAACACAGAATATTGGTACGAATATGATCAAAATGGCAATTTAATTAGTCAAAAAAAATCTGATGGTTATTCTGAACAAATGGAATATGATTCAAACAATAATTGCATTCATTTTATAAATTCTGCCGGTCTTGAATATTGGAAAAAATACGATCAGAATAATAACCTCATTCACTACAGCGATATAAATCAAGAATGGTCCATTGTTATTGAATAAAATTCATTTTTGGACCCTTAGCTCAGTCTGGTTTAGAGCTGCAAACTCATAATTTGTAGGTCGGAAGTTCAAATCTTCCAGGGTCCACCAAACATTTATACAATTTAATATAAAAAGTGCGCGAGTGCTGGAACTGGAGAGACAGGGAGGACTTAAAATCCTCTGGCTTCGCGCCGTGAGGGTTCGAGTCCCTCCTTGCGCACCAACTCACCACAACATTAATCCATCATGGAGAATTCTAATGGAACAGATTGTAGTAAAAAAGGTTTGTTTGCAGTTGTCTGGTCTTGATGGGAATGCATTCAATCTTCTGGGTGCTTTCAGAAAACAAGCACAAAGAGAAAAATGGACCAAAGAAGAAATTGATGCTGTCACCACCGAGGCAATGAATGGAGATTATGACCATCTGTTGGTCACTCTATCTGCCTATTGTCAAGATGATGAAGATTGCAGTTCCGATGAAGACGATGAACTAAAAGTTTGTTCTCGTTGTTATGGTTATATGAACGATGAAGAAGATGGAGAGATATGCGAAGAATGTCAAGATGAGATTGATGATTTTTGTGAGGAGGAAGATGACTAATGAGATGTTACAAAGTTGTTCATTGTCATAAAGGACTATACACTTCTACATATGGGCAGATTTTGCATCCACAGCATGTATTAACATATGAGATTGGAAAGACAACTTTTCCTGTAATTGGAAAGATTTTTGTGTTTGAAGATTTGGAAAATGCAATCCAATTTCAAGATAGATTTATTCCGGTGTTTTCCCGTATCTTCATAGGAGAAGGTACTAATATTCAGCATGATGGTGGAGCTATTCGTTTGAGCATTTATGATACAGAGGTTAATAAAGAATTGGTCATAGATTTTTGGAAAGAATATCCAAGACTAGGATATTTGATTCATGTTCCCAAAGGCACTGTTTTTTGTGATTCATTCACTCCTGAAAGAATTGTTCATCCTTAATCTAGTTGTAGAACAAAGGGAAAAATAAAAGATGAAATGTTATAAAGTAGTTCTATTAGACGATGGTCATTATGTTTCCGCTGCAGTTCGCGATCTTTCTAGTATTTATTCACTGATTTATGAGATTGGAAAAACTACCACTCCTGTTCATGGGAAGATTTTTGTGTTCAGTTCGTTAGATGATGCTAATCGTTTTAGAAATGCATGTTATCCATCAGTGATTCTTAAAGGTGAAGCTCTCAATGCTGAACCTATAGATACAGTAGTTTATTTTACTATGTTTTCTAATTCTATTAATGATAATAGAATTCGTGATTTTTGGGAATGTTCAGATAAAAAAGCATATAAATATTCAGATAATGCTCCTGAAGGTTCTATGATATGTGATTCATTCACACCTGAAGAAATGATTGGTGCTTAAAAAGGAGGAAACTAAAAATGAGTAAAGGTTGTCTGGCTGATTCTGATTCTGTCGCAAAGGGATGTGTTCATATGGCTCTTTGGATCACGTGTGCTATTTTTATTGTTGTTTATATGTGCTTTTCAAATGCATTTATTTTGCACCAATATTGGACATGGTTCATGCCATATATTTGGGCTGAAGCTCCAATGTTGAATATCAAAATGGCATTCTTTCTTCAGTTGGTTTTTGGTTTTCTTTCTCCAAATTATGCCAGGGCAATTTTAGATAGCATCAAAAAGAAAGAACTCACTACGAAGCAGCAAACGGCTGGAACTATTTTGATACTGGCATATCCTTGGATCAGTTGGGTTTTGGGATGGATTGTGAAATGTATTTTCTGTTAATAAAAAAGTAACAAATTTGTTGAAGAACAGTTGATTCAATAACACCACAAAAAGGAGCAATATAAAATGAAGGGTTTAACATTTGAAGTCGTATCTGGCAAGGTTGTGGTTTCTGATCCTTGTTATGAGCTTTCTCTTGGCGAGAGATGCTTGAAGGTTTTGGAAGTCAAGAATGGCATTTGGCACATGAATAAGGTTATTTCAGATGAGGGAGGTTGGGGTTCACGTGTTGCCAGACTGAATGTCAAGCATGGGGATATCAAACATGGCAGTTCTGGTTTTGTTACTCGTTCACTCCTGCCTGGGGATATTGGTGTGGATAGCGGTCAAGCCGGTGTTTTTGATTTCAGTCATTATCGTGATGATTCTGTTGTTGAGACAGCCAGCATGTTAGGAAAACCTCTTTGTCAGGAAGAGAATGCCGGTGACAAATGGTATAACCTTTGTTGTGACCGAACTATTAATGATGAATTTGAAGGAGGTTCTGTCATTCCTTTTGGTTGTGTGAGTTCATCTGGCTTTGGCGATGGAGGTTATAATGTTTATGTTGGAAAGAATGCTCAAGGTGAAATTGTTGAGATTGAGATTGTTTTCATAGGAGACGATGAAGAAGAGGATGAATGTTGTGCATATTGCGGTCAGACTTTGAATGGTTATGGTGAATGTGAAGATTGTGAAGATGACGAAACGGATGATGAGGAATAAAAAGGAGAATAATAATGAGAGAATTTTCTTTGGTTGCTAGTTCTGGCACGGATATTCCCGGGGTTCCGTATGGTGCTCCAATTTTGGTTTATGGGAATTTTTCAAATGCTATGGCATATAGCAATTATGATGGGAAGATGGACCGTGATTGTCCTGAGAGCACCACTGGTGAGTGGTTTCCGTTGGGTGTAGACAGAGATAGCATTATGGCTTGGCATGGGGAGCGAAAGGTTGTGAACAGGGTTTATTATGGCCGTGTCCTTTGGTCTAAGGAGTAAGCATGATTATCAAGGGATTTCACAAGAGAGAAGATGGGGCTGATCTATGCTCTGTGGATTTGGATTTGCCCGAATTGAATGCATTAATTCAAGGAAAGACACCACAGTCTTCAGATGTCAAATGTTATTTGGTTATCACAGTAATTCGTTTGACAGATGGAAGACTCATGGAAATGGATTTGTTTGATAGAACCAATGGTGGTCTTTTGTCTACCATTGGAAGAATGGAGAAGCGAGTTTCTGAATATATTGCAAATTATTTCCCTGATTTTGCAATTTCATCAGAATTAATCAACGATGTTTTCAAAGCCAAGGGTCTTTTAAGCAAGAACTTTATTCTTCATTTGAATCAAAAAGAAATCACCATGTAGAGGAAAAAACAAATGACCACTATGACTGTTTGTTTTCACGATGTGAGAAAAGCCACCACAGTTCAATTCAAAAAACTTCTCAAAAATATCATTGAGAAAGCGGAAACGAATCACGGTTTCATTTGTGTCACTAATTATGTTTCTGAAAATGGGCGACGGTGCAATTATGTTTTGCAGCCCTATGGTTCTGATGCATATCACAGATTGGTTGAAGAATCTTTGATTATGCTTGAGCGAGGGATTTGTGATTTGCCAAATCGTCTGGATGGAGAGGAAATTTCTCAGAATATTTGGAATGAGGCAATTCTCGAACAGATTGCTTCATTTCGTCAGACTTTGGATGGTGGTCACGGCAAAGCTGACAATAAAGTTAAGATTGCTAAGGGTTTTTATGAACAGAACGGTTCTATTTATGTAACCAATGTTCGTATCATTAAGGTTCACGAAACCAAAGAGCAGCGGCAATATAACAGCCGAATTTGCTATGAGAAAGATAAACCCAAATCTCTCAAAGCCAAAGCCAAGAGATATCTGAGGGATATCACTCCTGTTGGGAATTATCGTGGTCAATTCAGATTGGATGCTGACAAATTTGATAAGATTGCTTTCAGTGGCACATCTATTGAATTTTCAGATTATGGCAGATTGATTGCCGACTAAGACATAACACCACAGAACAAAGAAAGGAAATCCAATGAGAACAGTTCATGTTACTGTCAAGGTTGATTTGACCATTAAGGCCAATGAAGGTCAAGATATCAATGAGGTTTTGCAGGAAATGGAATATAGTTTTGCAGCCAGTCCTGATACAAATGCTGACATCATTGATTCAGAGATTAGGGATTGGGAAGTTACTGATTCCCGATAATAAAGTTTTAATTCTAAAATGGGAGGTGGGCTTAGAAGCAGCCATCCTATAATGAGTGAGACGAACCACCCCACAATCGCAATATGCTATGAAGTATCTAAGGGATTAGCTAATGAGAAAAACTAATTCAAGGTGCATGATAGTGATGAGAAGGGGGAAAATGGGGATAGTAAAAGGTCACCCCGTAACTGGTAAGGATTAATTTCTCTTTGGCGTAATAGCACACCTTTTAGAATTTAACAAGGAAGGATAAATATCATGTTTTGTTTTCATCGTTTTGGGGAAATTACTGATGGTTATCAATTTTGTTCTAAATGTCATAAGGCCATTCTGGTGCCCTGCAATCATCATTGGGTTGAAAAAGAATATTATGACATTAGAAATAGATTGGTAGGTGTCATTGTTGGCATAGTCCATATTAGAGAATGTTCCAAATGCGGAGAGCTAAAGCAGTTTAAGACCGATGTGTACGATTAACACTTAAAGTTTTTGTTCAGAAGAAACAAAACCATCTAAGTCACCACGAAAGAAGTAAAAGCGATAAGAAGAAGCTGTCGCGAGAAGTTAAAGAAAGCATCAAAGGAGAAACAACAATGGCAGCTGGAATTCTGGAACTGGATCGTATGGCGGTTGGGTTTGTGGAACTGTTTGGGAATGCTTGGCATAACCATCCGAATTGTCGGCATCAGGATGGTCCCATCTCCATGGAAACTGCAAGGGAAATCTTCAATTATGTTGTTCAGAAGGTTCCTGCCAATCTGCCTGCTGAGTTTGGTGGGCAGGTGATCCCTGGCAACTATGCTCTGGTGCGAAAGGATGGGGATGTGGTTACTGTTCTGTATCCTTCTGTTGGTGACCGTTATGAAGTCATTCAGAACGGTGATCTGCTTGCTCATGTTGAAACGGGCATTTTGACTCCTTACAACGTCAGTCTGGAAAGTGTGGGAACACTCCTTAATGGTCAGAAGGCTTTTGTTAACATTATCCTCAATGAGCATTGTGTTCCTGGGGATGTTAGCAAGACCATCACGAGAATGATGTATTCTAACAGTTTCGGAGGCGATAGTTATCAGGCTTGTGTTCACACTACCCGAATTGTTTGCAATAACACTCTGCGAGTGGCTTCTGCTCAGGGTGCGGCAAACAAGACTCTGAGAAAGTTCCGTCACACCAAGAATGCGGCCGAAAAGATTGAAAACTATATGATTGATTTGGCCGACATTGTGGCTGGGGTTAAGGAACACTACGAAAAGATGGAAACACTGACCAAGCAAAAGATGGATGCAGCCGAGGTTAAGGCTTTCTTTGATAAGCTGATGCCTTTCAAGGCCGAAGAGGGACGGGGCAAGACTCGTGTTGAGAATCAGAGAAATGCCATTATGAAGATTTTTGAGAGCAAGGAAGATCTTCAGGGAGAGAATGCGAGGAGTCGGTACAATCTGCTCCAGGCTGTCATTGATTGGGCCGACCATGACAGCACTGTTCGTAATGGCGATGACCAGGGTGGTCGGTTCTGGGATGGTGTGTGGGGCAATAAGGACTCTCTGAAGCAAGATGCCCTTGCGTTTCTGATGGAGTAAGCCGAATAGTTCACCACAAAGGGGAGGGAAACCTCCCCTTGATTTTTGTAATAAATAAGGAGAACGATCATGCCTTACGGAAGTTCTGAAGCGGTTTGGGGTCTTGAAGATGAAGTAAAGGGGCTAAAAAAGTTGCTTCGCCAACTCCTCAAGAAAGTTTCAAACACCACACAGGGTAAAACTATTCCTATTTCCGATATAGAAATTGAACATATCAAACAAAAAATCAAAGGTGATTAATATGAGTGGTCTATCGGGAAAAAGACATGAACCCTCCATGATTGAAATATGGATAATTTCTCATGAACGAAATTGAACTCAAAAAATCTTTAGAGAGGGCTGAATATTTTCTGGGGGAAGTTGAATATCTACGAAGACACCTCCATGTTTTGCTAAAGAAAAGAGAATTGAGAGATAACAAATTTGTAATTGAACTACAACCATGGGAGGTTGGAGTTTACGAAGATATTGCAAATGGAAAGACTCATTTTCATGAGGGAGGAATTTGAAATGATTTTTAATCTAATAATTCTGTCATTGATTATTACATTTATTTGTTTTAATTTAGTTATAGAAATTGCAATTAATATGAAAAATAAAGATTTCATTCAATTTGCAAAAATTTGGTTCTATATTATGGTTCTTTGTTTGTGTTTTCAGATTGCGGGATCTTATGATATTCTTTGGTATATTACTAATCAACCTTAGAAAAAAGTCATAAAGGGGAGGAAGGGGATAATAGGGGTAGGAGGGATGAGTGTACTATATAGTGCTGCCTGTACTAGGCATTAATGCACTTATAGTTATTAAGTACAGACATATACTAAAGAAAAAAAGAAAATAAAAACAAAAGAAAAAAAGAAAGATTATGACTTTGAGAAATCACCACTAAAAACTATGAACCAAACCAGTGAGAATAGTTCTAAAACCGAGTGAAGTAGTCCACAGCAAATTTGTAAAAAACAACAGTGAACGAAATGACATTAGATAGGGGATAGGACCAAAAATGCGCCAGGAATTAAATAAAGAAATGTAACGAAAGGAACCAAAAATGTTTCACTTCGAGAAAGTCAATGATGAGTATTTTATTTTCAGAAATGATCATACTGGCGAACATCAGGTGGGATCTACTGAGAGTGGAAAGATTACTCTCACCACAGCAATGACTCCAAAAGACATTAAGAAGTGTATTAAGGAATATGAAGATGTGATTTTGAGAACAAGAAAGGTTCCTCGTTCAACGTGTTACAACTGTGGATTTTTCAATAAGAAAGCTAGAGCATTTTACAAGTGTCATGGTCCTGGATGTCCAGCCTAAGAAATAATTTGGAGATTAATCATGGTAAAACCAATTAGTCCAAATGAGGTTAACAATCCTGCAATTCCAGAAGAAGTGATTGAAGCCTTTAACTTTCTGATTAAGAAAAACTTTAGGAACGGCTCTGCAACAATACTGCAAAATGAAGTTATCGAAAAGATTCTGAAAATCTTTCGCCAAAGAAGAAGAGAGATGACAAGACAGCAGATTTTTGATGCAGGTTGGCTTAATATAGAACATCTATACACCAATGCTGGCTGGAATGTTGGCTATGATAAGACTGCATATAACGAAACCTATGATGCATTTTTTACCTTTAAAAAAAAGAAACGAATTTCACCACACTGAATAATTGCCCAATCGTTCAAGCAGCATGCATATATGAAGGAAAAATATGGGAAGGAAAACGTCATTCTGATATTATTAAACAAATGATGAATGATGGAATTCCACCACCAATAAAACAACATCAACAAGGTTTCATTGACGCAGACGGGAATTTTCTTGATAGAATGCAATCTTACGAGAGAGCAGTTATTTGTGGCCAAATAAAAGACAATAAAAGACAATAAAAGAACTAAGAAATTAATGTCTGAAATGTTGTGGTAAAGGAGAAAAAAATGTTTGCTTTTATATTGATTATTATTCTTCAGATTTTTTTTGTAACAAGCACTTTGGATCTGTTTGTGGATCGTATTGAGAATATCCCATATTCCTTTGTAAGAATTACTTTGTTTTGGATTTATGTAATCGTCCCTGGAATCGTAATTCTTTTTGGGACATATGTTTTTCTGGAATATATTTATGGGGTTATTAGAGATCAATATGAAAATATTGTATAACCTTTTCACTACATGAATATAGGAGAGGGCTATGGGATTCAGACAAGAAATTGAAGAAGAATGGGAGGAAAAGGAAAGCCGTTTGAAACATGCTCGTGAAATGATTAAACTAGCTGACGAATTGGAAGCACCACTTCATGTAAAAAAACGTCTCCAAAGAAAACTCAATGAGGCCAGAGAAGCTATGGGTTATCATGAGGGTTCGCTTGGAGGTTTTCGTGATCTCTAACTAACAGAGAGAGAACAATGGATACTCAATCTTTTATTAAAAATTTATGTGATAGTTTAGCTTCGCTTTCAAAAAATGCACAGACAGCAGAGGATTACATTGCATTAGCAGAGCAAGCAAAGAATATTGCTTTTTTATCTGAAGCGATTGCTGGAAGTTTGGCCAAGGAAAAAGGATGTACTCACCCCAGTTATAAACATTCTGTATCTGGCTGGGGAGAGATTGAATGTAAGGTCTGTGGTAAGTCTGGAATTCTAAGGGATAAAACTCCTGATTTTTCGTAGGAAAGGAAAAACATGGATTTGCAAGTGCAAACCTATCTGCGTTCTGGCAAGACTCTGGTTGATCTTAAGACGGAATTGGGCATTGAATCACGCGAGTGGGAAGATTTGGTTATTCTGAATTATAACCAGATTGAATCTCCGAAGACTCATCCCATTGTTCAAGAATGTCGTCAATTGATTCTTCGGAAGAACACCTGGGATATTGTTTTCATGTCTTTTCAGAGATTTTTCAACTATGGAGAAAATCTGGAAGAAACCAAGGATTTTGATTTTGCCAATGCCGTGGCTTTGAGCAAGATTGATGGGTGTTGTGATGCTGATACGATACTAGAAACAGAAGATGGCCCAAAAACCATAAAAGAGATATGTGAACACAATTACTCAGGAAAGGTTAAGTGCTTTGATTTAGATTTAATGCGTGAAACCATGTGTGCTGTAGAGGCCGTGTCTGTGCAGAAAAATAATGATGATTGGTATGAGATAGAACTTGAAGATGGCACCACTATAAAATTAACTGGTAATCACAAGGTTTATCTTCCTGAGATTGGATGTTACAGAGAAGTAAAAAATCTCAAAGGTGATGAAGAAGTTTTCTTGGTAAAGTAGAATTCATATCTATCTTTTCAAGGAGATAGAACAATAGAAGCAAGGCATCAAAGAAAGTATGGAATTCTCTTTCGGATGAACAGAAAAATGAGCGTCTTAACCGCGTTTTCAGTAAGGTTCTGTTTAAAAACAAACTGGAAACAAGAATTGCATTAATTCTATCTGCGGCTGAAATACCTTTTGTCTGGTCTTTTTTTATTGGTTGTCATCAGTTTGATTTTCGGATAAGTTATGATGCTAAAATTCTTCTTGAAGTTCAAGGAGATTATTGGCATGCTAATCCTAAAATATACAAAGCGACTGATGTTCTACATCACCCCGGCAACGATTTTTTAGCACAAGAGTTATGGGATAAAGATAGAGAAAAACAAAAGATTGCAGAATCAAAAAATTATGTAGTAATTTATTTATGGGAAGATGAGCTACACTACATGACTGACGAGGATATACTAAGCAGAATATTAGAAGAAATAGAAAAGGCAATCACTCATGAGCGTCACAAAGATCAAAAAAATAACGAAGATAAGTAACATTTCTAAACGATATGATATTCAGACTGCAACTCATAATTTTTTTGCTAATGGGATTTTAGTCCATAACTCCATTATTGGTCTTTTTCACCACAATTGCAAGTGGATTATGACCACTCGTGGAGTAATTGAAGGTGGATGTCAAGTTGGAACTTTTCCATTGACTTTCAAGGAACTGTTTGAGAAAACTGCATCACAGTATCCCAATTTCTGGAAAGGAATTGATGAAATTCATCAATATAATGATTATTGTTATGTTTTTGAATTGACTTCTCCTGAAAATCGGGTTGTCACTCCATACAATGAAAGATCACTTCATCTTCTTGCGGTAAGATCCAGAACTCATGACTTTGTTGAAATGCCTTATCAAATCGTGAGTCAAATTGCTTCACGTCTTGGGGTCAATATCCCTACGATGCATACGTTTGCTGACATTGATAGTCTGGTGCATATGGCTGCGAAACTAGAAGGTCTGGCCGAAGGATTTGTATGCGTTGACTATAACCATATGGTTAACGGATCTTTTTCTAGAATGAAGGTTAAGAACCCGGCTTATCTGGCGATTGCTCATTTGAAAGAATCGTCTGCGACTTCTGTGCGTTCACTTCTTCAGTTGATTATCACTGGAGAAACTGGAGAATTTCTGGCATATTTTCCTGAATATAAAATCTATATTGATCCCATGGAAAAGAAATGGGTTGAATATCGGGAAGGGATTGCTGGGGATTTGAGAGAAGCGGCAAAAGTCAAGCAAACTGGTTCTAGAAAAGATTATGCTTTGTGGGCGCAGCGATGCACAAGCCCATCGGTTATGTTTCTTTTCTATGATGGGAAGATCACCACAGTTCAGGATTGGATTAATCTGATGATTAAGGAAAAGGGAACCAAGAACTTTGGAAAGATGATGATGGGTTTGTTGAAGATTAAAGACATGGAATGGGAACAGCAATAAAGGATTAGCCTCCAAACCGAACGTAGACTCTCGGTCAATAGGGAGAGATGAGCACTCCAGGAGGCTTTAATTTTTTATGAGAAAATTGCGCAGAAATCCAAAACAAGGAACTAGTGGTTCTTACATTTATTATGACAAAAATGGGAAATATCTTTTCAAGCCTATTGTTCAAGAGTGTCGTGATTTAAGATCAAATGTGCCGGGGCAATATTGCCAAAGAGAAATATTGGCTTATAAATTTGCTAATTTGTTGGGTTTGGATTTTGTTCCTGAAACTAAAAAAGTAAAAGTCAAGATAAGGAAAAGAAATAGGATTGGTTCTGCTCAGAAATGGATCAATGGGAAAAGTTTTAACGAAAAATATGGATATGATGATAAGGCGATAGAAGAATTCTTTTTTTCTGAAAAAAGAAAACAAAAAACTCTAGAACTGTTTCTTTTTGATATTGTTATTTTTAACACAGATAGGCACACTGGAAATATCATGATTTCTGGTGGACAATTCTATGCCATCGATCATGGTTTGTGTTTTCCTTCCAGTCATTCGGACGCTTGTCAAGACATATTGTATGAATACAATAAAAAGTTATTTGATTTCTTGTGCGATGGAAACTTTAAGGAATTGGGAAAAAAGTTTTCTAAATTAACACCACAGTTAATGGAAAGGTTAAAGAAAGTTACCGAAAAAGAAATAAGCAGTTTGTTTCCTAGCAATATGGATGCAGAATGTGAACTGACTTGGGAACGAATCGCCAAACTAACAGGGAGAGACTGAATGGACGAGAAATTTGTGGCAATGAATTGGACTCATTTTCCTCTGTTGATTGAATACACTGATAAGAAAGAAAAGAAGATAGTTCGCACTCCTGCGGATATAGAAAGTGGGAGAGGATTCGTAGTTCTTGAATGTAGAACGAGACGAAGGAAGGTATAATGGTCTTTGAAAATTTAGTGTCTGTTGGAACTATTTGAGTTCCTGCGTTCCAAATGAAAGTCCTCGAACGTAAAAATCCGTTGAAACAGAGATGTGATGGAACGGTCAAGAATTCTGAAAGGGTTTCTTGTTTTTTGTTTAAAGATCCCCTTACTCAGGGAAACAGAGTGAGGACAAAGATTAGAAAATGGGAACCAGACTCCTTGTTCTAGCGGAGTTGTCAGATTGTTTTGAGAACGTTGAAACAAGCAAGATGTTTGTGGAGTTCTTAAAACAATTTGAGAGCGATGATGTTAGAACCAAAACAGGAATAGACGGTGAAAATCCGTCGCAGACACTAAGTTTTCACCACGGAAAAGGATAAAATTTCGTCAATGATTAAAGAAAAGGAAAACATCTAAAGTGGATGTCAAAGAATAAAAAGGAAAGGTCATCATGGTTCCGTACAGAGACGAAGACGAGGATTTTGAGGTAGATGATAGGTTGATTGAGAAGAATCGTAGGCAGCAAAAGCTGAAGAGGAAGAAACAAGACAAGAGGAATGATTATGGGGATGATTTTGCTGGCCCACGAAAGGATAGATACAATCGTAATGAAGACCGAGCTGCTTTGCAAGAAATTATGAAGCAGTATCGATAAACATCACCACAAATTCATATTCATCAATAGTTGCAGTCTAAATAGTAACAGTAAAGGGAGAAAAAAATGAAGAAGCTCGTGATTGCTCTGGCCTTCCTGGGTGTTGCCTGTCTTTGTGCTGAAACGGCTGAACAAAACAGAGATCTCATTCTGAAGACGGCTATGGCTGAGTTTGTTCAGACTTGCACTACTATCCTGAAGGATGGGGTCAATTTGGTTAAGGATGAAATGCCTCAGATTTTGCGAGAAAAACTGATTTTTGCACGATGGTCTGTTGTTGTTGATTTTTCATCTTCGCTGGCCATTTGTCTAAGTGCATTCTTCGTTGCTAACTATTATAGAAAAGTCTTTAATCAAAAGATAGAAGATGAAAAGTCATCTTGGGCACGTGGGGATTATGAAATTGGTCATATTCTTCTATGTGTGGCAATGGGAGCTAGTATCCTTGTTTTTCTGATTATTATCTCTGCGGCGGCAACAGAATGGATTAAACCCTTTGTTGCACCACGACTCTATCTTATGGAGTATATTGCTAGTCTAATCTAAGAAAGAAAGGCTCACGGATAATACCCGTGAGCTTTTTTTTATTCTTCATATAATACACCTATAGTTAAGAAAGAAAATGTTTTTTTCACCACGAGATAATTTTAGAAAATATCTCTCTAGTAACAAGAAAGATTTGAAACTTGTTCTTCGTGTGAATAAAAGGAGATAAACCATGTTCGCCAAGATTGGTGATGTTGTGCATATCGTTATTGCCAAGGAAAATCTTGATTGGGGATATGGCAAGGATATTCACGAAAAGACAGGCAAGGTTGTTGGTTTTGGAGAAATTCACTACGGATATGTTAACAATTATGGCAAAGAACCAGGCATCTATGAAAACACTAGCTGGCTCAAAGTAGAAGTTGATGGGGTTGTTCACAATATTAGCAGTTGTTTTTGCAATGTTGATGGGGTTAAACCTGTTCATCAGGAGGGGAAGAGATTGCGTGATTTGCCAGAAACAAAGTTCTAGCCTGGGGATAAGGTAAAGGTTTGTTGTTTTCGTGCTTCATGGATTGAAAATGTTCCACATGAAATTGGCTATATTGATTATGGAGTTATTGGGCAAAAATGTAATGATAATATCACTCCTATGCCTCATAATTCTGTGAAACTCACAGGGGGTGGACATGTTTCTTTGAGAGATGATGAGTTGCAATTGATTGCTAGAGGCAATGTTTGGCGATACCACCACCACAAGCCGTTGATTTTTACCGGCATTGAAGAAGAGGCCAATTTCTATAAGAGAATTGGTCGCACACAGCAGATTAGGAACAAAGAGACTCATATTTACAGATTTACCATTGAAGAAGCTCTGTTGGCACTCCAGAATGGAGAAGCAGATAGCATTTCTGTAGAGAGTATGTTTGGGTTGATTGAGCCGATGGTTTGTGTTTGGAAGTTTTTGGATGAAGAAGTTGGCAAAAGAGTAAGAGCAAAAACACTGGAGGGCTTTGCGGATGTATTACAGAAAAAGCAATAGCGATGGGAACAGTTCTGTGTCGTTGGGGTGCGGGGGATGTCTTGGAATAATTCTGTTTATTTTGGTTCTGTGGGCACTGTGGTTTGGACTGCCTATTGGAGATAAGAAATGGAACATCGATATCTTTCCACCACGAATTTGGGAAATGAACTCTCAGCAGTAATGATTCAATTAATTGATTTATGGAGGAAATGGATTGTTCCTCTATATCGTTGGACAAACTGTTGTAGGTATCACCCCAGTTGTTCTCAATATGCAAAAGATGCATATATGAAACATGCGTTTTGGAAAGCAACAAGGTTGGTGATTTGGAGGATTTTGCGTTGCAATCCATTTTGTCATGGTGGCTATGATCCTTGTCCATAGGAGCTATAAAAATGTTTGAGTGTCCAAAATGTGGCAAGAAAGACAGTTCTTTTGATGGTGAAACCTTTTGTGGTCCCTGCGAATCTGATTATCAAAGGGATAAGTTGGAGCAGGAAAGATATCATAGACAGAGGATTGCTAAAATTCGTAAATCTCACTCCGATGATTGTGATTGTCATTTGTGTAGCCACAACGAAGTTTTGTTTTGAAAACGGAGAGAAAAACCCATGAAGGAACAATATATTCGTTTTGTTGGAAATGATAGGGAAGTACACTTTCCTGCATCTGCACCACTGAGTCTGTTGATTCGTTGCGGAGTGAGTGCGATCATTGTTAACGGCAAGTATGAGAAGCCCGTTAATTTTCTTCCCCATCTGTGCTCAAAATGTTTGAAAATGGTTATGTCTAATGATGAGGATGGTAATTGTCCTGAATGTTCTGAAGATCCGCTTGAGGATTGGATTAAGCATTTGTCGTAAGCCGGCTGGTGAATGGTTCAAGCCGCAGGAGAGGGATAAGCTCCTCTCTGAGTGATCAGTTGGGTCTACCACTGATCGGTAAGTCTATATCCGTGAGAACCATTCACCACTTTTTTGAAAATAAAGAAATTGGATAAGATATGAGGAGTCGCGATTACAACAGTGTATATAGCGTATTCTGTTGCCCTCATAATCCGAATGCTGGGCTCACCAGTTCCAATTTCTTGTTAATTCAGGAGAACAAAGATGGATGCAAAGAAGTATGCAATTACTATATATTACGATGGCAAGAAGCATGAAGCATTGATTAAGGAAGCTATTAAGCAACTGAATCAGAAGGTTTTTGATTGTTGGATTTATCCTCCAGAAGTTGAAGTCTCTACTGTTGATTTCTACGATGAACCTGAAATTGAAGTTTCGGTAGGCTATCACAATCCTGAAAATCCTGACGAAGATTGCATTAGAGGACATGAATGTGTAGATCTTATTCATGCTTTTCTAGAGGGTTGCATTTGGGCGGCTGAAAGAAACACCACAGAAGGAAAAGATTCGGTTTAGATAGAAATATCTACAAAGTCAAATATGCGGGCGTAGCTCAATTGGATAGAGCAAAAGGTTTCTACCCTTTAGGTTAGGGGTTCGAGTCCCTCCGCCCGTGCCAAAAATAAAACAGGAGAATTTCTTTAAATGAAGGAAATTAGACAATTTAAAGATTTTTCTGAATCAATGATGAATCCGGGTTATTTTGTTATCTTTGAAGAGTCCAATGGTTGGGATGCCCCCAAAAGTCTGGCTCTTATCTATTTTGAAGATAGAGTAGATGTGGAGAATTTCATCGCTCAAGAAATAGAAAATGGCAAGCCAGCATCTTCAATGAAAGTTTTTTCTTGTGAACAAATCAAGTTTGTGTCTGAGTTTATTGTTTCTTTGGCACTGAAAAAGGAATAATATATGTCAAATGAAGAAATGGCTCGCGAAGTTGGCAATACACCACGGCTTCTAAAGCAAAGACTTTTAGATGCGCATGATTGTTTGAGAGATGAAAATAAAAAAATCTTCTCTCAAAAACGAATTGACTATAAAGAGAAACGAATGATTAGCGATAATGGAGACTATGCACTCCAGTGGATGCTAAGATCACATCCTGATTGGCCTGAAAGCCTTGGCAACCAGCAAACGAATCGTGGAACTATTCGAGTTGTTTGTCTGAGGTAAAAAGGGAGATAATAGATGATTCCTTGCCCCGTAGTTCTACACAAGAATTATGGACGAATTCCACGAAAGAGTTTTGATGTTCCTAAGAAGTCAATGCCTCTCCACCACATAAAAATCCAATGGAAATTGGATAATGCACAACGTCAGTTGATGCAAATGTTGAGTTGGGGTTTTGGAAGTTGGCTGTAAAATCTTCACCACGAACAAAGAGAATCATAAATAAAACAAGTGTTTGATAAATGAGTCCGTAGCTCAGTTGGTAGCAAGCAACGGCCTTTTAAGCCGTAGGTCGTCGGTTCGAACCCGACCGGACTCACCACATTGTTTTTGCGCTCGTAACATTTTTGAAAATTCAAATGTGGGTCCGTAGCTCAGTTGGTAGCAAGCAACGGCCTTTTAAGCCGTAGGTCGTCGGTT
>ERZ795055.1215-NODE-1215-length-21202-cov-6.693763_pt1 | contig 21202 bp, 15 predicted proteins | sample MGYA00375139_ERZ795055 | MGnify/ENA primary metagenome ERZ795055 (study PRJEB30184, sample SAMN05720283) | anaerobic digester metagenome | isolation source: active sludge of municipal wastewater-treating anaerobic digesters | place: USA | collected 2015-01-23 ... | reverse complement strand
TTATAATCAGCAATCCCGGCCACCCCTCCTTAAAAAAAGGAGGGGAAACTTTTGTCCCCAACAACCCTTAGGTTGAGGGCTATGGGAACAAGGGTCGCTAAGGCAATATATTAATAAATGAGATGGCAACTTTTCTTTTCAATAAAATAGTATTCGGACCGGTAAAGAGCCGCAGACTCGGAGTATCTCTCGGGATAAACCTGTTGCCTGTAAACAGGAAAGTCTGCAATTTCAATTGTATCTATTGTGAATGCGGATGGACATCAAAGAATATCAATGCTGCAAAGGAACCGCTTCCCACAAGGCAGGAGGTATACGATGCTCTGGATAAAAGGCTCGCATCTATGAAATTAAAGGATCAGCCTCCGGATGTTATAACCTATGCCGGGAACGGTGAGCCAACCCTTCATCCGGAATTTCCGGGGATAATTGATGACAGTATTATGCTTCGTGACAAATATTTCCCGAAAGCCAGAATAGCTGTCCTCTCAAACTCCACATCGATCGCAAAGCCGGAGATAAGAAAAGCCCTCCTCAAGGTCGATTCAAACATCCTGAAGCTTGACTCCGCATTCGACCTTACTGTTAAGATCCATAACCAGCCAAGGGTGAATATAAAGGTTGAAGAGCTCATTAAAAACCTCGAAGGAATGAAGGGTAGTCTTATAATACAGACACTTTTTCTTCGCGGGACATTTGAGGGAAAGGTTATCGACAATACAACTCCTGAAGAGATCTCCGCCTGGCTTAATGCTGTTGAAAAAATAAGGCCGTCAGAAGTGATGATCTATACTATATCGAGGGATACTCCTGAAGGCGGTGACCTCCATAAGGTACCGCTTTCCGAACTGAACCGCATTGCATCGCTTGTTAATGAACTGGGAATAAAAACACAGGTTTCAGGCTGATATTGAAAAAAGGGGAAAATATCCTTATCTGTCCCCTGGAATGGGGCCTCGGACATGCTTCACGGATGATTCCGGTTGCCGAAAAATTGCGAGCACTGAACCACAATATTATCTTCGGGGCGGGAGAAGAACATATTGCATTTCTGAAAAATGAACTACCGGAGCTTACATGTATTTGTTTCCCCGGATTCAGACCGGCATATTCACGGTTTTTACCGCAATATATCAGACTCCTCCCCGAAATACCGGCGCTCATTTATCATATAATTTCAGAACATTTCAGACTGAAACAGATCATCCGGGAGCATCACATAGACATTGTTATCAGTGACAACCGTTTCGGCCTCTGGAATAAAAAGATCAGGACAGTTTATATAACACACCAGCCGCGTATTTCTTTCCCGCATTGTTTTTTATTCCTCGAATTCATCGGCGTATTTTTTCACCGGAAGATCATGAAAAAATACGATTTTTGTTTAATTCCGGACCTTCCTGGTGACATAAATCTCACCGGACGGTTATCTCATGGCATCAGACTCCCTGGAAATACAAGGTTCATCGGGATCTTATCAAGGTTTTCCGGACTTACTTCATCCGATGAAACACTTTCCCCGCAATCAGGCCACATTACAGTCATACTATCCGGTCCTGAACCTCAGCGTAGTATACTTGAAGAGAAACTAACAGGCATATTAAAGAAAACCGATCGTCCGGTAATCATTCTTGGAGGAAGCCCGGGCAGGCAGACCGGAAAGACATCAGCGGGCAATATAACGCGTTATGATCATGCTGACCGTGGATTAATGAAAGAAGTTATTTCAGGAAGCGGGGCAATCATTGCAAGGGCAGGGTATACTACAATAATGGAGCTGGTAAGCCTCGGCCGGAGCGCACTTCTGATACCTACTCCCGGACAGACCGAACAGGAATATTTATCCCGTTATCTTTCGGGGAAAGGATGGTTCTCATCTATTTCACAGAAGGAACTTAATGAGTCAGTTTCGTTTCCCCCCTCAAAAAAGAAATGGAATGATGAGATCGTTATGCAGAGCGGGATCCTTCTTGATAAAGCATTAAAAGAATTATCAGAAGAAGCAAAGACAGAGGCATGAACCCGTTATACCGAGCAGGAAGCCCGACCATACTTCGCCCGGGGTATGTGCTCCAAGCCATAATCTCGATGACATAACCAGTCCGGATGTAAGGATCACAAGTATCATAAGCCCTGCAAGTTGTACATGCATCCTCAGGGAAAGGATCAGGACAAGGGTAGTCAGAGCTCCGGCCCCCGTTGCATGGATCGAGATCTTGTACCAGAAATTGATAACCGTTACGGCAACGGCCAGGAAAGCCGAACTGATTATAAATAACTTTATGAAGAACGGTATGTGGAACCTGTAGATCAGATAAACGGAAAAGATATAGAAGAATGATGTTGTTATAAGGGGCATTATCCGTTCCTTTCTGTTATCCATCGTCCAGGTTGTAATAACATTCCTGAACCTGAACCATAAGATCAGCATAGCCGGTATCAGAACATTATCGACGAGTATTATGAAGAACAGGATCTTTTTCACCTGTACCGGCAGATACCCGTAGAGTGCGGGAGCCGTGAAAATTATAAGGAGTCCGTACACCGGTATAAGAAGCGGATGGAAAACAGCAGAAACTATCTGTGCCAGCCTGTCGTCGATCGATATAGTTTTTTCAGATGCCATCATATCTCTTTTCTTAACCTGGCTACCGGGATATTCAGCTGTTCGCGGTATTTTGCCACCGTCCGGCGGGCTATCTGGTAACCTTTTTCCTGGAGTATCTCTGTAAGGCGTTCATCAGTCAGAGGCCTCCTTTTCTGTTCATTATCAATACAATCCTGTAGGATTCTTTTTATTTCCCGTGTTGAAACTTCCTCCCCGCTGTCGGTCTGTAAGCCTTCCGAAAAGAAAAATTTAAGTGGGAAAATACCAAAGTGTGTCTGAATATACTTGCTGTTTGCTACCCTTGATACAGTTGAAATGTCAAGCCCCGTCATCTCCGCCACATCTTTGAGGATCATCGGCTTAAGCTTCGTTTCATCTCCATCGATAAAATATTCTTCCTGGTATTCAAGAATTGCATTCATTGTAAGAAGAAGAGTATTCTGCCTTTGTTTTATCGCATCAATAAACCATTTTGCCGAATCGATCTTCTGTTTGACGAAGAGCAGAGCATCTTTCATCTCCTTTTTATTCTCCTTATCTCTGCTGTAAGCCTGAAGCATTTCACTGTATGCCGGGCTCAGTCTCAGCTCAGGCAGGTTTTTTGAGTTCAGATGAAGATCAAAGCCTTCTTCGGAGTGTTCAAGGATGAAATCGGGAATTATAGGCTGGGCAATCTTGCTGTACGGATCGCTGTAAACCCCTCCGGGTTTCGGATTTAGTTTCAGGATCTCATCAATAGCCTGTTTCAGATCGTCCTCATTGATCGCGAGCTTTGCGATTATTTTATCATAATGTCGTTTTGAGAACTCCTCGAACTGGGTATCAATAATGTTATATGCAAGACGTGTGGCAGGCAGGGCATGATCTCTTTTTGCAAGCTGAAGGAGAAGGCACTCCCTGAGCGATCTGGCTCCCACTCCTGCAGGCTCAAGATCCTGGATTATCATTAGCACTTCTTCCAGTTCTTCAACAGTTGTTGTGAGATTCTGAAGGAAGGCCAGATCATCGACAATGTTTTCAAGCTCCCTTCTCAGATAGCCATCCTCGTCAATATTCCCAATAATGAATTCCCCTAATATCTTTTGCTTATCGGTAAGATCTCTCAGGCCCAGCTGGGATTCAAGGAATTCGTGGAATGACGATCCGGCCGAGAATGGTATCTCTGACCGCTTCTCATCATCCCTGCTCTGGTTGTTTGTCTGAAGCCTGTAATCTGGTATTTCGTCTTCCTGGATATAATCATCCAGAGTGAACTCCTCCTCATCCCTGTCTTCATCCTCATAATTCTCCTCTTCTTCCTGCTGCGACTGGATTTCCTCATCCTCCTCACCTTCCTCGAGGGCCGGGTTTTCTTCCAGTTCCTTCTTTATCCTCTGTTCTATCTGCAATGTAGGAACCTCCAGCAGCTTTATCATCTGGATCTGCTGGGGGGAAAGCTTCTGTAATAATTTTTGCTGTAATTTCTGCTTTAACATTTTTGCCCTTTGCAAACAGAAAGTTAAATATCTCTTCTAAAACTCTGCATTTTTCGGTGTCCGCGGGAAAGGTATCACATCACGGATATTCGACATTCCTGTTACAAACAGAATAAACCTTTCAAAGCCCAGACCAAAGCCGCTGTGAGGAGCAGTTCCGAATTTCCTGGTCTCAAGGTACCACCAGAGATCTTTTTCAGGAAGTTTCAGTTCACGGATCCGCGACAGCAGCTTTTCATAATCCTCTTCTCTCTGTGAACCACCGATTATCTCACCGATACCCGGGAAAAGAACATCCATTGCCCTCACAGTCTTTCCATCATCATTCTGCTTCATATAAAAAGCTTTTATAGCTTTAGGATAATCAGTAAGAATAACCGGACATTTGAAATGTTCCTCTACAAGATATCTCTCATGTTCAGCCTGAAGATCCCTTCCCCATCCGACTGCATATTCCCACTTCCTCCCGGAGTCTTCAAGTATCTTCACTGCTTCTGTATACGTCATCCGGATGAATTTGTTATTGAGAACGAAGGCAAGTCTTTCAAGAAGCCCCTTATCTATCATATTATTAAGGAACTCCAGGTCATCCTTGCAGTTTTCGAGGGCATACCTGATAAGATATTTTACAAATTCCTCGGCCAGATCCATATTGTCCTCAATGTCATAAAATGCCATTTCGGGTTCTATCATCCAGAATTCGGCAAGGTGCCTCGGGGTATTTGAATTCTCCGCGCGGAATGTAGGTCCGAAAGTATATATCTCACCTATCGCAAGCGCTCCAAGCTCGCCCTCAAGCTGCCCCGAGACGGTCAGATTTGCAGGTTTCCCGAAGAAATCACCGCTGTAATCAACCGAACCGTCTTTATTTTTCGGTACGTCAGCCAGATCAAATGTCGTTACATGGAACATTTCTCCTGCGCCTTCGGCATCGCTTCCTGTAATAATTGGCGTATGAAGGTAATAGAAACCTTTGTCGTTAAAATACTTATGAATGGCAAATGCCATTGAATGACGGATCCTCAGTACTGCTCCGAAAGTGTTTGTACGTGGACGCAGATGAGCTATCTCTCTCAGGAACTCCATCGAATGGCCTTTCTTCTGCAAAGGATATGATTCTGCATCACTTTTGCCGTAAAGCACTATTGTCTTGGCTTTTATCTCCACATTCTGACCCTGTCCCTGCGATTCTACAAGCTCCCCGGTCACTTCCAGACAGGCTCCCGTTGTAATATCCCTCATAAGACCATCATCGAACATCGATGCATCTGCAACTATCTGGATATTCTTAATTGTCGATCCGTCATTAAGAGCAATAAAAACTATATTCTTATTTCCCCTCTTTGTCCTCACCCATCCCTTTACAAGAACGTCCGACCCTGTCGCTGGTGATGACAATAATATTTTAATCTTCGTCCTTTTCATTTTAAAATTAAAACATCCCGCAAAAATAATAAAATGCTCCTTATTAAGTTTATTTTAACAAAAACAATACAGTCTGTCAGCCGGATTTGAATATTTATAAATTCTTAATACCTTTGAGTTTAAACTGAAACTCTTATTTACTATGGATGAAAATCGGAAACTTATTGTCGTTCCATGGGATTTCACCCCGGTAGCGGAAAATGCTCTTGCTCATGCAGTAAGGATTGGCCGTCAGGTTAATAACGAGGTTGCCCTTCTTCATATTGTTGAACCCGGGATAAAGCAAAAAGCAGAGGGAGAGAAGAAGTATCTGCTTCAGCGTGTTGCAGATAATGCTCACGTAAAATACGGCATTGCTGTATCATGGTTCATTGTAAAAGGAAGTATTTTTACATCGATCGCCGAATTCGTAAATGAGAAGGATGCCAACCTGGTGGTAATGGGTACACACGGGATGAAAGGTATGCAGAAGCTCACGGGAAGCTGGGCCCTGAAAGTGATTATTAAATCGAAGGTTCCCTTCATCGTTGTCCAGGATCCGCCATCCGACCAGGGTAAATTTCATAACATTGTTTTCCCTGTTGACTTCAGGAAGGAGAACAAGGAAAAGATAAAGATGGCGATCTATATGGGTAAATATTTTGAATCTAAAATACATATACTGGTCTCTGCAACATCTGATAAGAATCTCGCAAAGAAAACCAAGATCAACCTGGCTTTTGCAGTCAAATATTTCATCCAGAACAATATAGAATATGAGGTTCACGAAATCCCCAAAGGGAAACCTGCTGAAAGGACAATTGAATTTGCCCAGAAAATAAATGCTGACATGATTCTTATAATCACTACAAAGAACATCACATTTGCTGATTATGCGCTGGGCGCTTCGGAGCAACAGATCATTGCCAACAGTTCGAGGATCCCGGTATGTTGTGTAAATCCCAAGGTTAGTTTTGCCAGCAGCAGGCAGTTCATGGGAGGCTGGGGCGACTGAAAAACAGCGTCCGGAAAAATAATTCTGAGAAATGTCTATTGTAGTTCAGGAAGTCACTAAGCTTTATGGATCACAGAAAGCTCTTGACAACGTATCCTTCAGTGTAAAAACCGGGGAGATAGTTGCTTTCCTTGGTCCTAACGGAGCCGGGAAATCAACAATGATGAAAATAATAACCGGATTTATCCCTCCTTCATCAGGTTCGGTTCTGGTTAACGGCACCGAAGTATCTTCCGATGATCCTGAAATAAGAAAGAAGATCGGTTATCTTCCTGAAAATAACCCCCTCTATCCGGAAATGTATGTCAGGGAATACCTGTCATTCGTCGCCTCATTCTATAAGCCCGGCCGTTCAGCAAAAGAAAATATAGAAAATATTATCGGGCTTACAGGGCTTACTCCGGAAGCAGGCAAGAAGATCGGAGCCCTGTCAAAAGGATACCGCCAGCGTGTGGGCCTCGCACAGGCTCTGATACATGATCCTGATGTGCTTATCCTGGATGAGGCAACATCCGGACTTGATCCGAATCAGATCATTGAGATCCGTAATCTGATCAGAGAGGCCGGCAGGAAAAAAACTGTACTCCTGTCAACACATATTATGCAGGAAGCAGAAGCAGTGTGCGACAGGATAATCATAATCGATAAGGGTGTTATTGTTGCCGATGAGGACAAAAACAATATTTACTCGAAAATCAATCAGGGAAAACAGATAATAAAAGTAAGCTTTGACAGAAAAATAAGCGACACAGAGCTGTTAAGCATCCCAAATGTACATAATGTCCGTCTGACCGATAAGGATTTCTGGCTGCTTGAATCTGATTCAGCAGAAGATATCCGTCCCGCGGTATTTTCATTTGCTGTAAAAAATAACCTTACTGTACTTTCACTTCAGAAGGAAGAAAATAATCTTGAAGAAGTATTCAGACATCTTACCGGCATGTGATTTTTTTGTTTGATTTTTTTTTATTTCCTTTGCCACACAATTTTCCGGTGGAAAGATTTGTGCAGCTTGCAACCACAGAAAAAAATGCTAAAACGCGTCTATTCTGTTATTACATAGCCACAAGTTTTACCGGTAATTGTAAAATACTTAAAGTGTGGAGTACTTAGAGTGTGGAGTACTTAGAGTTATGAATCTTATGATCCAACTTTAAGTATTATAAACTCTAAGTACTCCAAACTTCAAACTTTAAACTTTAACTTTAATACTATGAGCTACCTGTTCACGTCAGAATCAGTTTCGGAAGGGCACCCCGATAAAGTTGCCGATCAGATTTCAGATGCATTGCTTGATGAATTTTTAAAATGGGATCCGGAGTCCAAGGTGGCATGCGAGACCTTTGTAACCACCGGTCTGGTGGTTTGCGGAGGAGAAGTGATGACATCGGGATGGGTGGATGTTCAGGAGACGGCCCGCAGGGTCATCCGCGACATTGGTTATACAAAAGCTGAATATCGTTTTGACTGTGACTCGTGCGGTGTTATATCGACAATACATGAACAATCATCCGACATACGTCAGGGTGTGGTCAGGGATAAACCAGAGGAGCAGGGAGCCGGCGACCAGGGGATGATGTTCGGTTATGCATGCCGTGAGATGGATAACTATATGCCTTTGAGCATTGAGCTTGCCCACAGGCTGCTTGAGGAACTGGCAGCTGTCAGACGTGAAGGGAAACAGATGAAATACCTGAGGCCCGATTCGAAATCACAGGTGACGATCGAATATGACGATAACAACAAGCCAGTTCGCATAGATACGATAGTTATAAGTACCCAGCATGATGAGTTCATTCTGCCGAAAAACAAATCCCTTGCATCGGAGAAGGCTGCAGAAAAAGCAATGCAGGCACAGATAATCGCTGACCTGAAAAAATACCTCTTCCCACGGGTTAAGAAATCCCTTCCGGCAGGAATAAGAGACCTCTTCAGGGAAGATACACGTCTGCTTGTTAATCCCACAGGTAAATTTGTTATAGGTGGCCCTCACGGAGATACCGGTCTCACAGGAAGGAAGATCATCATCGATACCTATGGAGGTCACGGGGCACACGGAGGTGGAGCTTTCTCGGGGAAAGATCCGTCGAAGGTCGACAGATCAGCTGCCTATGCCGCACGGCATATTGCAAAGAACCTCGTTGCTGCCGGTATCTGCGACCAGGCTCTCATCCAGGTTGCTTATGCAATAGGAGTGGCCGAACCGGTAGGATTTTATGTAAACACCTTCGGCACTGCTCATGTAAAGGACAATAAGGGTAATACCCTGGCAGACGGAGAAATAGCTTCGAGAGTACAGAAACTCTTCGACATGCGGCCCTATTCAATAATAAAAAGGTTCGGACTTAAAAATCCGATCTTCCTGCAGACAGCATCATACGGCCATTTCGGACGGGAGAGCGTTGTAAAGAACGTTGAGGTCTATTATGAAGTGCCCGGCAGCAAACCAAGGGAGATCAATGGCAACGGGAAGAAAGGCTGGATGAAAAAAGTTGAATTCTTCGCCTGGGAAAAACTGGATCATGTCGAAAAGATTAAGAAAGCATTTAAAATCTGACGACCACCCAGGACTCGCTGACCCCCCACCCCCATAGCCGTCAACATAAGAGGTTTTGGCTATAAAAGTTTCCCCTCCTTAAAAAAAGGAGGGGAAACTTATTTAACTATATTTCAGATAATTACATTAGTTTTAGTTATTTAAACATTTCTTAGGTTGACGGCTATGCACGTCAGCGTGGAGGGGGTAGAGCCGCTTTCATACCAGCGTGGCGGGGGTAGCTTGGATCAAAACGAAGCTCTTACTATCCTCGCGATATTATCCGATCGCCCCAATGTATAATAATGCAGCCCCGGTGCACCTGCTTTGATAAGCTCCTTCGACTGCATCGTGGCCCATTCTATCCCGGCTTCGCGGGCTTCCTGATCTGTTTTACACTTCCTCACTTCCGACACCAGATCGTTCGGCAGATCAATATGAAAGGTCTGAGGCAGCATTTTAATATCATTGAGCGCCGAGATCGGCTTAAGTCCTGCAATAATAGGAACCTCTATCCCCGCCTTTCTGCAATCATCCCGGAACCTGAAATATTTCTCATTATCGAAGAACATCTGAGTAACAATATAGTGTGCGCCGGCATCGATCTTCCGCTTAAGATTCTCAATATCTGTCTGCATGTTCGGTGCTTCGGAATGCTTTTCAGGATATCCTGCCACCCCGATACAGAAATTTGCCGGAGAAGTCTCTTCAAGTGATTCTTCAAGATATTTCCCTTTGTTCATATTGGCGATCTGGGTCACCAGCTCATGAGTATATCTGTGACCGTCTTTTTCAGGAATGAAAACACGGCTTCCCCGTTGAGGATCACCTCTAAGGGCAAGGACATCATCAATATTAAGGAAATTCATTTCTATAAGTACATTTTCCGTCTCTTCCTTTGTAAATCCCCCGCAAAGTATATGAGGGACCACAGTCAGATTATATTTATACTTCACGGCTGCGGCCAGGGCAATTGTACCCGGACGAAGTCTTGTGACCTTCCTTTCAAGGAGGCCATCGGGCCTCTCCTTGTATGTTATCTCATTACGATGAGATGTGAAGTTTATATAAGCCGGCTGAAACTCCACCAGCCGGTCAATGGTTGAATAGATCTTTTCAATGCTGTGTCCTTTCAGCGGAGGAAGCAGCTCAAATGTGAAAAGGGGCCCTCTGGCATTTCTCAGTTTTTCAATAACACTCATATTATTTATCAAAGATTAGGGGCAAGCCATCTGGCAGCCTCATCAACACTCATTTTCTTTCTTCCGGAATAATCCTTAAGCTGGTCGTTCCCTATCTTCCCGATATTAAAATAAGTTGAAGCGGGATGTGAGAAGATATAGCCGCTTACTGCTGCAGGAGGCGTCATGGCAAAATTCTCCGTGAGACCTGCGCCGATGGCATTTTCAGCATCCAGCAAATCGAACAGGACTCTTTTCTCGGTATGATCGGGACAGGCCGGATAGCCGGGTGCAGGCCGGATACCCCTGTACCTGACCGCAAGCATTTCCTCAATTGTAAGTACCTCATCCGCCGCATAACCCCAGTACTCTTTTCTTATCCTTTCGTGAAGCCATTCAGCCGCTGCTTCGGCAATACGGTCGCTCAGCATCCTTATCATTATCGAGGCATAATCATCCTGCCTGTAAACGTTATATTTATTTTCATCTATCCCGGCAGTTACGACAAATAATCCGATGTTGTCTGTGAGACCTGAGGATTCGGGAGCAATGTAATCCGACAGACACAGATTAGGGATACCAGCTTCCTTGATTTCCTGATTCCTCAGGAACCTCAGGAAAGTCCGGGATCCTTTGCCGGCATCACCCGTGATGACTGCCACATCATCCCCGACCGAAACAGCAGGATATAATCCGAACACAGCTCTGGCAGTTATTAGTTTCCTGTCGTTTATCACTTTTAGATAATGTTGAGCATCATCATACAGCTTTTTTGCTTCCGTACTTTTGACGGGATCACTGAATATTGCCGGATATTTCCCGGAAAGCTTCCACCCGAAGAAAAAGAATGTCCAGTCTATATATTTTTCAAGTTCAGCCAGACTTATATCATCAAGGATTTTATAACCAGGGGATAGCGGCCGGAACAACTTGGTTTCTTTCCAATCCGTGGCCAGCCTGTTCTTCCTTGCATCGTCGAGTGACAGCAGTTTTCTCTCCTTCTGCCTCGAGTTGTGTTCGTCCCTTAGCTTACCATATTTCTCACGGAGATCCGATAAATACTTCCCCTTATCTTCCCTGAGAAGTGCCGAAAGGACCCCTGCAGCTTTTGAGGCATCTTTTACATGAACGACCGGGCCGGAATACTGGTTCGAGATCTTTACCGCAGTATGTATCTCAGATGTTGTTGCACCACCTATCAGAAGTGGTATTGAAACCCTTCTCCTTTCCATCTCCGAGGCGACATGACTCATTTCCTCTAGAGATGGGGTGATCAGTCCGCTCAACCCGATAAAATCCGCCTTTTCACTGATGGCAGTATCAATAATTTTGTCCGAAGGTACCATCACTCCAAGGTCAGTGACCCGGTAATTGTTGCATGACAGAACGACCCCGACTATATTTTTGCCAATGTCATGTACATCACCTTTGACAGTTGCAAGGATTATTTTGCCTGCGTCTTTCTTTTCAGCATTTTTACTTTCCTCCTCAATATACGGAGCAAGTTTCGAAACGGCTTTCTTCATGACCCTGGCGCTTTTGACGACCTGCGGAAGGAACATCTTTCCCGAACCGAACAGATCTCCAACCTCATTCATCCCACCCATCAGGGGACCTTCTATCAGATCAATGGACCGTTCAAAAAGAGAACGGGCTTCTTCCACATCCGGTTCAATATGTTCATCCAGACCTCTTATCAGTGCATGCCGAATCCTGTCGGTAACCGGCAGTGAACGCCATTCATCACTCTTCTCCTCTTTCTTCCCCTCGCTTTTCAACCCCTCGGCAAACTTTACAAGCCTTTCTGTAGCATCTTTCCTGCGGTTCAGGATCACATCACTTGTAAGCTGAAGAAGATCTGGAGGGATTTCACTGTAGACCTGCAGCATTCCCGGATTGACAATTCCCATATCCAGACCCGCTTCAATTGCATGATAAAGGAATACGGAGTGCATCGCTTCACGTACCTTATCAATGCCTCTGAAAGAAAAAGAAAGATTGCTTATCCCTCCGCTTACTTTTGCATAAGGAAGGTGCTCCTTTATCCATTGAGTGGCTTTAATGAAATTTACTGCATAATTATTATGCTCCTCGATACCGGTAGCCACGGCAAGAACATTGGGATCAAAAACTATGTCCTCAGGAGGAAATCCCAGTTTATCCGTGAGAAGCCTGTATGATCGTTCTGCCACTTCAATCCGTCTTTCAAAGGTATCGGCCTGGCCTTTTTCATCAAACAGCATCACTACGGCTGCAGCACCAAATTTCCTTATCTCCCGCGCATGTTCAAGAAATACATTCTCACCTTCCTTGAGGCTTATCGAATTGACAACCGACTTGCCCTGTATACATTTCAGTGCCGAAATGATTACACTCCATTTTGAGGAATCGATCATCAAAGGAAGCTTTGCAATATCCGGTTCGGCCATGATGAGATTTACAAATTTCACCATTGCCTTTTCGGAATCGAGCATAGCCTCATCCATGCATATATCTATGACCTGGGCGCCGCCTTCCACCTGGTTCCTGGCTATGGCAAGCGCTTCGGAATACTTTTCCTCCCTTATAAGCCTTGCAAATTTGATCGAGCCGGAAACATTTGTTCTCTCACCGATATTCACAAAATTTGTCTCCGGTTTAATAGTCAGGGCTTCCAGACCGCTAAGCCTTGTATATCTTACAATATCCGGCTTCTGTCTGGGCTGATATCTTTTCGATACTTCAGCAATTCTCCGGATGTGCAGGGGTGTCGTACCACAACAGCCACCGGCAATATTAATCCATCCCTCCTTCATGAAATCCTCAATGACCGAGGCCATAAATTCAGCCGACTGGTCGTACTCACCAAACTGGTCGGGCAGGCCGGCATTAGGATGTACTGATACAAAGAATCCTGTTTTGGCCGACAATTCCTGAATGAAAGGTCGGAGCTGTTCTGCTCCCAGTGCACAATTAAGGCCGACACTGAACAACGGGAAATGCGATACGGATATAAGGAAGGCTTCAAGTGTCTGTCCCGTAAGTGTCCTTCCGCTTGCATCGGTTATCGTTCCGGAAACCATTACAGGTAATCTCTTACCTTTTTCTTCAAAGACAGTCTCTATAGCATAAAGAGCTGCCTTGCAATTCAGAACATCAAATATTGTTTCAACCAGAAGTATATGTACACCGCCATCAATAAGCCCTCTTACCTGTTCGGCATATGCAGCTGTAAGATCATCAAATGTGACTGAACGTGCTCCCGGATCATTTACATCCGACGACATCGATGCGGTGCGGTTTGTCGGGCCAAGAGAACCGGCTATGAAATGATCGGCAGGTTCGTTCGAGCCTTCAAACTCCATAATAGCTTCAGTGGCAATACATGCAGCATTGAAATTCAAATTATACACCTGACCTTCCATACCATAATCCGCCTGCGAGATCCTGTTTGAATTGAAAGTATTGGTCGTAATTATGTCAGCTCCGGCTTCCAGATACTGCTTATGAATATCACGGATAATCCCGGGTTTGGTAATATTTAAAAGATCATTATTGCCTTTCAGAGGCCTGGGGTGGTCAGTGAACTGATCCCCGCGGAAATCCTCCTCTCTTAACCTGTGCCTCTGGATCATCGTTCCCATCGCACCGTCTAAAATGAGGATCTTATTTTTTATAATATCTTCAGGTGAATATTTCATTATAACTTATTTTTTCATAATTAAACAAATATAGGGGGAAACAGAAATGAATGAGGCATTCCCCCGCTTATGCAATTTTCGCAAAATTCAGGCTGCAAATTTAAATAAAATACATGGAGATCATCTGACCATGCCCATAGGCATGATAGAAATAAGAAGATTTTCCTGGTTAAGATGATGTGAAATCATGTTTTACAACTGAAAATACAGATTTTCTATGTCAAAGATATGAAGGAATATGGAAATTTCAAAACAGCTCACAGCCAGACAGGTAATCCGCATGGAATTTTAGTTTATTTTTGCATCACAATCATTGATTATGCAAAACAATCTGTCAATATATAACAGTCTGACACGCACAATTGAACCTTTTAATCCGCTTCATCCGCCTTTTGTGGGGTTATATGTTTGCGGACCGACGGTTTACAGTGATGCCCATCTTGGTCATGCCCGCCCTGCCGTAACATTCGACATACTGTACCGTTATCTGCTCCATCTGGGCTACAGGGTACGCTATGTCAGGAACATTACCGATGTGGGACATCTTGAAAATGATGCCGATGAAGGTGAGGATAAGATAGAAAAGAAAGCAAGACTCGAACATCTCGAGCCGATGGAGGTGGTCCAGAAATACCTGAATACCTTCCTGAAGAATATGGAACAACTTAATGCACTTCCTCCGTCAATTGAACCCAGGGCTTCAGGTCATATAATTGAACAGATTGAACTGGTTAAGAAGATCCTTGAAAAAGGCTTTGCCTATGAGGTGAACGGATCAGTTTATTTTGATATAGTTAAATATAGCCAAAAGTTCCATTACGGAAAGCTTTCCGGCAGAGTACTGGAAGACCTTCAGGAAAATACAAGGATCATCGGGGGGAAAGACGAAAAACGTAACCCTTTTGATTTTGCACTCTGGAAAAAAGCCACTCCTGAACATATAATGAGATGGCCTTCGCCATGGGGTGAGGGATTTCCCGGATGGCATCTTGAATGTTCGGCAATGAGCACAAAATATCTCGGAGAGGTCTTCGATATTCACGGAGGCGGTATCGACCTGCAGTTCCCTCATCACGAATGCGAGATTGCACAATCTGCCGCAGCCCTCGGCAATGAGTCGGTCAGGTACTGGATGCATAACAACATGATCACAATAAACGGTCAGAAAATGGCCAGATCACTGGGAAATTTCATTACCCTCGGCCAGCTCTTTTCCGGAAATCATCCTTTACTCCATCAGGCATACAGCCCGATGACTATAAGGTTCTTCCTTCTGCAGGCTCATTACCGGAGTACTGTCGACTTCTCAAACGAAGCACTTATCGCTGCAGAAAAAGGATTAAAGAAGCTTCTGAAAGCTTCAGTGACATTAAAAAACATTAAACCTTCTAAGGAAAGTTCGATAGATATAGTATCCCTCAAGGCCAGATGCTATGAAGCAATGAATGATGACCTTAATACTCCGCTCCTTCTTTCTCATCTTTTTGAAGCAGTAAAACTTATAAATTCGGCAGCTGACGGAAGCTCCGGGATGACCGCTGATGAAATAAAGGAAACCGGAGATCTTTTCAATACATTCGTTTTTGATATTCTGGGATTGACAGATGAAAGTGAAAACAAAAGTGATGAAAAGCTTACATCTGAACTGATGAAGATCATAATGGATCTTCGTCTTGAGGCAAGGAACAAAAAGGAATGGGCTGTATCGGATCATATCAGGGCGGAGCTGAAGAAAGCAGGGATTATGCTTAATGATACTAAAGACGGGGTAACATGGGAGAGGGATTGATAAATACTGCCCCCTCCCAGGGGGACCACAGGGGGTCTGCTTACAAATCCAACTCTGTCCTCATCGGCACCCTCCCCCTTGGATCCCATCACCCGGTACGTATCCAGTCGATGACCAACACCGATACAAATGACACAACTTCTTCGGTTGCACAGTGTATAAGAATAATCGAAGCCGGAGCTGATCTTGTCAGACTTACTGCCCAGGGAGTAACGGAAGCCCGGAATCTTGAAAATATCAAGCGTGAGATAAGAAATGCCGGTTTTGAAACACCTCTTGTTGCTGATATCCATTTCAATCCTGCAGCTGCGGAAACTGCAGCCAGGATCGTTGAAAAAGTGAGGATCAACCCGGGGAATTATGCCGATAAAAGAGCAACCTTCATTAAAAAAGACCTTACAGAAAAAGAATATAACGAGGAGCTTGAAAGGATCCATGAAAGACTACAACCGCTTATAAAGATCTGTGCTGAGAATTCTACCGTGATCCGTGTCGGGATCAATCATGGTTCCCTCTCCGACCGTATCATGACCCGATATGGCAATACTCCGGAAGGGATGATCCAATCAGCCCTCGAGTTCATAGAAATCTTCCGCTCCGAGAATTTCAATAACCTTGTATTGTCAGTGAAATCATCCGATACCAGAGTCATGGTGACAGCCAACAGGTTGCTGGTTAAAATGATGCAGGACAACGGGTTCGCATATCCGATACACCTGGGTGTTACTGAAGCAGGTGAGGGTGAAGACGGAAGAGTCAGGTCAGCAGCAGGAATAGGAACACTACTCTCCGAAGGTATCGGCGATACAATAAGGGTCTCTCTTTCCGAAGACCCGGAGAAAGAGATCCCGGTGGCCCGGGAAATAGTAAATTTCCTCTGCGGCCCGCGAGGAAGAATTAAAAATCCGGTCCCTCATCAGGATCTCAGGACCCGCAATAATTTATATAAACCGGAAGTCATTAAATACTCCGACGGTAAGTATGTAAAAGAAGATGGCAGTCCTTTCCAGGGAAAAATGCTGATCTTCAACTTTAATACCCCACCCCTGCTATCAGATAAACCTGACAGGAAAGATTTCCTTAATCCTATTTTTGATGAGGATGATCCTGTTAAGCTTTCAATTGATGCAGCTGCCATTCTCGGAAGATATTTCATACTCAGACAGGCTGAAGGTATATGTATTACCAACAGGGGTAAGGTTCAGGGAGCAGCGCTGGAAGAACTGGCATTTTCTCTGCTTCAGGCTACAGAAGCACGAATAACCCGGAACCGGTATATCTCCTGCCCAACATGTGGCCGGACAAAATTCAACCTTCAGGAAGCAGTCCGGAAAGTCAAAGACGCAACAAATCATCTTACGGGACTGAAAATAGCCATTATGGGCTGTATTGTCAACGGACCCGGCGAAATGGAAGGATCCGATTACGGATATGTCGGCGCTGCCGAAGGAAAGGTCCATATATACAGGGGAATGGTGCCGGTATATAAAAATGTTCCGGAGGAGGAGGCTGTGGAAAAGTTGCTGGAGATTATTGAGGAAGATTTGGTATAGCCCCCCTTCGGAGGATGCAAACTTTACCGTGAACTTAAGGAGCTTTCGGTATAATAGTTTCCCCTCCTTTTTTCAAGGAGGGGTGGCCAGAAAACAAAATCATCTAATGTGCAGAAATATAGATGTTCTGGCCGGGGTGGTTTATTTAATTCGGAGAAATGAGTTCAGGTTTTCTAATTCCTTTTTAACCACCCCGGCCGGGAAAAGGACAATTGTAAACATTTCAGGATTAGCAATCCCGGCCACCCCTCCTTTGAAAGGAGGGGAAACTTTATTAGCTATATTTCTGCTATTTACAGCAGTTTTCTTTATTAAAACATTTCTTAAGTTGACGGCTATGGGGTGAAGGGTCAGATAATCAAATTGGCCGGGGGGTCATTCGAGGTTGGGGTGTTGGATAGTCAAAATCACACCATCCTGAAATCCAGCTGCTTCTTCTGAAGATCAGCTTTTACGACTTCTATTCTGACCTTATCGCCGAGAGTATAGACCTTTCCGGTTGAACGGCCCCGAAGACAGTAATTATCTTCATCATATTCATAATAATCATCCCCGAGCTCCCTGATATTGATCATTCCTTCACACTGGTTCTCGACGATCTCGACATAAATACCCCATTCCGTAACACCTGAGATCACTCCGTCATATTTCCTGCCAAGTTTATCACTCATGAACTCAACCTGCTTGTATTTGATTGACGCCCTTTCAGCCTCAGCAGCAAGCTTTTCCATTTTGGAAGAGTGATCACTGAGCTTCTCAAATTTCTCCTTACCCCCGGGTATCTCACCACTCAGATATGATGTAAGAAGCCGGTGTACCATCATATCGGGATAACGTCTTATAGGTGAAGTAAAATGAGTATAATATTTAAATGCCAGCCCGTAATGACCTATGTTATCTGTCGAATAGACTGCTTTGGCCATAGATCTCAGAGCCAGCGTCTCGATTATATTCTGCTCCCTCTTTCCTGCCACTGAAGTAAGGAGCATGCTCATCGCTTTGGGAAGAGGAGTGGTACCATCACCATCCAGCTTATAGCCAAATCTTTTAATGAACTGACTGAAATTTGTGATCTTTTCAGGATCAGGCTTGTCGTGGATCCGGTAAACAAATGTTTTTCCCTTAAGTTTCTTACCGACCATTTCTGCAACTCTGCGGTTTGCCAGAAGCATGAATTCCTCGATAAGCTGATTGGCTGTTCCCATCTCACGGAATTTTATTGCCAGTGGTTTTCCTGCTTCATCCAGTTCAAATTTGACTTCAACCTTTTCAAATGCAAAGGATCCTGCAGAGAACCTTCTTTTCCTTAAATGCTGAGCAAGGGTATGAAGGACAAGTACCTGGTCTTTCATGGATCCGTTGCCGGTATCGATTACTTTCTGAGCTTCAGCATAGGAAAATTGCCTGTCGGAATTGATGATGGTCCTTCCGAACCATTCCTGTATCACCTCAGCTTTGTCATTCAGCTCAAAAACTGCCGAATAGGTGAGCTTATCCTCCCCGGGATTAAGTGAACATATATGGTTTGAAAGCCTTTCAGGAAGCATGGGAACGACACGGTCGACAAGATAGACTGATGTAGCCCTTTGCTTAGCTTCTTCTTCGGTGAGCGAACCGGGTTTCACATAATATGTAACATCTGCTATATGTACTCCTACCTCCCAGTTGCCGTTATCAAGCTTATTCAATGAAAGGGCGTCATCAAAATCACGTGCATCTGCCGGATCTATTGTAAATGTAGGAACCTGCCGGAAATCGCGGCGGGCACTGATATCTTTTACGGTTATCTCTGCCGGGATACCTTCGGCATCCTTTACCACCTCCGCCGGGAAATGATACGGAAGAGCAAACTCTGCAAGAATTGCATGCATCTCCGTCTCATGAAGCCCCGGTTCACCAAGAACATCTATGACCTCGGCAACGGGGTTTTTTGAATCAGGATTCCATTCTACAACCCTCGCAACAGCCTTCTGCCCCTGCTTTGCACCATTAAGCTTCGATAAGGGAATGAACAGGTCAAAAGGCATATTCTTATTGTCGGGAATAAGGAAAGCGAAATTCGGCATGAGCTCGATGGTCCCGACAAAGGAACTGCGCCACCTTTCTATTATCTCTACAACTTCTCCTTCAGGCCTTGAGCCTTTCCTGCGGGCATAAAGCCATACCTTCACCTTATCGCCATGAAGAGCGGTCTTCAGATTCCTTGCCGAAACAAAAATATCTTCCTTTATATCCTCTCCAGTGATAAAACCATATCCCATCCTGGTCATGTCGACAGTACCGGTAACATATGCATGAACGACCTTAGCCCTGTATTTACCCTGGTAAACCTCTTCTAAAATTTCCTGCTTTTTCAGGTTCCGCATTATCTCAGAGATCATCTGCCGCTCCGAAGGATCATTGATATTCAGCCTCTTGGCTATCTGCTTGTAGTTGAATCCCTGCTTAGGATTACCTGACAGAATTGATAGTATCTGATCTTTTAACTGTTCTCCCGAAATCCCGGATTTCTTTTTCCCCCTGCCCTTCCTGCTCATAAATTCTGATTTTTGCGAAGGTACGAAAAGGATACTTGACTTTTGGAGTTGATTATCTTAAATTTGATAAAGAATTGAGACTTTGCTTCCAACAAAACTTTAAACAGAAGGGAAAATATAAACACAGCCTATGAAAAGAATGGCGTTTATTTTAATTGGATCCATCCTGTTTTCATTAACACAAATTTCCGGACAGAAAAATACTGCAGCTGAATACTGGAGGATGGAACAGGATTCGCTATATAAGAAGCTTGTGGAACGGCAGACTGCCGGGGAAACGCTTTCAGAACAGGAACAAACCACTCTTGCCGGGTATAAAGCCAGACTCAGCAAATATTTTGAAGGTTTGCCGGATGAGGAGAAATCGCTTTATTACAAATACAGGGCTAAGTGGGCAAGTGATTCAGGAAGGGCATACAATGTTCCTCCCGGGCCGGAAACTAATGTTTTTTCCGGTGAAAGAAGCATGTATACCCAATACCTTATCGCTTCCGGGTTGTTCGGTGCATTTTATGGCGGTGCAGCCATAGCAGTGCTTGGCCTTGAAGATGACGAAGGTCTCGTTGCAGGCATACCACTGCTGACAGCAGGTGCATCCGTATTGCTTCCCATTATCACTCTCAAAGAGAAATTTGTATCCTATAATTCCCTGTCTCTGGCAATACATGGAAAAGCGATGGGAGCTGCACAGGGACTTGCGCTGGGAGCACTCCTTATCGGTGAGGAAGTCGACGATGGCAAACTGCTGCTGGCAATTTCAACTGCTTCCAGCATAGGCATGGGACGACTTGGATATTCCCTGGGCAAAAATAAACCATGGACCGAAGGAAGGGCCGGATTATACTCGTATTACGGAACAATTATGCCTCTCGAAGGATTGGCTCTTATCGGCGCTTTAAATGTTGAAGATATAAGAATTATCGGCCTGACTTCTCTTATTTCAGGTGCAGGCGGTTATCTGATCGCTGACAGAATAGCAGACCATCATGATTACACAATCGGAGATATAAATGCAACCGGTACACTTGCAGGCATAAATGCACTTTTAGGCTTCCTGATCCTATCCGATCTGGCAGACGATTCAGAAGATTTAGATCCTTCGCTTATTCTGATACCTGCTGTCGGAGCGCTTGGCGGCACTATTGCGGGTCATCTTCTTACCAGAGATACAAAATTGTCTCCCCAGCAGGGCCGAAATATTGCACTGGCTGCAGCCGGAGGAGAAGCTATCGGTCTGGGAATGGCGACACTATTCACCCCTGAATCGATGTTCCCATACTATGCTTTATCCTACGCGACCGGCATTACAGCATATGCAATAATGATAGGAATCTACAAAAAAAATAACAGCCTTTCATTTTCCGGAAACCTTAAGAATCCGGGATTGAAAATAAATATAATGCCCCAGAATCTGTTACTGAATA
>ERZ795055.1212-NODE-1212-length-21281-cov-6.140111_pt1 | contig 21281 bp, 17 predicted proteins | sample MGYA00375139_ERZ795055 | MGnify/ENA primary metagenome ERZ795055 (study PRJEB30184, sample SAMN05720283) | anaerobic digester metagenome | isolation source: active sludge of municipal wastewater-treating anaerobic digesters | place: USA | collected 2015-01-23 ... | reverse complement strand
ATAAGCTTTATGCCCTTAAGGATGCCGATAATAACAAGATGTATAATCTTGATGACGAGCCATTTGCTTTTCAGGGAAAGCCAATTGAAGTCACTGCTGACAGCAACTGGATGCCCGTAATTAAAGATACAACGAAAGTAAAAAAACCTCTTCCCGTAAAAGGTTCGTCCAGAAAGGAACCTCAGATTAATCCTAAGGATACGATAGTTCTTACCGGCAAGACAAAGCTTCTGTTATTCACACAAGAACCCTCAGCCCGTTATCTGAAGTCATCCGAAAGAAAACTTAAATATCTGCTCGAATATGTAGTATCACTTCCACCTGATACCCTTGATTTTGAGTTTTCGGTTAAAGATGCTGACAGCAGCTCTTACTTCATTGAAAAGAGCCTTATGAGAGATACGATGAAAGTATGGCTTACAGATACAACACTTTATAATAACAACCAGCTTACAACTTATCTGAAATATCCTGTAACCGACAGTGTCGGAGTTATTGATTATAAGCAGGATACAATAACGATGAGGTTTGTGCCGCCAAAGCAGCCAAGGCAGTCTTCAGCAGCGTTGAAAAAAGTGCCGGCGCTTAAACTGACCAATAACATCACAGGCGGTTTCCTGAAACCCGGAGAAATGATTTCGTTCAGGTCGGAGACTCCGCTGCGAAAACCCGATACCTCATTAATAAGGATATATGAATTTGCAAAGAAAGACACACTTGTTGTTCCTTATATTATTGAAAAAGATCCGCTTACAGCCTGTATCTATACACTGAAAACAAAACTTCTTCCGGATAAGAAATACTTTCTTGAAGCAGATTCGGGGGCATTCAGCAACTATTACAATGAAAATGCCGACTCAGCCGGTATCAGCTTTTCACTTAAGGCTGCTGATTCATACGGCAAGCTGACATTTAAGATAAAAAACGGCACCGCACCAATGATAGTTCAGCTATATGACAAAGGTGAAAAACTACTTATAAGGGAAACAATTGCCGTGGGCGACTCTCTGGCTTCTTTTGAGCTGCTTGAGCCAACAACCTACAGGGCTAAAATCATTTTTGATTCTGACAGAAACGGCAAATGGACTCCGGGAGATTTTTCGAAGTCGAGACTGCCGGAAGAAGTCACTTATTATCCGAAGGAAATTGAACTGAAGGCCAAATTTGAGCTGGAGCAGGACTGGGATGCAGGTGTAAGAAATTTCAAGGAACAGAAATTAAGGGAGGTTAAAACGAAATAGCTGGCATTTGGCAGGTTTAACTAAAGAATATTTTATGAAACAGGTTGTAGCAGGTGTCGACATAGGAGGCACAAATACAATTTTCGGACTGACAGACCGTGAGGGCCGGGTTATTGCAGAGAACAGGATACTTACAAGGGATTATCCCGATATAAATGATTTTGTAACAGCGCTTTCTGATGCCATCCTGAAACTTGTAACAAAGGAAGTGGAACTACTCGGCATAGGCATTGGAGCCCCGAATGCCCATTATTACAAGGGCACAATTGAGCTTGCACCCAACCTGCCATGGAAAGGCATAGTTCCCCTTGCTGAAATGATGAAAAAGAAAAGCAGGGTACCTGTTGTTGTCACGAATGATGCCAACGCTGCTGCTGTTGGAGAAATGGTGTTTGGCGGTGCAAAGGAAATGAGAAATTTCATTGTGCTTACACTTGGCACCGGTCTGGGCAGCGGGATAGTAATAAACGGAGAGGTTCTGTATGGTCACACTGCATTTGCAGGGGAGCTTGGCCATACAACTGTTGTCCCCGGGGGCAGAGAATGCGGCTGCGGGAAGCTTGGCTGCCTTGAGACCTATGCGTCTGCTTCAGGACTTGTAAAAACAGTTTCGCAGCTAATGTGCGATTCAAGGGATAACAGCGTTCTGAGAGATATCGCTCCTTCGGCACTTACTTCAAAAATTATTGCAGAAGCCGCAGCAAAAAACGATCCGATAGCTGTAAAAGCAATGAACTATACTGCCGAAATGCTCGGTTTCGGTATAATCAACGCAATAGTATTTTCAAGTCCTGAAGCCGTTTTCCTCTTCGGTGGACTTACAAAGGCAGGAGAAATACTATTCAGGCCTGTAAGGGAATATGTTGAGAAAAATGTCATGCCCGTGTTCCGCGGGACAGTTAAAATACTCCCTTCAGGAATATCGGAAAGCAATGCAGCCGTTCTTGGCGCAGCTGCGCTTGCATGGAATGAGATGAAGTGACTTTTCCTTCCTGAAGAGATTGAAAAATAGTTGTAAATTTGACGGACTAACACCTGAACAAACATAATATTCATGAAAGTTACTGAAGTAAAAAGACTCGATTTTAGGTCACATACACCCGATCTTGATGAGGTATCGGCGGCTCTTGACAAGCAGGAGAAACATGCAATTGACATACTTAACTGGAAGGGATATGAATACAAACCGGAAGTAAGTTTTGCAATCGGATGGGGCGACAGGGAAATATTCCTGAAATACTATGTCACGGAAAATTACTTCAAGGCTGAAAAAACAGAAACAAACCAGATGGTTTGCGAGGATTCATGTGTTGAATTTTTTGTTTCACCCGAAAATGACGGGATTTATTACAACCTTGAGTTCAATGGCATTGGAACCGTTCTGCTTGGCACCGGAACAGGAAGGGCTGACAGTAAGAGGGCTGATGCTGAAATAATTTCCAGAATACGCAGAAAAAGCTCTGTGGGAAATAAACCTGTGGCTGAAAAAACAGGGAAATTTGACTGGACAATAACTATTGCAGTGCCTGTGGATGTGTTTTTCCATCATAAGATTACAAACCTAAAGGGGAAGAAATTCAGGGCAAATTTTTACAAATGCGGAGACATGCTTACTGTTCCTCATTATGTTACCTGGAGCCCGGTGGGAACTGAAAATCCCGATTACCATCAGCCAAAGTATTTCGGGGAACTGAAGTTTGTGTAAGGGTTCATAAGGTTTCAGTCAAGGCATTTTTGTAAGATCCACCCCTAAATCCCCCGGGGGGGGACTTAAAGAAAAGAAAAAGCCCCCCATGGGGGGTTGGGGGTAAAAAAGGACAAGAAATAATTATTGATATAAATTATAATTTTTCTAAACATTATGCTCAAAGGAAATGCACTTATAGGTCAGTCGGGTGGTCCGACATCAGTTATCAATTCAAGTCTTGCCGGTGTTATTGAGAAAGCAATGAGTTCCGATTTTATTCAGAATATCTATGGGATGAATTACGGAATAGAAGGTTTTATGCAGGAGCTGCTTTTTGATCTGGGCAAACAACCAAAAAAAGTAATAAAGGGCCTGAGGAAGACACCATCATCAGCGCTTGGTTCATCGAGGCACAAGGTTCAGGAAAAGGATTTTCCCATCATCCTTGATGTACTTAAAAAGTATAATATAAGGTATTTCTTCCTCATCGGGGGAAATGATACAATGGATACAATTCACAGGGTTGAGGAGTATTGCCGCAAGCAGAAATATGAACTGCATGGCATTGGCATTCCCAAGACTGTTGACAATGACCTTTTCGGTACTGATCATACACCCGGTTTTGCATCAGCAGCCAGGTCAAACATACTTAATGTAATGCAGGCAGGGGTTCTTGCCCGCGACATGCAGAGGGTTGACAAGTTTGTAGTTTACCAGACAATAGGAAGGGATGCAGGATGGCTGGCTGCAGCTACTGCCATGGCAAAGAAAAGCGAGGAGGATGCTCCGCACCTGATATATTGCCCTGAGTTTGCCTTCGACAGGGACAAATTCCTGAAGGATGTTGAAAAGTGTGTTAAGGCTTATGGCTGGGTATCAATAGTTTGCGGCGAAGGTCTGAAATATGCTGATGGAACTCCGGTAAGTGCTTCGACAACAAAGGACAAGTTCAACAACACCGAGTTCGGAGCAATGGGCGGCGCCAGTGTTGCAACAAACCTGCACAAGATGATTGTTGACAAATTCGGATACAGAGGTGAATTCCAGATAACTGAATCTCTTATAATGAGCGATTTTGCACGAGCTTCTGAAACAGATCTTGAAGAGGCATACAAGTGCGGAGTTGAAGCAGTTAAACTTGCTGAAAAGGGAGAATCGGGCGTGATGGTAACTATCAACCGTGTTTCCAACAAACCATATAAAATCAAATTTGGCAAGGCTCCGCTCAAAGACGTTGCTGTTTCAGCCAAACCAATGCCAAAAGAATATTTCAACGCAGAGGGAAACAATGTCTCTCCGAAGTTCATCCAGTATATGAAACCTCTTGTTGGCGACCTGCCAAAATTTGTAAGACTTGAAAAGATTTATGCTAAAAAGAAATAACTAAAAATACAGATCATGACAAAAGTTTTTAATAAAGTAGCATTGTCAATCAATGCTCATCCCGATGATGCCGAAGCATGGAATGCAGGAGTACTTAAGCTTCTGAAGGACAAAGGGTACAAAATAGTAATTGCTACAATGACCGGCGGTGACCTTGGCGGTTGCAAGATGACTATGGAGGAGACTGCAAAGGTTCGTTATGAGGAAGCAAAAAAGGCTGCTGCAGTTCTCGATGCCGAGTACTACAACCTTGGCGGAATAGACGGATTCCTTTTTGATTCAAAAGAGTTCAGGCTCAAGGTTATATCGCTTATCAGAAAGGTAAAAGCAGGAGTAATCTTCACCCACCTTCCGAATGATTATCATTCTGATCACCGCACCACTTCATTGATCGTGGAGGCTGCTGCAATGGTATCCTCACTTGATACAGTGCCGGTTCCTGAACCTCCTGTTGAAATAACTCCGCTGCTTTACCATTCATCACCACTTACACTTTCCGATCCCCTTGGTTCGCAGATAGTGCCTCCTCATTTTTATGTTGATGTGACATCTGTTATTGAAACCAAGAAAAAAATGCTTGGATATCATATCTCGCAGATAGATCTTATGAAGCACATGCACAAGATGGACGACTTCTTTGGATTTGTTCTGCAGGGGAATAAGGACTACGGAAAGATGGCCGGTGTGGAATATGCAGAAGTTTACTGGCAGCATCTGGGCGGAGGATTCCAGAAAGATCCTCAGGTGCAGAACGATCTAAAAGAATTTCTTATCAATAAAAAATAACTATCATGAATCTTAAAGAGGAAAAATATAATAAGTATGCTCTCGTAAGGGAGATGATGGAGACCCCATCAATAATCAGAGCATTTGATCCTGAGTCAGTTAAGCATATTGCTGACAAGGCTGCAGCAAAAAAAGGATTGTTTCTGACAGGTGAAGGAAGCAGCAGGATCTTTCCTGCCAAAAGAGCCATCCAGAGGTCACTTCAGAAATCATTCACTAAACCTGTTGTGACTGAGGGAAGCACCCAGGCAATGGAATACAGCCTGAAGGATTTTGCTGTGTTTGCAGCCTCCAACTCAGGGCAGACAAAGGAAGTAATCAGGCTTGTTACAGCTCTCAAGAAGGAGAAGCATGACGCTGTTTTCGGACTAACCGCTAATAAGGGAACAAAGCTCGGAGATATTGCGGATGCAACTCATGTACTTACCTGCGGAAAGGAAGATGCAGTTGCAGCAACCAAGTCAGTAGTTGAGCAGGGAATGTTTTATGATTCCCTTCTGCGCAAAATACATGGCGTTAAGATGGAAGGCCTTAAAAAACTTGGAGACCAGACTGAAGAGGCTCTTACACTGAAAATTGATCCGGCAATAACCAATATTATAAAGAATGCCAGCATTATTTATTTTGCAGGCAGGAATAATGGTGTAGCTGAAGAACTTGCGCTTAAAACAAATGAAATCACAAGGAAGAAATCAGCCTATCTTGAAGGTACTTTTGCAGTGCATGGAATTGAAGAGGTAATGGACAAAAGTGAAGTTCTCATCTGGATAGATCCCTTTGATGCTGAACAGGAAAAATTCAATGAGTGTCTTGTAAAAGGTGTCGGAATGAACATCATTGCCGTTTCAACCAAAAAGACAATATTCCCGACAATAATAATTCCCGACGGCGGCGAACATGCAGAATATGTTCAACTGACTGCAGGCTGGAACATACTTGTTGAAACAGGTATTGCCCTTGGCATCAATCTCGACAAACCTGTACGTGCAAGAAAAGTCGGCAACGAGTACATGGGAGGATAATTTTAAAACTAGGACAGATTCTAACACCCCTGAAAATGGCAAAAAAGCAAGTAGCAGTAGGCATCGATATCGGAGGAACAAACACAGTATTTGGTTTTGTTGACAGAGAAGGTAAAATTCTCGGGGAAGACTCAATTAAAACCGCTCATTATGATGAACCTGAAGTATTTATTGCCGCTCTCTATGAGAAGATTTCAATTGTTGCACAAAAAATAGGGAATGGCATTGAAATAATAGGTTTCGGAGTAGGAGCTCCTATGGGAAACATAAACAAGGGAACAATCGAACATCCTGCCGATCTTCCATTCAAAGGCATCATTCCCTTCTCTGATCTGTTCAACCGGCATACACCTCTTCCTGTTATTGTAACAAATGATGCAAATGCTGCAGCTGTAGGTGAAATGATATACGGCGGTGCCAAGGGGATGAAGAACTTTGTTGTTATAACACTGGGCACAGGCCTGGGCAGCGGCTTTGTTGTTGACGGGAAGCTGGTTTACGGTCACGATGGCTTTGCCGGAGAAATCGGTCATACCGCAATACGACCCGGTCCTTCAAACAGGGATTGCGGTTGCGGAAGGAAAGGCTGCCTTGAGACTTATGTATCGGCAACAGGACTTAAACGTACGGTGCTGAAGATAATGGCTGACTCACTTCAGCCAAGTGAGCTGAGGAAATACAGTTTTGAAGAGCTGGATGCCAAAATGATACATGATGCTGCAGTCAAAGGTGACTATGTTGCAAAACGTGCCTTCACACATACCGGAAGAATGCTTGGATTCAAGCTGGCAGATGTAGTTGCCCATACGAATCCGGAAGCCATATTCCTTTTCGGAGGACTGGCGCTTGCAGAGGACCTGATCTTTGAACCGGCAAAAGAATATATGGAAGAGAACCTTCTCACAGTTTATAAAGGTAAGGTCAAGCTGCTCGCATCAGAGCTCAGTACGCAAAATGCTGCTGTTCTCGGGGCAAGTTCACTTGTATGGTCTTCAAGGGAGGAGGCTAAATGAAAAAATAAAGGCAATGGCAAATTTTCAGGAGATTCTGAATCACATTCTGGGCGCTGTATTCATTGTTATAGTCTTCGCCCTTGCTTATGCATATCTTAAACCGCATCAGCTTCATAAACGAAGGCTTTTATCGACGCTGCTGCTGAAAGGAAGTTATCTCCTGTATTTACTTGTTCTTCTGATAATTGTCTATTTGTCAGCGCTTGTGAACGGAGGTCTTGAAAAAGTGTTTTTCGGGATAGAATTTTTTGCCTTCCTCCTTGTGCTTTTTGTCCCGACAATAGGGATTTTTGCAAGGAAGCTCGGGCAGTTTGCTAAAAAGAGAGAAGGGTACAATTATTTCTTTACTGTTGTGAACTTCTTCTCTATAATCGCCCTTTTCATTATGTATTTTATTTAATTTTTAATTATCAGGACTATGATCCAGGAAAGATTGGTTGGCTATATCGAACAGAGCATCAGGCAAAACTGGAGAATTGAAGCTTTATCGAACTACAGGGAGCCTGGTTATTCATACAGGCGGATAGCTGAAAAGATACTGAAGCTTCATTTTCTTTTCAGGGGAGCAGGAATTGAGGAAGGAGATAAGATTGCGCTTATCGGAAGGAACTCTGCAAACTGGTGCATAACCTACCTTGCAACAGTAACTTATGGTGCAGTAATTGTACCTATACTACCTGATTTCAAACCGGAAGATCTGACAAATATCGCCAATCATTCTGATTCAAAAATCCTTTTTGTCGATGACAAGATCTTTGAATCGCTCGACCTTTCAAAGCTTCCTGCAATATCAGGAGTTGTTTCTCTCGATGATTTCAGTATGATTGCCTCAGTTGCTCATGCTTTTAAAAGTAGTTTTGACAGTGTTGAGGAGAAGTATGAAAAGACCTATCCTGACCTGAAACAGGAAGACATAAAGTTTTCTGACGTTACAAATGACAAGCTTGCTGTAATCTCATATACTTCAGGAACAACAGGTTTCTCCAAAGGAGTGATGATATCACACAATAGCCTTGCCTGCAACATTAGATTTGCCCAGAATAATATGCCTCTTGAACCGGGAGACCCGGTAGTTTCATTTCTTCCGCTGGCCCACACATACGGATGCGCCTTTGAATTCCTGTTTCCCTTCACAATAGGCTGCCATATAACAATACTGACAAAAACTCCTTCGCCACAGATACTTATTCAGGCTTTCAGTGAAATAAGGCCACGTCTGATATTATCTGTGCCGCTTGTGATTGAAAAGATCTACAAGAAGCAGTTGCTGCCTGTTATTTCGAAGCCCGCAATGAAGATCCTGCTTGCCATCCCGGGTATTAATATCATCCTGCATAAAAAGATAAGGGAGAAGCTTGTCCATACCTTTGGAGGCAGATTCAAGGAAGTTGTTATCGGGGGAGCGGCATTCAATGCTGATGCAGAAAGATTCTTCCGGAAAATAGGGTTCCGGTTCACAGTAGGTTACGGTATGACGGAATGCGGACCACTGATCAGTTACAGGTCATGGAATACAACAAAACTGGGAGCCTCGGGAAAATCTGTTGACACACTTGAGGTTACAATAGATTCGCCCGATCCTGAAAAGATTGTAGGAGAGATAATCCTCAGGGGCGATAATGTTATGCTTGGCTATTATAAGAATGAAAAAGCGACAAGCGAAATGATTGACAGCAAAGGCTGGATGCATACAGGCGACCTCGGATTAATTGACAAAGACGGGAATGTCTTTATTAAGGGAAGAAGCAAAAGCATGATACTGGGTCCTTCCGGTAAGAATATATATCCTGAAGAGATTGAATCTATAATAAACAACAAGGACTATATTGTTGAATCCCTTGTAATTTCTGAAGAAAACAAGCTTGTTGCCCTTGTTTTTCCTGATTATGAGATGCTTAAGAAAGACAATATTTCCGAGGAGCAATTCATAAAGATGCTTGAGCATGTGAAAAAGGATGTAAATGAAAGACTTCCTGAATTCATGGCAGTAAGTAAATACAGGATACATCCGGAGGAATTTGTTAAGACTCCGAAGAAGAGCATTAAAAGATTCTTATACACAAAGGAATAGATAAAGCAGCATGCAGTTTTATGTTGTAATTGTCGCAGGCGGCAGCGGGAAGAGGATGGGAGCCGAGGTGCCAAAACAGTTTCTTGAACTGGCAGGCAGACCGGTACTGATGCACACGATAGAGCGTTTTAAAGCCTTTAATGAAGCTGTGGAAATCATAACCGTTCTGCCGGAAGACCAGCTGAGGCACTGGCTGTATCTCCAGGAAAAACATTCTTTCAGCATTCCGCAAACACTTGTAAAAGGAGGCACTGCCAGGTTTTATTCCGTCAGGAACGGCCTGAAGTTTGTAAACAGCCCTGGTATTGTGGCCATTCATGATGGCGTACGTCCTTTTGTGAGCGATGATACGATAAAAAGATGTTTTGAGACAGCAGAGAAGAAGGGAAATGCCATACCTGCAGTTACTGTTGCTGAATCATTAAGAATTGTTACAGATACGGGGAATCATCCCATAAACAGGTTGCAGGTAAGGCAGATACAGACACCACAGGTATTCAGTGCCGAGCTCCTGAAGAAAGCATATAATCAGTGTTACAGGCCGGAATTCACTGACGATGCCACTGTGCTCGAAAGCGCCGGGGAGGTAATTAACCTTGTTGAAGGGAACAGGGAAAATATTAAAATAACCACACCTGAGGACCTTTTGATTTCCAGGGCTTTTCTATCAGTGATTAAGTAAACTTGTTATACTACATAAATAACACAATATGAAAGCAAGATATTTGATTTTTGCCGCTGCTGTTATTTTATTAACAGCATGCGCTGAATTGCTTACAGTATTACAGACTGCCGCACCAGCCCCATTAACGGAGTCGGAGGTTATTAATGGGCTGAAAGAAGCGCTTGTTACAGGTTCAAAGAATTCATCCCAGGTACTATCTGCGCTTGACGGATACTATAAAGATGCTGCTGTAAAGATCCTTCTTCCTGATGAGGCAAGGATGATAACCGACAACATATCAAAACTACCGGGAGGAGACAAGCTTGTTGAGGATGTCATTCTCAGGATAAACAGGGCAGCAGAAGATGCCGCCAGGGAAGCTGCTCCCGTTTTCGCAAACAGCATAAGGCAAATGACAGTGAAAGATGCATTCAATATACTAAGGGGGGCCGATAATGCTGCAACCGGTTATCTGAAAAACACAACTTACAACGAACTGTATGCATTGTATAAGCCTAAGATTGAAGCATCTACAGCAAAGGCAATTGTCGGGAATATTTCAACTGCTGATTCCTGGAATGCCCTTACGGGTAAATGGAACACTCTTGCAAATTCTGTTGCCGGCAGACTGGCAAATCTTAAGCCTGTTAACACTGATCTTAATGATCATCTTACAAAAAAGGCGCTTGACGGGATCTTCCTGAAGGTGGAAGGAGAAGAGCTAAAGATAAGAAAAGATGTATCGGCCAGGATAACTCCGGTTCTGCAGCGTGTATTCGGAAGTCTTGACAATAAGACAAACTAAAGGAATTGATCATAAGATGTTTGAAAGGACAGTTTTCAGTCACGAAGGGCTTGAAGTAAGGATCTCAGATCACGCAAATGAGGGAATACTCGATATACTTAATCATGCTGTTCAGGGTTCTGAAGGGGGCCTGAGATTCCAGCTGCAGAACATTGCTCCGAGAATTGAAGCCTATAAGGACAAGATAAGATTTGTATCGCTGTACAGAAAAAACCGTATTACGGGTACTGTAGGTTCATGTTACAGGATCTCCGGACAGGGTCCTCTCAGGTATCCGTCTTCCTACCTCCGTTACCTGGCATTCCAGTCAACATATCAGTCTGCCCCAAACTGGAGGAAAAAGCTGCATCCTGTAATCAGGCATGAGAAAGACGACTCATTCAAGCAGAAGACACTTGAGATATTCGGCAAACCGCACATGCTTGAGCTTGATGAGGTGTTTGAAGGAGACAAGCATATAATGTATGCCTTCCTTGAAAGCATGAACGAGCGGTCAAAAAACATAGTTCACCAGGCAGGTTATGAATATATAAGATCCTTTCTTACAGTTACTTTCAGCAGGTTTTCCCCGAAAGCTGACAAGAGAGTGAGCAGGCTTGAAAAAGAGGAAAAGGAGAAAATGGAAAATCTTTTAAAGGAGTACTACAGAAATTATTCATTTTTCACAAGTGAACACTCCTTTTATGACGACAGGTATTACGTATTAAAGGAAAACAATGAGATAATTGCGGGAGTGCTTGCCATCCCATCTTCATACAAGGTTTATGATGTTCCGGGAATATGGGGCTGGGTGATGATGAAAATACTTCCCGGGCTGCCGTATTTCAGGAGATTGTTCCGTCCGGGTGAGTTCAGGTACCTTGTTTTTGATGCTATTTACTGTAAGAAAGGGAAGGAGGAAATGCTTGCAACTCTTTTTGAATCAGCTTGTGCAAGTGAAGGATTTCATACGGGGCTCACCTGGCTTGATGACAGAAGTGAGTTGTATGACAGCATAAGGACAAGGGTTAAAATGGGTTCACTGAACCGTATGCTGAATGCCAAACCGGGCCTTGTATATACGAAGTTTATTAACATGACCGAGAGGGAGAAGGAGCCGTTTTTCGATTCCCCGGCATATATTTCGGGATTTGATTTTTCATAAAGAAGCTACCCCCAAACCCCCCAAAGGGGGGCTTAAAAATTATTGATGTACTGTTTGAAAATTTGAATGAGAAAACTAATAAGTAGTTATATGAAAAAGAATATCAATCTACTGATTATATGTTTATTGTTGTTCATGGTACAGTCAACTCTGGATGCACAGGAAGATGAAAGATATGTTCCCGAAACTGATCCGCTTGTGCTTAAGAAACTTGAGGAGTGGCAGGATCTAAAATTCGGGCTGCTTATGCACTGGGGTACTTATAGCCAGTGGGGTATTGTAGAGTCATGGTCAATATGTGCCGAGGATGAACCCTGGTGCAGGAGGAATAATCCAAACTATGTAGAATACAAGAAGGATTATGAAAATCTCCAGACTACATTCAATCCTGTTGATTTTGATCCTGTTCGCTGGGCAAAAGCAGCAAGAAATGCAGGCATGAAATATGTTGTCTTTACAACAAAGCATCATGATGGCTTCTGCATGTTCGATACAAAACTTACGGATTACAGGATTACTGATACAAAAACACCATTTCACACAAATCCAAGGGCAAATATTGCAAAGGAGGTTTTCAATGCTTTCAGGGCAGAAGGACTCTGGGCCGGAGCCTATTTTTCAAAACCTGACTGGCACAGTGAATATTACTGGTGGCCGAATTTTGCAACACCCGACAGGAATCCTAATTACGACCTTTCAAAATATCCTGAACGATGGGAGAATTTTGTACAGTTTACCCAGGGTCAGATAATGGAACTTACCGGAGGTGATTACGGCAAGCTCGATATTCTGTGGCTTGACGGTGGACAGGTTCAGAAGATGTCAGCAGAAAGCATAAGGAAGGATATCATGGCTCCTGGTTACAAATTTGCAAGGATACAGAGCCAGGATATAAGGATGGATGAGCTTGTTGCAAAGGTAAGGGCAAAGCAACCGGGTATGATTGTTGTTGACAGGGCGGTTTATGGAAAGAATCAGAATTATCTTACTCCTGAGAACCGGGTACCTGAGCATGCACTACCCTATCCCTGGGAATCATGCATTGTTGCCGGCGAGAGCTGGTCATGGAAGCCTGATGCGAAATATATCAGCAGCACAGAAGCAGTTCATACACTGGTGGATATAGTTATAAAAGGAGGGAACCTTCTTCTTAACATTGGTCCCGGACCACAAGGACAATGGCATGATGAGGCGTATAAACTGCTTGAGGATATCGGTGGCTGGATGAAGATAAACGGTGAGGCTATTTATGGTACCAGGGCGCTTGAACCTTATAAGGAAGGCAAAGTCTGTATCTCGAAAAAGGGAAGCAATACCATATATATTTATTATCTGGCTGATGAGGGAGAAAAACTGCCATCGCAGCTGGGAATGACGAATTTTGCACTTCCCGAGAAAGCCCGCGTGCAGCTTGTAGGTACAGGAGCATCACTTAAATGGACAAGAACAGGAAAGGGATTTAATGTTATTATTCCCGAGAAGGTAAGGAATAATCCTCCTTCGAAGCATGTAGTAGTTCTTAAGGCAACTTTCTGACGGACAACTTTATATTCCCCTGTTTCGTGATTTACAGGAGTCAGGCATTAGAGTAAGATTCTGCCTCCGAGCTGTTTTGAGATAACACCGAGGGCAACACTAAGGCTTGAATATCTTTTCTGGAGGAGTATAGTCCTTTCCTTATCATTGTTCTTTACGGCTTCCTCAAGCTGCAGCATAATCTCCTTCCTGAGGATATTTATCTTGTCGCTTTTGAACTTCAGAACAGCATCGCTTACTATCTCCCTGAGCTTCATTTCTTCTGTTTCAACATAGGTCTGTTTTTCCTTCCAGATCTTACTGAGCTCATAAGAGTCGGCAAGCAGGTCGGCAGCCAGACTTGAAATTGCCGGGTCTTCATGCTTCACAAACACTTTGTCGCCTGTGATGAGTCCCTGCTGGGAGTGAAACCTGAATTCAGCAAAGATCCTTGAACAGACAGAATCGCTGAAATCAAGCTCGTCAGAAGTTAATTCCCTCACCACATAATCGGCTACTGTGAGTATTTCCTCCCTGCCGTCTTCCTTGTTTATAAGGCGCTCAAATTCAACGCTTCCGAACTTAAGGAGTAATCTTATTATTTCTCTTTCCGAGTAATACGATACTGGCTCCTGCTTAATCTGCCTTATTACAGGTTGAGGCTTTACTGGCAAATCCTCGGGACCAGGATACTTGTTCCTGTCCTGGAAATTTTTCTGAGACCGCAGCTTGTTTACCTCATTATAAAGTATAGGTTCAGCAACCTCAAGCAGAGTGCTGCACTCCTTAATATATACAGTCCGTGTAATTGCTTCGGGAATAACGGCAATTGATTTGACAACATCCCTTATCAGATTTGCCTTAAGCACAGGATCATTGCTTGCTTCGGACATGAGAAGCTGAGTTTTGAAGCGGATGAAGTCAGTCTCATTATTTTTCAGGTACTGTCTGAATTCCTCGTTGCTGACCTTCTTTGAATAAGAATCAGGATCTTCGCCTTCAGGCAGGAGCACTATCTTGACATTCATCCCTTCCTCCAGGACAATGTCAATACCTCTTATTGAGGCCTTTATGCCAGCGGAATCGCCATCATAGAGTATTGTAAGGTTAGGAGTGAACCTCTTGACAAGCTTCACCTGTTCAACAGTAAGCGAGGTTCCTGAGGAGGCGACAACATTTTCAATGCCGGCTTCATGCATCGACATTACATCGGTATAACCTTCAACCATGTAGCATTTATCCTCCTGGGTGATTGTTTTCCGCGCCTGGTACATGCCATAGAGGATGCGGCTTTTATGATAGATCTCCGACTCGGGAGAGTTCAGGTATTTTGCAGTTTTTGCATCCTTTTTGAGGATCCTTCCGCCAAAACCCAGCACCTGCCCCGACAATGAATGGATCGGAAACATCACCCTGCCGCTGAACCTGTCAAAGATCTTCTCTTCTCCCTGTATTGAAAGGCCTGTTTTAACTAGGAAGTCCTGCTTGTATCCCTCTTCGACGGCCCTTTTTGAAAAGGCATCTCTCTTTTCGAGGCTGTAGCCCAGCTCAAACTTTTTCAGCGTGTCCTGCCGGAATCCCCTTTCCTTGAAATAAGTAAGGCCTATAGTGATCCCCTCATCAGTGTTGAAGAGGTTTTCGGTAAACTGCCTGGCAGCATAAGCAGTAACAACAAGAAGGCTTTCACGCTCGTTCTGTTTCTCGAGTTCTTCCCTCGAGAGTTCCTTCTCAATAACCTCAATATGGAATTTTCTGGCAAGGTATTTCAGAGCTTCAGGGTAAGTGAGATGCTCATGTTCCATAATGAAGTTGACGGAATTACCAACTTTGCCGCAACCGAAACATTTGAAGATCTCTTTTGAAGGGGAGACTGTGAATGAAGGAGTTTTTTCGTTATGGAAAGGACAGAGTCCCAGGTAATTCACTCCCCTTTTTTTCAGCTGAACGAATTCGCCCACAACATCCACAATGTTTGCGGCATCAAGAATTCGGTCTATTGTCGGGCGGTCGATCATTGATCAAAGATAGGAGATAATTGATGATTATTATTGATCTTTTGTGATCCCGTCAGGATATCTATCGGGATCTGTCAGGGCTCCCGGGTTGTCCAAAAAGTCAAAATCATTTAACCACAAAGCACACAGAGAAAATTCACAAAGTTCACAAAGAAATAATAATCAATGATTTATCTCTGTGAACTCTGTGCTCCCGATAACTCCCGATAACTATCGGGACGGGACTTTGTGTCCTCTGTGGTTATAAATAGCTTTTTGACAATCCTGAAGTTCGCACTAACTGTTTCTTACAACTTCAATTTTAATGCTGATGTCATCAATTTCAACCTCACGCACTGAAGGTGTGAAATCTTTAACAAGAGTAACAGTTGTTGCAAGGGTTTGTGACCCGATATATGCTGAATGTCTTTTAACTGCTTCCCTGACAAACTCATTATCCTCAATCTTAACTGTGATCTTGTCAGTAACATCAAAGCCTGTTTCCTTGCGGATATTCTGGATCCTGTTAACAAATTCACGGGCAATGCCTTCATAACGAAGCTCGTCAGTTACAGTCACATCGAGGGCAACAGTAAGCCTGCCTTCATTGGCAACCTGCCAGCCGGGGATATCTTCTGAAATTATCTCCACGTCATCAAGGGTTATGACTACTTCCTGACCATTGATATTGAGCTTTCTGCCTTTTTCACTTTCGAATGCAAGTATTTCCTGTGCACTGAAGGCAGCAATTGCGTTGCTTATATCCTTCATCAGCTTTCCGTACTTCGGACCCAGGGTCTTGAAGTTGGGTTTTATCTTCCTGACAAGCACAGAGGATGTATCATCAATATATTCCACCTCTTTAACATTGACCTCGGCGAGGATCAGATCCTTCACAGCCTCGAATTTTGACCTGAAAGCACTGTCGGGCACGGGTACCATTATCTTTGCCAGCGGCTGGCGAACCTTAATGCTTACTTTCCTTCTCAGCCCCAGGATCATGGAAGAAACTTTCTGTGCTATATCCATTCTTTCCTCGAGTGACTTGTCAATAAGTGACTCGTCAAATCCCGGGAACAATGCGAGGTGAACAGAATTTTCCGTATGTTTTCCGGTAACGCTGTTTAGATCGGTGAAGAGCCGTTCCATGAAGAATGGCGCGATGGGAGCTGCAAGCTGGCTTACAGTCTCAAGGCAGGTGTAAAGTGTCTGGTAAGCAGCAATCTTATCCTTGTCGTATTCACCACCCCAGTAACGTTTGCGGTTTAGGCGGACATACCAGTTGCTGAGGTTTTCAGTTACAAAGTCCTGGATAGCCCTTCCTGCCCTTGTAAGATCGTAATCGGAATAGCAGAAGCTGACCTCCTTCACAAGCGAGTTTAGAAGAGATATGATCCACCTGTCTATTTCTGGTCTTTCACTGACAGGGATATCTTTTTCAGTGTACCTGAAATTATCCACATTAGCATAAAGGGCAAAGAATGAATATGTGTTATATAAGGTTCCGAAGAACTTCCTTTTAACTTCATCCACTCCCGATATATCGAACTTGAGATTATCCCATGGCTGTGCATTTGTAATCATGTACCACCTGAGCGGATCTGAACCGTACTCTTCAATTGTAGTAAAGGGGTCTACGGCATTGCCCAGGCGTTTTGACATCTTGTTCCCGTTTTTATCGAGCACAAGGCCGTTTGAAATGATATTTTTAAATGAAACCGAATCAGAGATCATTGTGGCAATTGCATGCAGGGTAAAGAACCAGCCTCTTGTCTGGTCTACACCCTCGGCAATAAAGTCAGCCGGGAACATAGAGTGGAAAGAATCCCTGTTTTCAAAGGGGTAATGGGCCTGTGCATAAGGCATAGCACCTGAGTCGAACCAGACGTCAATAAGATCAGGTTCCCTGAACATCTTTTTGCCGCTTGCACTTACAAGAATTATCTCATCAACAAAAGGTCTGTGGAGATCAAATTTCTGATAATTCTGCTCACTGTTGTCTCCCTCTTTATAATCATTAAGAGGATTTGTTTTCATAAATCCTGCTTGAACTGACTTATCAATCTCAGCCTTCAGTTCTGAAGCAGAGCCAATGCATTTCTCTTCTTTTCTGTCTTCTGTTACCCAGATAGGCAGCGGAGTACCCCAGTAACGTGAACGGGAAAGGTTCCAGTCGACAAGGTTTTCGAGCCATTTTCCAAACCTCCCTGCTCCTGTGGACTGCGGTTTCCAGTTGATTGTATTGTTAAGCTCTATCATACGGTCGCGGAACGCGGTAGTGCGTATGAACCAGGCATCAAGAGGGTAGTATAATACAGGCTTATCAGTTCTCCAGCAGTGAGGGTAGCTGTGAACATGCTTTTCAATTTTGAAGGCTTTGCCCTGCTGTTTGAGCATCACGGCTATCTCAACATCAAGTGTTTCGTCATCACCTGAGCGTGAAGCATCATACTCGTTTTTAACAGGTTTGGCTGCATATTCAGAGTAGGTTTTTACATTGACGCTGTTCTTAACAAAAGCCTCATCGAGATCTTCTATTGGAATCATGAATCCCCGTTTATCAACCATGGGGCCCATTGAACCATCTTTCCTCTTCATTATTAGAGGAGGGACACCGTTATCCTTTGCAACCCGGTAGTCATCAGCACCGAATGTAGGAGCAATATGGACTATTCCGGTACCGTCTTCTGTAGTGACAAAATCCCCGGTTAAGACCTTAAAAGCTCCTTCTCCCGGATTTACCCAGTCAATCAGCTGTTCATACGCTACTCCCTTTAGGTCGTTTCCTGAGAATTCACCAGTGACCCTATATGGTATTTTTTTGTCACCTGCCTTATATTCTGAGAAATGAAGGCCTGTATTTGCTTCAGGGAAATGCACATGCAGCAGTTCTTTAGCAAGCACAACAGTAACAGGTTCTCCTGAATAAGGATTGAAGCTCCTTACGCGTACATACCTGATGTCTTTTCCGACAGCAAGGGCTGTATTTGAAGGGAGAGTCCATGGTGTTGTGGTCCAGGCCATTATATGGACATCCTTCGTGTCAGCCTCATTAAAAAGAAATTCCGATTTTTTGTCCTTTACAACTCTGAACAGTGCAATGCAGGTTGTATCCTTCACGTCCCTGTAACAACCCGGAAGGTTAAGCTCATGCGAGCTGAGCCCTGTACCGGCAGCAGGAGAATAAGGCTGAATTGTATATCCCTTGTAAAGAACACCCTTTTCATACAGTTGTTTAAGCAGCCACCAGAGCGACTCAATGTATCTGTTGTCATAAGTAACATAAGGGTGATCCATGTTCACCCAGTAACCCATTTTTCTTGTAAGGTCTTCCCACAGGTCGGTGTATTTCATGACATCTGTGCGGCAGGCCTTGTTGAAATCAACTATTGATATTTTGCTGCCGATGTCCTCTTTTGTAATTCCCAGAGCTTTTTCAACCTGCAGTTCAACGGGAAGTCCATGAGTGTCCCATCCGGCCTTGCGTTTGACCATATAACCACTCTGCGTCTTGAAGCGGCAGATGGCGTCTTTTATTGTACGCGCCATTACATGGTGAATCCCGGGTATACCGTTAGCGGAAGGAGGTCCTTCAAAAAAGACAAATTCACCTTTTCCATTTACTTCACGGATACTTTTATGAAAGGTATCATTCTCATCCCAAACCTTAAGTATATCCTTGTTAACCTGTGAAAGATCAAGGCCTTTATACTCGGGAAAACGTTTTGACATAGCTGCTTAATAAAAAATTTCGGCAAAGATAGGAAAAAAGGCGCAAGACGCAAGACTCAAGGCGCAGGGCGCAGGGCTCAGGGCGTAAGGAAGAAAGGTTGCGGTACCGTGCATCGTGTGCCGTGTGTCTTGAGTCTTATTTACCCAGAACCTGCTTGACGATCTTAGCAATATATTTCCCCAGGATATCAAATTCAAGGTTGACTATTGTTCCTTCCTTAATCTGGTGGAAGTTGGTGACCTGGTAGGTGAAAGGGATTATTGCCACCTGGAAGGATTTCTGTTGTGAGTTTACAACTGTAAGGCTCACGCCATTGACTGAAACAGAGCCTTTTTCAACAGTCATATAGTCATCCTGTGCAGGTTCGTATTCAAAAGTGAAGTACCAGCTGCCACCGGCTTCCTTAACTCTTGTGCATACGGCGGTCTGATCAACATGCCCCTGTACCATGTGGCCATCGAGGCGGCCATCGAGCCTGGCACTTCGCTCAAGGTTAACTTTGTCACCCGGCCTGAGCTGTCCCAGGTTTGTCTTTTCAAGGGTTTCCTTAATTGCTGTAACAGTGTAGGTTTCATTGTCTTTTCTGACAACAGTAAGGCATACACCATTGTGTGAAATGCTCTGGTCGATCTTCAGTTCATTTACGAATGAGCATTTCATTGTTATATGGAGGTTGTCCTGGTCTTTTTCAAGCTTCACAACGGGAGCTGCTTCTTCAACTATTCCGGAAAACATGGGTTTCTGATTATTTAATTATCGACAAAATTAAGGTTTGAATTTATTTTTAACCACAAAGGACACCAAGAATTCACAAAGATCACAGAGGAGATTGCTTTGTGACCCCGATTTTATCGGGACTTTGTGTCCTCTGTGGTTACATTTTTCCAGATCAGTTTTTTCCCGAATCCAAGCCTGTTATCAGTCATCTTGATGTAAGTCAGTTTGAGGATCCATAGTCTGGTATCCATCAGGGCTGCAACCGGGAAGCGTTTAAGGTATGCTGATTTTGCCCTGGAAAGGAGCTCTCCCTCAGGTTCGGAGATTGTGCCCCGGAACTGTATACCTCTGATCCTGCCAACAATCATTGTCTCGAGCACAACGGATCCTGCCACGGAAGGATTCAGCACGAACTCCCTGCCATGTTGTGTTTCAGCATCGCTTGTAAAGACCAAGGCATTTTCCTCTTCAAGGTAAGCATAAAAGCAGTTTGCGCACCATGGTTCATTGTTCACTGAAGTGGCAACAGTGAGCACATGATGTTTCCTGAAGAATTTTATTATCCTTTCGTCAGGCATTTTCCATCCATCTGTAAGTGTCATTTTCAAATCCTGCCAGGTCGATAATGCGGTTGACTACAGTTAATACAAGCTCCTCAATAGTCGATGGTTTGCTGTAGAATGACGGGGAAGCCGGGCAGATGACAGCTCCGGCAAGAGTAAGAGTTCTCAGGTTCTCAATATGTATGAGGTTATAGGGAGCTTCACGGGGAACAATTATCAGTCTCCTTTTTTCCTTCAGCATAACATCAGCTGCACGAGTTGTAAGATCATCAGAGCTTCCGTTTGCAATTCTTCCTGTTGAACCCATCGAGGCCGGGCATATTATCATTGTGTCAAAAGAAGAAGAACCTGATGCGAATGGAGCATAAAAAGATTTGTTTGAATACTCCTTCGCAGGATAACTGGCAATGAATTCCGATCCTGTTTCAGAAAGCCATATCTCCCGGGCAGTATCGGAAAGGATAATGGCTATTTCTTCCGGGGGATTTTTAAGGGTCCTTAGTTTTTCGAGGAGAAGCTTAGCATATATTGATCCGCTTGCTCCTGTTATTGCCAATACTATCTTTCTGCTACGGGAAGGCATTTGTCTTAATATCAGGATGTAAATGTAGTGATTTTTTGCATGGAGTTCAGACTGTAGAAATTAAGAACTAACACTGAGAGCACAGAGAGGCACTGAGAAACACAGAGAAAGAGTATTCAGAATAATCATTATGCCTCTGTGTTACCTTGAGAGCAATCTGTCTGTCAGTATCTTAACGCCTTTTGATGCACCTTCACTTATAACTTCAATTTTTCTGTAGCCAGGAACGGAAACCTCATTAGGATCAATAAGCCAGAGTGAGGCACTCTTCGGGGCATAGTTTACAAGTCCGGCTGCAGGGTAGACATTGAGTGAAGAACCAATAACGACAAAGATCTCAGCTTCTGAGGCAAGTCCTGC
>ERZ795055.1210-NODE-1210-length-21319-cov-5.946859_pt1 | contig 21319 bp, 21 predicted proteins | sample MGYA00375139_ERZ795055 | MGnify/ENA primary metagenome ERZ795055 (study PRJEB30184, sample SAMN05720283) | anaerobic digester metagenome | isolation source: active sludge of municipal wastewater-treating anaerobic digesters | place: USA | collected 2015-01-23 ... | reverse complement strand
TATGTCCATGGGCAAGTTTTTTTGAAGAGAACATATCAAGACCCTTTTCCTTTGAATAGAGAATAACAGGCAGGTATATTGCTACATGTTCCCCGTTTTTCTTTGTCCACAGATGCCATTCGTGTGCATCAGCGATATGCTCCATGATGAAGGTGCTTGCATTAAAAGCCTCCTCTGTTTCACCATGTTGTGCAGCTGCTTCAGCCTCGTGTCCTTCCTGTCCATAGGAGGCAGCAACTGTGCCTGCCAGAAATAAAATCGAAATGAACAGTGTAATAAGTCTAGTTTTCAAATCCGTCGTGTTTTATAAAGATTTGGTTTTCAGTGTTTTTAATATCAAAAATATTAAAATAAAACTGAATGATAAATATAGAACAAAAAACATTAATACGGATTCTGTTTCTGTTTTTTTTATAACAATAAACCAGATAAGAGCTAAAAACAATTCAAGCAGGAACTTAAGGCTGATTGACACAAAGGAATGGAAGGTCTGGCTCCGGGAATCACGGGATATTCCTCTGTTAAAAATTATTAAAGAAATGAGGGTTATAACTGAAAAGCATGAGGTGAGTGTCAGAAGTTGTGACCAGAGCTCCTGATGATTTGTTCTTTCAAGCATGAAAAATCCAGTGACAAGAAGAACAAGAGTCAAAAGCAGAAGGGAAGAAATATGGATTAAAAAAGATCTCATCAGTTTTACTTTATAAAGTCCCTGATGGCAAAATAAATTGCTCCGAACACACCGAGCAATGAAAGAATAATTGTAAAAACCGGTTTCTGGAATCCTGCAATATTATCGAGCTTAATACCACCCCAGGTTGCTATTGCAATTATTGCAACCATCTGAAAGGCCATTCCTGAATATTTCGCGTAGGCATTCAGGCCCTTATCGTCCTGCCTTTTCTGGTTCTTTTTCTTTTGTGGCCGGGGCTCCTCCATTATTGTTGTTTTCGCTCATTTTGCAGGTGCCTGAGAAAATGGCTCCCGGTTCTATTGATAATTTTGATGTTACAATATCACCGAGGATCTTAGATGAAGCTTTAAGGTTAAGAAGCTGGTTGACTATAACTCTGCCCTCAACAACACCGGATATTTCAGAGTTTTTGCAGATAATCTCTCCGTTTACCTTGCCTGTCTGGCCAACAACAACTTTTCCCTTTGTATTGAGGTTTCCGGTAAGAGAGCCATCTATCCTGATATCCCCTGTTGATTTGACATCACCAATAATATCAGTGCCATTGCTTATAAGGTTAATTGTATTGTTTTCAGTCTCATTGTACTTTGCCATGACCTCTTATTTTTTTTGTAACGGTACTGTTTATTACAAATATAATATTATTTCGGATCGTAAGCCCATTTGAGGTAAATTGCCCCCCATGTAAAGCCGCCTCCGAATGCAGCAAGTATAAGCACATCGCCTTTTTTAAGACTCTTCTCATACTCCCAGATGCATAACGGAATAGTTGCAGCTGTAGTATTTCCGTAATTCTGAATATTGATCATTACCTTTTCAGAAGGCAGTCCCATTCTCCTCCCTGTGGCATCAATTATCCTGAGATTCGCCTGATGCGGAACAAGCCAGGCAATGTCTTCAGGCTTCAGGTTGTTCCTCTCCATAATCTCTGCAGCAACATCTGCCATGTTTGATACAGCGAATTTAAAGACACTCTGACCTTCCTGATATATAAAATGTTCTTTTGCGTCAATAGTTTCGTAAGAAGACGGTTTTAATGATCCGCCTGCTTTCATGTGAAGGAATTTTCTTCCTGATCCGTCAGTTCTCAGTATATGATCCAGTATTCCTATTTCCTCGGTTGTGGGCTCAAGCAATACTGCGCCGGCAGCATCGCCGAAAAGGGGGCATGTTGTACGGTCGGTATAGTCGACAATTGATGACATCTTGTCAGCACCAACAACAATCGCCTTTTTATATCTTCCCGAGCATATATATTCAGAAGCTGTCTGTAAGGCAAAAAGAAAACCGGAACATGCAGCGCCCAGATCGAAACTAAGGGCTTTTTTTATTCCGGCTTTGTCGCAGATTATGTTTGCGGTGGCCGGGAAAAGCATGTCTGGCGTTACTGTGGCACAGATGAGAAGGTCAATTTCGTCGGGGGATGTGTTTGTTTTTTCAAGCAGCCCGATCACTGCCTTGTCTGCCATATCAGAAGTACCAAGACCTTCACCTTTTAGTATCCTTCTTTCCCTGATCCCGACCCTCTGCATAATCCATTCATCAGAGGTGTCAACCATTTTCGACAGCTCATTGTTTGTGAGTCTGTATTCCGGCACCCATGCATTAATTCCTGTAATAGCTGCCCGTATTTTTTCCATAATTAAATTCCCTCTCTGATCTTCTGAGCCAGGTTTGCATGAGCTACCTCCCTGGTTCTCATGACCATGTTCATAATGGCTTTCCGTTTCGAAACGCCATGCCCGACTACAACATTTGCATTTATTCCAATAATGGGAGTGCCGCCGAAATTCTCAAAATCAAGCTGATCGAAATATGAATCCTGAAGATTTCTCTGCCTGTAAATATGATGAAAAGATTCTCCCATTTTAAGGATTACATTTCCAACAAAACCGTCGCAGACCACAACATCCGGCATATTCTCCTGGAACAGGGAATTACCTTCCACGTTGCCTGTAAAATTCAGTCCGGGATGGTCTTTCATCAGTTCATAAGCCATCTTCACGGCAGAAGTACCTTTGGTCTCTTCTTCACCAATATTTATAAGACCAACAGAAGGATTTTCATCTTCAAGGACATAGCGTGCAAAAATGCTTCCCAGAATTCCGTACTGAAGCAATACATCGGGTTTGCAGTCAGGATTCAGTCCTACATCAAGTATAACTGATCGCCGGCCGTTAACCTTTGGGAGAACAATGCCCAGGGCCGGACGAAGCACACCGGGAGTTACGTTGACAGTGTAGCTGGCCCCTACCAGCATTGCTCCTGTATTTCCGGCACTGCAGAATCCGTCAAGCATGTTGTTCTTCAGCATTCCGTATCCTACAGAAATACTTGAATCTTTTTTCTGCGAAAATGCTTTGGCCGGATGTTCACCCATACCAATAACCTGGGTTGTATGAACTATCTCGAATGATGACGGATCAACATTCATCTCGCCAAGCTTCTTTTTAATGGCTTCACTGTCCCCGATCAGAACAAGTGTATCATCAGCCGGCAAGTGCTGAAGGGTATCAACTGCTCCTTCCACAATTGCATCAGGAGCATAGTCCCCACCCATGACATCTAGGCCAATTCTCATATCAAGGTTTTTAAGTTAGCCTTCAGGTCAGGCTGTAGCTTTGCCTGCAATTGCAAGCTTGCCTCTGTAATATCCACATTCCGGACATACCCTGTGATAGAGAACTGCTGAACCGCAGTTTGAGCAACTTGCAACAGTTGGTGCGGTTGCTTTGTAGTGAGTCCTGCGCTTATCTCTTCTGGTCTTCGAATGTTTTCTTTTGGGATTTGGCATTTTTCAAATATTTAATTGTTCATCAATTTCTTAAGGTCATCCCACCTGGGATCATTCGGTTTATCATCGTCGTCATCAACAAGAAGCTCCTTAAGCTTTTCAAGCATCAGCGGATCACAGCCGCTTTTTCCGTTTTTATCATCAGGATGCACTCTTTTAATCGGCAGGGCAAGATGAATATACTCGTAAAAATGCTGCATAAGATCCAGTTCATGCTCATCAGAAGGCAGCGAAAGAATATCCGGATCATCATCCGATATGCTTTTCCCAAGCTTCACAAGCAGCCTGTTCCGGCACTCAAGCGGCCATGGAAACTCCTCAAGGCAACGGTCACAGCTTATTTTCACTGTCCCTGTGATACTTATAAGCAAATCGAGATGTGAGGATCTTTTCTCCATCTCAACATGAGCGTTCAGTCTTCCTTCCTTGATTTCCGACTCTTCAAAACTTTCAAAAAACTCATTTTCTATTTCAAAATCAAAGAGGTGCAGTCCTTCTTTTAATCCGCTTAACGGTATGGTATATATTCCGGACATCTCTCAGAATTTTGGTCTGCAAAAATATGAATCCTTATTTAATTAAAAAAATTATCAACAAAAAAGTAACATCAAAAGCCTTAAATGATTATCCACCGGTAAAAAAATGCCATTCACCGATTTTAATTTAGAGCCTGTAAATATGGCTGTTACTTTTGCTTCAGTTAAAATTAGTAAAAAATGGCACACACATTCAATAAAAACATTACAAAGAGAGAACAGCACCCCGGTGTAGGCCTTGGAATCTTCTTCATAACACTCGGAGTGGCTCTTCTTATTGCTACAAACGACCTTCTCAACCTTGGAAGCATTCACAGGTATTTTACCTGGGAGACAGTACTGATATTCATAGGAGTGATAATGCTTCTCAATCTTCATCTGACAGGCGGAATACTTCTGATTGCAGGTGGCTTCTGGTTCCTTCGCGATGAACTGAATATAATCCTTCCGCAGAATTTTGAAACATTTTTCTGGCCAGGCATTATTATTCTCCTGGGACTTTCATATATAATCTCTTCCTTATTCAGGAGAGTCAGATAAGACAAATAAATAATAATAAACAAATAAATTTACAGTCATGGAAACAAATGATAATTACAGAGATGAAAAGCATCCCGGAGGGCATGGCCATCCTCATCTTCAAAGCAACCGTGCGATTATAGGAGTTGTCCTTGTCCTTGTTGGTGCTTTTCTTATAATGAGGAATTCGGGAATATTTCCGGGTTTCATTGATCACATAATTTTCAGCTGGCCAATGCTGCTTGTTACAATAGGCCTTGTAATCACAATAGGTTCTGCCGGAAATAAAACAGGTGGAATAATTGTAATGGCAGTAGGTGCTTTCTTCCTCCTTCCCCATATTTTCAGGGAAACATTCGATTTCAATATGTTCTGGCCTTCAATATTCATAATAATAGGTCTGATCTTTATCTTCACAAAAAGAAAAGGCGGATGGAAAGGGGTCTCCACTTCATCACAGGTAGGCGACGATTTTATTGATATAATAAACATATTCAGCGGAGGAGAAAGACAAATAATCACTGACAACTTCAGGGGAGGAAAAATCACATCAATATTCGGAGGCAGCGAAATTGACCTTACCCAGGCAAGGCTTGCTCCGGGAATCTCAGAGATTGAAGTTGCATGTGTTTTCGGGGGAACAACAATAATCGTCCCCAATGACTGGAATGTTAAAGTTGAAGTAGTACCTGTGCTGGGAGGTTTTGGTGATGAAAGAAAAGTTACCCTCGGGAAACCTCTTGACACATCCAAACAGCTTATAATAAAAGGAGCTGTTGTTTTCGGTGGTGGTGAACTTAAAAGCTACGCTTAAATAAATATATGAAGCACCCGGTTCTTACAAACAGAATTCGGCTTATCGTATGGTGGCTGATCTGGCTGTTCCTTACAGCAGGTCAGTCACTTCTTTTCTACTATGCTTTCGGGAGTTACATCAGTACAAGTATCCTCGACAGCATAATCTCAATGCTGATTTACTCAGGTATAGGACTTTCAATCTGGTATCCTTTCAGTTTCTTCAACAGCGGTAATGTTAAATACTTAACAGTAATCTCAAACCTTGTTCTCAGCGGGGTTATTTCTGTAACGCTTTGGGTGCTGCTCACAAGATTCCTTGTTCAGAACATTCTTCCCGATGAGATAATTTACAACGAATACTGGAACGCTACATTTCCATACAGGATAGGCACCGGCGTATTTATTTACGGACTCATAGTCCTTTCATATTACCTGTTTAACAGCCTCACAAACCTTTCAGAAAAAAAAGCAAGAGAGGCAAAGCTGGAAGCGCTTGTGAAGGAGACTGAACTTAAAATGCTGCGTTCACAGATAAATCCGCATTTCCTCTTCAACAGCCTTAACTCAATAAGCTCGCTGACTGTTACCGATCCTGAAAAGGCAAGACTAATGGTAATCAAGCTTTCAGATTTCATGAGGTATGCCCTGGCCAGGAAAGAAGAAATCCCGGTATCACTGAGAAGCGAGCTTGAAAACCTAAGACTTTACCTCGACATAGAAAAGGTAAGGTTCGGCGACAGGCTTGTCACCGAGGAAGTTATAGAAGAAAACTGCCTCGATGTAAAAATTCCGGTAATGCTTCTGCAGCCACTGTATGAGAATGCCGTTAAACATGGTGTTTATGAAAGTACCGAAACAGTTAAGATTGTGACGAAGGCGCAACTGGCAAACAATAATCTCGAAATATTTATCAGCAACAATTACGATTCTTCCCAGCAGGCAGCTAAAGGAACAGGAACCGGACTGTCAAATGTGAGAAGAAGACTTGAGCTGACCTACGGCAACAAAAGCTCGCTTACCGGCACAAAAGAAGACGGACTATACCAGGTCAGCCTTATAATTCCGGCATCAGCATTGAAATAAACCCCTTTCAGAATGAATACAATAAGAACAATTATAATAGAAGACGAAGCTCCGGCAAGAGATCTGCTCAGGCACTATCTGAAAGATCATTCCGATATTGAGATTGTTGCTGAATGCCAGGATGGCTTTACAGGGCTGAAAGCGATATCCGAGCATAAGCCTGATCTCATTTTTCTCGATATTCAGATGCCAAAACTAACAGGTTTCGAAATGCTTGAAGTCACAGAAGAAAGACCTGAGGTAATCTTCACAACTGCTTATGATCAGTTTGCACTCAGGGCTTTCGAACTGAATGCTGCCGATTACCTTTTGAAGCCCTTTCACAAGGAGAGGCTTGGCGAAGCATTACAGAAAGTCAGGGACAAAATGTCGGCAGGAACCACAGCCAGGAAACCTGTAAACGAACTTATTGCAAAACGGCCTGAAAACAGCGCTCCCCTTAGCAGAATAGTTGTAAGAAAAGCAACAGCAATAAATATTATACCACTTGAAAAAATAAGGTATGTTGCTGCCGAGGATGATTATGTTATGATCTATCATACTGAAGGCAAGGCGCTTAAACAGCAGACAATGAAATTCTATGAAGATAACCTTCCCCATGAGGATTTTGTCAGGGTTCACCGTTCATTCATTATCAGGATAAGTGAGATAAAGAAGATTGAACCTTATGGCAAGGACAATCATGTTGCAGTTTTGCACGGGGGAGAAAAAATACCTGTCAGCCGTTCAGGATTCAGCCACCTGAAAGAGGAATTGGGATTCTAGATATGCGAGAAATTCATTGTTTCAGCCGGTTTTCCTTACTGTAACCTGAGAAAAGAGATTTAAAAGGTCTGTATCTGCGGAACCGGAACAGAGGAACAGGATCATAACCATGCGTCCCTCCTGGTCTGCATCGCAGAATACGGCCTGTTCCCATAATTAATCCGGTAAAAGGTCCGTGAATCTTCAGGGCATCGAGCATAAATTGAGAACATGACGGAACATGCCTGCACGCAGGCCGCAGATAGGGAGAGATTGCATACCTGTAAAAGATAACAGGTACTGATAATAAGAATGAAAAGAATCTGCTTACATGTTTACCCATACGACAAAGATAGCTGATGAAATTCAATTGCAAACAGGAGGACCAGATACCTTCTCCAACTATAATTCATGACAAAATGACCTTTATTTCACGCCAATATAATTTTGGCAGGCTGTTTGATGCTTTAAAGAAAAAACTAGGAGGAAAATAAAATGACAATCTGGATATTATTCATAGGCTTCATGATCCTCAGCTGGGTCGTAAGCATGGTACTCAAGTCAAAATTCAAAAAGTATTCTAAGATACTGATTGATAATGGAATGTCGGGAAAGGAAGTAGCTGAAAGGATGCTTCGCGACAATGGTATTTATGATGTCAAGGTGGTAAGTGTTCAGGGCCATCTAACAGACCACTACAATCCCGCAGACAAAACAATAAACCTGAGCCAGGATGTTTATAATGGCCGTCATATCTCAGCTGCCGCTGTGGCAGCTCATGAAATAGGCCACGCTGTTCAGCATGCCAATTCTTATGCCTGGCTTGGCTTCAGGTCGAAGCTTGTTCCTGCTGTAAGCTTTGCATCAAAATGGGTTCAGTGGGTTCTGCTTGCAGGAGTTCTGCTTGTTCAGACCTTCCCTGCGATTCTCATTGCAGGTATAGTATTGTTTGCAATGACAACCGTTTTCAGCTTCATAACCCTGCCTGTTGAAATTGATGCAAGCAGAAGAGCCCTTGCATGGCTGTCAAACGCAGGTATAACTTCATACCAGAATCATGACAAGGCTCAGGATGCTCTGAAATGGGCTGCATACACTTATGTTGTTGCCGCTCTCGGATCGCTTGCCACACTGATGTATTATGTGATGATTTTCCTGGGTTCCAGGGACTGATATTAAACTGAATCAGCATATTTTCAGCCGCATTTCCCTGTTGGGATTGCGGCTTTTTATCTTCCCTCAACCTCTAGCCATTTTGTCGACTTATGGATTGTCCTGACAACGGCCCAGAATATTATGGCGCCGGCTGTCAGGTATAGCCACATTGAAGTAACATTGATATGCCCGGTAAGGAAATAATTTCTGAAAATGTCCATTATTATGAAAATCAGAAAAATGTTCACAATGCTGTTATATTCTCTTTTCAGCACATTTCTGACTGAAAATCCCAGGTTTGAGGGAACGTAATTTTTAAATGAGGGGATGAAGGAAGGGATTTTTTCTGACCATTTATCATAGATCTCTCCAAACTTGCGCCTGAGGTATTGCTCCTCAGCAAACATTATGCGCTCATAATACAACCAGTACAGAAGTGCAAATACTATTGCAAATCCAACCGACCGCAGGAAAAGAACAGGTCCGAGCCACATGAAAAAATTCCCGAAGTAAAGCGGATGCCTTACAAGTGAATAGACACCTGTTGTGTTAATTTCATCTGCAACCTGTCCTGCAACTGTATTCCTTCCGGATGTGTTCCTGGGAGCAAATCCGACTGTAAAAATCCTGATAAGCTCTCCTAAAACACTTACACCAAGGAATATCAGCTCATCACGCATGTCAAAAATGATAGCCTGCCTGTTGCTGATATACATTATGACAATCCCTGCAATAATAATTAAAACAGGCAACCAGCTTCTTCTGCGGAATAACCAGTTACCGCTGTTTTCAAATTCATGTACTAAAGCCATACTGAAAATATTTGATCGCGGTAAAAGTATGAAAATTCTAGAAACTGTATTTAAGTCTAAGATATGCCAGGTTAATTCTTGTATTGCTTCCGTTCATACTGCTGTCGAAATGCTGCCAGATAAGTGAAAAATCAATATTTTCCGCTAATGAATAATCTATTGAAGGACCGGCAAAGTATCCGTCAAGGTCAGGGAACCACATCGCTGAAAGAGTAAGGTTAAGAAGGGGATTCGCTGCCCATGTGAAACTGCCGAAGGCCGTGAATTCAGAAAAAGCAAGGTCCTTTGCCGACATATTTCCTGAATAAAATGAATTGAAATCAGTTATTGACAATGGATTATTGCAATACATAAACTGAAATTGCAGCATTGAATTGTTTTCAAATATCCTGTCGGTTCCGGCTGTAAGCAAAAGAGTGCCTTCATCTGAACCGGAAGATCCGGCCGGATAAAATAATGTGCCTTCTCCGCGCAGTGAAAAAGAACCTATTGCTCCTGACAATCCGGTACCGGCAACAAGATCGCTGCTGTTTGCATATCCTGCCAGGAACTGAAGGTCAAATCCCCATTTGTTAAACCGGTATAAGCCAGCTGCAGTAACATCATGGTCACTGTCAATCTTGGCAGCTATTTCAGCTGCTGAGGAGGACGAAGGGAAATACTGAATCCTCACGGCATCACTTCCCGGTCTTTCAACATAATCAAAGTCAAAGAAAGAATAGGCATTGAAAATATCATTCGGGTTCCAGACAAGAGCCTGCCCCCAGTTTATCCGCTGCCTGCCAATCCTGGCCTCAAACCTGTCGAGTCTCACATCCATCCACAACCTGTCAATAGTGGTATTAAAGAAAAATGAGTTTTCTTTTATTAGATTCCAGGACATGTCTGCCAGCCCCTGATCTGAACCGATCAGTTCGGAATATGCATCTCCTGCCCTTGACATGTCACCTGTGAAAAGCCGGTTCCGCAGCTCGGTGTTAAATGTTATTTTGCTTCCGATATAAGCATTAATATTCAGCCTGTTATGAATTAAATTGTCAAAGATCACCGGCCCCGACAATGAATCAAACATCGCACTTTGCATTGAAGTAACATAACCGCCGGCAGATATTTTATTACCTTCTTCCTGAGAGCGGGCAGGAAGGAATATTAACAAACCAGGCAGAATTAAAAAATAAAACCTTTTCACTCTGTTGCAATTATTCCGTTCTTACGTCCGAAACCACTTTTCCGTCTTCAAGTGTAATTATTCTGTGTGCCATTTTAACGACCCTTGGATCATGGGTTGAGAATATAAATGTGATTTTCTCCTCATGGTTAAGCTTTTCCATTATTTCAAGCAGTGTGGAAGCAGATTTAGAGTCGAGATTGGCAGTTGGTTCATCGGCAAGAACAAATCTTGGTTTGGAGGCAAGTGCCCTGGCAACTGCAATTCTCTGTTGCTGCCCACCAGACAGTTTTGAGGGGCGGCTGCCTGCACGGTCGTCAAGCCCGACTGCCTTTAGCAGTTCAAAGGATCTCTCTTCACGACTGGCTTTTGACATTTTCTGGAGATTCATTATGAATTCAATATTTTCCCTGGCAGTAAGAACAGGTATCAGGTTATATGCCTGGAATACGAAACCTATATTCCTCATCCTGAAATCAATAAGCTGCGAAGACTTGAGCAGGGACAAGTCAGTACCGTCAATGAGTATTTTGCCGGATGTTGGCAGATCAAGTCCACCAAGGAGGTTCAGCAACGTGGTTTTTCCTGATCCTGACGGACCAACTATTGCTGCGAATTCTGCTTCCTCAAAATCAAGACTTACAGCGTTAACAGCATTTACCTTGATCTCAGAACTGTTGTATATCTTATACACATCCGTTATTTCAATCACTTTCATAGTCTTGACGGTTTATTGTATTATTTATTCCTTTCTTAGTGCTTCTATCGGATTAAGCTTTAGCGCCTTCCGGGCTGGATATACTGATGACAGAATTCCTGTAAAAACTATCAGGATTGTTGTCATAATGAAAAAAGGTGCATCAATTGTCGGAAAAAGGTAGGCAGAATAACCAAAAGCCTCGAGGCCTTCAGAATACTGAACAAGGTTAATCCCGTTTTTCGATGTTGCAGCAATTACTATTCCGCTTACAAGCATGCCTGATAAGCCTCCTGTAAGTGAAAGAAATACCGACTCGAGCATAATCATTGAAAAAATCCTGTTCCTGTTCATGCCAATAGCCGAAAGCATTCCTATCTCGCGTGTGCGTTCAAGCACTGACATAAGCATTGTGTTTACAATACCAAATGACAGAGCTGCAAGAATTATTCCCATGAATATTCCATATATCTGCTGCATCATGTCGGCCAGCATTGCCAGATCAGGTTGTATTTCCTTCCATTGCATCACCTCATAGCCCGGAAGTTCCTTTTTAAGGTAAGCAGAGGCGGCTTCTGATAGCGAGTTGTCTTTCAGCCTGCCTATTACCCGGTGATAAGAATTTTCCGGAATCCCTGTAAGTTGTCTCAACTCTTCTTCCGGCACAAAAACCGACATTGCCTCAAACATATCATTGTTTGTCCGGAATATTCCGCTGACCCTGAAAGCAGCCTCAGTCTGGTTATTATTTATATCAATGAATGAAAGGATGATCTTCGAACCCGGCCTGTATGACCATGCTGCTTCCTTAATAAGGTAAATGTATTTTCTGTATTCCCCCGGGAGAAGAACTGCTTCAACTGCTCTTGAGAACTTCTTATCAGAAGTAAACCTTTCGCCTTTCAGGGCAATCAGTTTAGTGCTGATCTCCCCCGGTAGCTTTTCATCCTTTAACTTTTTAAGTGATTCTTCAGTGATCGAGTACCTGATTATGTTAAGTTCCCTGGCAAGCTTTTCTCCGATGAAGGCTTTGTTGTATTTTGTCTCAGTATCAAGAAAATCCCCTGTGCCCGGTATTAATTTTTCATGAAGCGTGAAGATCTGTTTTTCCTTAGCAGCATTAATACCGTTAATCTCAACACCGGTACTGCGGCCTGCTGTTGAAGCTATGCCCCTTATTATTATCCTTCCTGTAAGATCCTGCATACCAGGAGCCTTCATCATCTCAGCCACAACTTTATCATAAGCAGGGATAAGGCTTTTTATATCGCTGCTGCTTCGGAATTCCTTGTTATTCACCTGAATATGTGATAATTCCTCGTTGACTGCTGCATCTATCCTTTGCACCACAGAACTGTTCATAACGGCAATTGTGAATACACCGGCGAAGACGCCTATCGTGACTGCCGTAATTACAATAAGGCTTCGTGATTTATTCCGCCAGACATTTTTCCATGCTATTTCTGGTATCATAGTATCAGGCTCTTAACGAATTAGTAACATTTATCCTGAGGATCTTCCGTGTACTGAAAACCACTGCAATTATCAATATAAGGAGTACAACAAATACCTGCCACAGGTAATAGTTGTCGGGCAGCATTGTGGGCATTATCGGATCAAAGCCGTAATCTTCATACATCTTGCCCAATTCACCGGTAAACCTGATAGGATGTATATTTCCGTAAAAAACAACAGGCAGAGAGGCAATGACTCCTGCAATAATTCCCAGAAAGCCTACAAAAAGAAGTTCAAGCGTTACCACCCTGGCAAGTTTTGTTTTCTGCATGCCGATTGACACAAGCATTCCGAATTCCCGGGTTCTTTCTGCAAGCATCATAAGTACGGTGCCAAAAACTCCGAAGGCAATAACAAGATAAAGGATGCCAATCATTATCATCCCGCTTTTGTTATCAGCATCCATCTGGTTAATAAGAAGGGCATTCAGTTCCTTCCAGTTTCTGAAAACCTCATCTTCAGGCAGAATATTTTTCAGTCTGTCAGCCGTATTCAAAACGCTTTTTTCTTCCGTGTCGTGAAGTGCCAGTACCACAGATGTTGCCATGTCAGGAGCTCCGTACAGCTGCCTTGCGTCATCAATTGTCATATAGACAACTTTATTGTCAATATCCGGAGCCGGAAGCTTGACAATTCCCTTAATTACGTAAATTCCTGCTGCCGATGTTCCGTGGTAACCCTGTCCTACAAGCACCAGCGTATCTCCGATACCAACTTTAAGATATTCCGATAAGGCATTTCCTATCAGCACTTTACTGGTATCGTTGTTGTCGAAATATCTGTTTGCAAATCCTGCATGTTTTCTTAATACCGGCATAATTTCAGCGCTGTCCTCATCAGCAATTCCAAGGTCGATCATTAGCCTTCCCGGACCTGAAAATGATTCGTTGAGAAAAACATCAAGAGCATTCTTCGTTTTTTCAGGCAGCGATTCCTTATGCAGTCCGGCCACAGCCTGTTCAGTCAACCGGTACCTTATAAGCCTGCTGCTCATATCTGAAACCCTTGTTTCTTTTTCCGGGTCCACTCCCATAACAATTGCACCCTGTGTACGGCTTTCTGCTGCAACCAGGGCAAAGGACTCTAGCCTGGGAACAAGAATATCAACATTTTTATCGGCAGAAAATGCTTCCAGCATCTCAGGGCTGACAACAAAACTGTTATCGATCGAAGGTTCTTCAAAGTAATCCTTCTGCTGAAGCTGCAAATAGCCGGAATATGATTCTATAATATTCTTGAACATGCGGTCATAGGTCCCAAGCTGAAATGACCGCATTACAAGGGCGAAAAATATGGCGAAAAACACCGAGGCGGCTGTAATTATTGTCCGCCTTCTGTTTCTCCAGAGGTTCCTCCATGCCATTTGAAGATCCTTCATATCCGGAAAGTATTTATTTTACTACCTTATGCTTTTCATGTTCTGCTGGGAAAAGAAGCTTTCCTCAACTTCAATATTGAATTTCATTTCCGAAATTTTCACTATAGTTCTGTTCCCTTCCTTTTCTGCAGGAATCAGTTCAATAACAGAAGGAACAAGCCTGCCATCAAAAACCTTAAGGTCTGATGCTATCTCTGTCCGCTCCAGATAACCATCCTCATCAAAAAGTTCGGCTTTCATAATAATGTAATCTTTCTTGTCTATCCACCAGACCTGCTGCCCCCAGATTATTCCGGCATCAGGTTTTGCTTCAAGCTTAATTTTATAGCATGCCCGATCCCCCACAGATTCTTCACCTTCAAGCTGATGCGTGTAGTCATTTACTGCTGATGATTCGCGGAGAATATCATCATTTGTATAATCAGAGCCCATCCAACCCTGTGACATCATTGAGGGCGGCAGTTTAATCAGCCTGTTTATCGAAGGATTCCAGCTCCACATTTCATTCGACCGTTTCAGAAATGACTGACCTTTCTCACGGGCCGGAGCTGTAATCAGGGTAAGGGCATAATCAGTCCCGAGTGACCATGATCTGAACTCAACAGTGCGCTCCCATGAGGGCCTGACAATAGTCATTGCCATAACGCTGTAGCCGGATTTTTCTCCATTGAATTTTTCATCGGCTATCCTTACTATTTCAGTTGGTGTCAGATTCTGCCCGCTTATGCTGTTAAATATCATAACCATGGCAGGCAAAAAAAACATTAATGCATTTTTCATAGTTCTGCTACTTATAGGTATCTATGATTTTCTGAACTGTCTCGTTAAATATATTATTATCCGGGTCTTCCATATAGACAAAAGTAAGGGCAAAGCCTTTTAGTGTCAGTATAAACATGTTCATGTCAAGATAAGGATCATAATCAGCACCTAGCCTTTCCTTCTTTCGCACAAAATAGTCAGTAACTGTTTTCAATATCTTTGCTACAAACAGCTCATTATGTTCTGAATCCGGACTACTGAGAAGAGTCCTTTTCCCCAGAAATGACCTCAGGAACTGCTCTCTTACATCGTTCTGCATAAGAAGCTGAAAAAATAATCTCCAGATGTTTTTCTTCTCCACAAGAATCTTTGCTGTCTGCTTAATAAAAAATTCAAATTCATCTTCACTCAGATAGCCGTCATGATTTAAATCGAATGAATTATATACCTCAGAAACAGAACGGTTTATGAGAGCTTCAAGTAATTCTTCCTTGCTCCTGAAATAATTATACATCAGGCCCTTGGATATACCTGCATGCTTTGCAATATGACTTATTGTTGTTGAATGAAAACCCTCGCCGGCAAAATGCTGCAGGGCAGTATCCATAATCAGAGTCATTTTTTCCTCCCTGATTGTCTCAAACTGCTTTGGTGTTCTTGGTGACATGTTCTAAAACATTTATAAAGAACAACTTATGTAACGATAAATTATCGATAATATTTTTGATTGACCGGTTAGTCAAAGTTAAAACAAATTTTTTGAAACAACAATGAGTTTTTGTATATTTTTTTTGAAAACACATAAATATGTTGAACGTATACCATAAGCGGCCCGGAATTTCAGAATTCCGATAAAGCGCCGAAAGAATGTCAAAAACAAATATTTGAAACTAATTGAACAGATAATTTGGAAAGAATTTCTATCTTTATCAGTTGTACCTAAAAAAGATTTACGATGGCAAGTCTTAAGCTCCTACTGGGATTGATCCCCTCAACATCAAAAATTGAGCAGGCCGAAAAGGCTTTAACAGCTGAACTCGAAAAACTGAATGCCTTTGCCCAATCGGAAAAGCTGGCAAAATACAATGAATTGAACGGGAAGGTCAATTCAGCAGGTTTTATTCAGAAAAGGAAGGAGATTGAATCGCTTCAGTATAAAAATTCTGAGGAGTTCAATAAGGAAAAGGAATTCCTTTCGCTTCAGAAAGCCAAGGATATTGTGCTGTATTTCAAAACCGTTTCAGGAAATGAGCTTAAGCGGTTCCAGGAACTTGACGGTTCCGAGAAGATAAAAGGATTTGAAGCCCTTGAGATGCTGGTTCAGTCATCCGAATTCAGGGAAAAGCAGAAAATGAAGCCTATTACTTTCAAGGATACTGATGATTACAGAAAGGTTGTGGAATATGATGCTCTGAAGGCAGATTCAGAAATTAAGGAGTATCTGAAGGCAAAAGACAAGGAAGAAACAAAAAAATCAAAGACTGTTCTCAGGTATGAAGAACTGGATGCACTGATGAAATCTCCGGACTTCATTGCGAAGAAGAATATGAAGCCCATAACATTCAAGGATACAGAAGAATATAAAAAGCTTGAAGAATACAACAGGCTTAAGTCCAGCCAGGAAATCAAGGACTACTTTAAATTCAAGGGATCAAAGGAATATGCCAATTACCTCAATACTCATGAATCGGCAAGAATAAAAAGGCATGCGGAACTGAAGGAATATACAGCTTCACCGGAATTTAAGGAGCGTAAAAACTACCTTCTCGACAAAAAAAGGTTTGAAAAAACCGAGATGTTCAAAGAGGTTCAGGAGTTTGATGGTTTAAAGAAAAACGAAGATATTATCTGGTATTTCAAAGTTAAAGATTCAAACAAGTTTGATATTCTCAAAAAGAGAGAGCTCACATTCAGTGATGAGTTTGACCATGAAAAACTTGATACAACTAAATGGCTTACCAACTACTACTGGGGAGAAAAGCTTCTGCACGACAGGTATTCTGTTGAATCTGATCTTCAGGCTTATACTGAAAAAGAAAACTTTGAAATCCGTAACAGTGTCCTGAAAATAACCACCAAGCCCCAGAAAACTACCGGAAAGGTATGGAGTGCAGACAAGGGATTTTCAACTAAAGAATTCGGATACACGTCAGGAATTGTATGTACCGGTACCAGTTTCCGTCAGAAATACGGAACTTTTACAGCAAAAATTAAACTTGGAGACCCCAATGCAAAATGCGCCTTCTGGATGCTTTCTGACAAAATAACTCCTCATATTGATGTTTGCCGCACCTCAAAAGGGAAAGTCTGGGTTGATTATTTTTCTGCCAGAGGGGGCAATTCAAAAACATCAATCGGGTCAAGGTATGCAGGTGATTTTTTCATCTTCACCCTGGAATGGACAGCAGACAAACTGGTCTGGAAAATAAATGACAATGAGATATTTACTCAGACTTCAGATGTCCCTCAGGAGCCAATGTATGTTTTGCTTTCCGGTGGTCTTGATAAACAAATTGCCGGCATGACATCAATGGAAGTTGACTGGATAAGGGTTTATCAGCCAAAAAAATAACAGGTTATTATATTATTAATGAACCTCTGAAGGTATCGAGAACTTAAATTCCGATCCTGAACCCTCTGTTGACTCAACCCATATTTTACCGTTGTGCTTTTCAACAAATTCCCTGCACAGCAGTAAGCCAAGGCCTGTACTTGTCTCTCCTTCTGTACCACTGCGGTTTATCTTTTCGTCTATACGGAAAATCCTTGAAACCAGGCTTGCACTCATTCCTATGCCTGTGTCCTTTACCGATACAATAACTTCCTTTTTACCTTCAGTTTGCGCATCCACAGTCACGGTGCCACCTGCGTGAGTAAATTTTATTGCATTCGAAACAAGGTTCCTTATTATTGTATGCAACATATCCTTATCAGCGAAGACTGTAATATGAGATGGCACAGAAATGACAACATTGATTTTTTTTGCATTAGCCTGGTCTGACAGGATAATGAGACTTTCCTTAAGAAGCTGTAAAAGATTCAAATTCTCAGGTTCATAAGGTATTTTCCCTCTTTGCACCCTTGACCAGTTAAGTAAATTTTCGAGTAACCTGAAAAGATTGGCGGATGAAGTCTGAATTGCGTTAAGCATGTCGCGTATTTCTTCCTTTTCAAGCTCATTTATCTGTGATGTCATTTCCTTGGTAAGCATCATCATTGCACTGAATGGGCCTCTGAGATCATGGGCTATTATTGAGAAAAACTTGTCTTTCTCGCTGTTAAGTTTAATAAGCTCCTGATTGGTCTTTTCAATTGCCTGGTTTTTCCGCATTATTTCAGAGGTCTGTTCATCAACCTTCTGCTGCAGCACTTCCTTGTCCTTTTTGAGTTTGTATACCCTGTAGTTTATATAGGAAAAAATAATTAGAACAACTAGCAACATAACAGATGCTCTGAATATGATTGTCTTATACCAGGGAGGTCTTATAACAAAAGGATAAGCCACTTCATCACTTACTATTCCGTTACTGTCAACAGCTCTAAGCCTGAAAATGTAAGATCCGTGCTGAAGATTTCCATAGGATACTTCGGTGCGTTCAGTTGGCAGGTTCCAGTTTTGTTCAAAACCATCAAGCTTCTGCTGATACCTTATCTTGCTGTTGTTCCTGAGTGAGACAGAGATATAGTTGAAAGTAAGATAATTGTTGTCGTGCTTAAGGCTTAGGTTAACAGGTATTGCATTCCATTCAGATAAATCATCAAACCTGAAATCTCCCACTCTTACTCCGTTATGCAGAATTATCGAAGTGTCCCTTTTTCCAAGCAGCTCTGTCCATGGTATTTTTTCATTGAACAGGCTGATCCCGGTAATTGCCAGATTTTGTGCTGATGATCCGGGCTTTTCACCCTCCCCGTGATATAAGGTAAGCCTGTCATTTGTTCCAATAAGAATTTTTTTATCACTGGTTTCAGCAATTGCTCCGACGTTACAGGTAATTCCGGTAAAACCATCTTCATAGGAATAAGCTTTGAAAGCGGGATTTGCAATCAGCTCATTCTCATTTTTAAGAGTTGCAGAATCAATAATTGCAGGACCTGACCTGGTTCCCATCCAGATATCACTGTTGGAATTTTGAAAAAGGCTCATAATATACCACCCGGACGTTTGATTGTTTGCGGAAACATGCAAAAAATTTGTTCCGTCATACCTGACTACACCGGACCCTCCTGTGCCGAACCAGAGATTGCCTTCATTATCCTGCATTATGCTGTAGATAAGATCATTAATAAACCCCGTCTTTGTCGAAAACTGAGTGAAGCGGCCGTTTTCAAGCATCGAAAGGCCTCCATTTACTGTACCTATCCAAAGCCTGCCTTTCCTGTCTTCAAGTACAGACAGCAGAGCATTGCTCGAAAGTCCCTGGCTTTTTGAGTAGTTATAGAAATTTTCGCCATCAAATTTCGACATACCTGATCCATAGGATGCAAACCACAGATTCCCTGAGCTGTCTTCTGTTATTCTTCTGATTGTATCACTGCACAAGCCCTGGCTGCGTTTATATGTCATGAACCTTTTCCCGTCAAATACCGAAGCTCCTCCCCCGTCAGTCCCGAACCAGATCCTTCCCTTCCTGTCCTTGATTATTGAATAGATACGCCCGTTAAGCAATCCGTCCCGGCTGTCATAATAACTGAAATAACGGCGGCTCATTCCATTTTCTGTTCTTGTATTAATGCGGGTTACAAAGCCTCCGTAAGTTCCCAGCCAGAGATCACCGTTATCATCCTCCAGAATTGCCATCACCCTGCTGTTGCGCAATCCTTCATTTGATGTCAGGTGGGTAAACAGTCTTCCGTCATACCGGGCAAGACCTGCACCGCGTGTGCCAAACCACAGGTTGCCGTTATTATCTATTAATGAACATCTTATCATATTGCTCGGAAGACCATTTGTTTCGGTATAGTGAATAAAAAAATCCCCGTTAAAGACGGAAAGGCCTGCCTGTTCTGTTCCTATCCAAAGGCTCCCGGAATTATCCTGGGCAATTGTCCGGACTTGTTCATCACCTGAGTCCTGAGTCCGCTTTAAAGGGTAGGAAATAAAATTTTCACCATCATACTTCAAAAGTGCATACCTTGAACTTCCCAGCCAGATATTATCAGCCCTGTCGCGGAAAAGGCTTAATACGTTATTTTTTGGCAGCCCTTCACTCTCAGAGATATTGGTAAATGATTTGCCGTCAAAGATAGAGATGCCACCGCTGTTTGTGGAGATCCAGATTCTTCCTGTCCTGTCCTGTATAATCGAACGTATATAATTCTGAACCAATCCGTTGTCAGTAGTAAAGTTAATGAATGATTGTCCGTCATAAACAGATAGTCCTCCTGCAGTACCGAACCACATCCTCCCCTCTTTATCCTCATAAATTACATTTACAACGCTGTGCAATAATCCGTTCTTATCTGTATAGCTGTAAAGGTATTTGCCATCGAATTTCATCACACCGCCACCAAAACTGCCAAACCATATATTATCTTTGGAATCAACAAACACATTAAGTATCAGGTTATTATTCAGTCCCTGATCTTTTGTGTAGTGCGAAAAATATTTACCGTCATATTTTGTCAGGCCGTCATCAGTTCCAAGCCAGAGGCAGCCCTTTCTGTCCTGTGCCATGCTTCTCACCTGATCGTGCCTGAGTCCCTGCAGCCTGCTGTAGCTGCTGAAATTCATGGGATTTATTTCCTTTGAGTAAGCATCCCTTGCAAGTACTGCTTGAGGTGCCTTACATAAAACCTTTATTTCATCAGCTTTCACTGTATCTGGAAAGAGAATTCCATTCTGACCCGGGAAAATTTTTCCCGGGTATTTTATCTTAAGTATTTCCGGTTTTTCAAGGTGTTCAAAGGCCTGATGCTCCTGAATTTCAGCCCTGGCTTTTACAGCAACAGTTAATGGTTTTTCTGCCTGAATTTTTACAGGCGGCTGGCACAGGGAATCCGGGACAACATAACCCGTAGCAGGAATAAACGCAGGCTTCGGTTCACTATTCCCGGGATGTTGAATAATGTTCCTGCATGACATCAGCAAAATAAGTATTGAAAAAAAACTTATTCTGATAAAAATATTAATTAGCCTCTGTCCTCCTGAGCCTGTTACCTTTGACATTTTAGCAAGTGCCCGAACTAAAAACAATGAATAAAATGGAAATTTACTAATATTCTGTAACTTTTTCCACAATTATACGTCTTTGGTATGTAATATTTGTTATGACAGTAAGGGAATACAACCAGGCCGTTCAAGAGTACTCCGATAAGGTATACCGGTTTATTCTGGGTAACATAAAAGACACCCAGAGAGCTGAGGATATCGTGCAGGACAGCTATGAAAAACTGTGGAGAAATGTTACTGAAATTGAATTTTCTGTTGCAAGGTCATGGCTTTTCTCTACAGCATACCATACAATGATTGATATTCTGAGAAAGGAAAGCAGAATGACAAGAATTGAGCCTGTCCATGAGAAAGAAAGCATATATGATAAGGGCTACAGCGATCTGAATGAAATATTGTTAAAGGCGCTCGAAAAACTTCCCGAAGCCCAGAAGACGGCAGTCATGCTAAGGGATTATGAAGGTTATAGTTATAAGGAAATAAGTGAAATAA
>ERZ795055.1205-NODE-1205-length-21381-cov-46.813514_pt1 | contig 21381 bp, 19 predicted proteins | sample MGYA00375139_ERZ795055 | MGnify/ENA primary metagenome ERZ795055 (study PRJEB30184, sample SAMN05720283) | anaerobic digester metagenome | isolation source: active sludge of municipal wastewater-treating anaerobic digesters | place: USA | collected 2015-01-23 ... | reverse complement strand
TACTCATTCGGAATGGAATTATTTTATTGAACGCGATTATTCGATAAAAAAAAGAGCTGAAGTTTTAGGGATAATTACTAAAGATACTTATTGTTTTGCCGTAGCCGGTACACATGGAAAAACAACTACTTCCAGTATTTTAGGACATATTCTTTATGAATCTGGGGTTGACTTAACCGCATTTTTAGGTGGAATTGTTGAAAATTATAATTCAAACCTAATTGGGAACGGAAAAACAGTAACAGTTGTTGAAGCTGATGAATTTGATCGTTCGTTTTTACAGTTGTATCCGGATATGGCTTGTATTACCTCAATGGATGCGGATCATTTAGATATTTATGGTGATAAAGCTTCTATCGAAGCAACTTTTGTGGAATTTGCTAATAAAGTAGAGGATAAAAACTTGCTGTTTATTCCTAAAAATTTACCATTGGAAGGAATCAAAATTGCCATTAATGAAGAAGCAGATTTTACAGCATTTAATATTAGAGTCGAAAATAGTGCTTATGTTTTTGATGTTAAAACACCATCAGAAACGATTAAAAATATACAATTCAATTTACCGGGAAGACACAATTTAATGAATGCACTCATGGCTTTGGCGATGGCTATAACATATGGTTCCCCAACCAATAGTATCGTCAGAGCCTTGGGAACATTTAAAGGAATTAAACGTAGATTTTCCTATCAGATTAAACAAGAAAAATTGGTTTTTATTGATGATTATGCTCATCATCCTACTGAAATAAATGCGGTTCACCAAGCCGTAAGAGAATTGTATCCCCAACAGAAAGTGTTAGCTGTTTTCCAGCCGCATTTGTTCAGTAGAACGAAAGATTTTGCAGATGATTTTGCAAAAAGTCTCTCGCATTTTGATGAAGTTATTTTGTTGGATATTTATCCTGCGAGAGAATTACCAATGGAAGGGATTACTTCTGCTTGGTTGTTGTCAAAGATTGAGAATTCCAATAAAAAATTAGTCTTAAAAAATGAATTGATTGATGAAGTTTTGAAAAGTACAGCTACCGTGATTGTCACTATCGGGGCAGGAGATATAGGAGAATTGGTTAAACTATTAAAAGAACGATTGAATGAAAAAGTATTTTAGTTGGACAAATATTCGTTTGCTGTTGATTTTACTGGTAGTTTGTTTCTTGTATTCTTTCATGTCAAAAAGAAATGAGAATCGAAAATTGCAAAAAGCAACGGTAGAATTTTTAGATGGGGAACAACTTTTTGTTACGCACGAAACGGTTAATAAATTGTTAATAGAAAATAAAAAAGATGCTTCCAGTATACAGAAAGTTGCTTTAGATTTGAATAATTTGGAGAATACCATCAACCGACACGAAATGGTTGAAAATGCAGAGGTTTTTGTGAGTGTTGATGGGAATTTAAAAGCTGTTGTTAAACAAAAAACACCGGTAGCCAGAGTGTTTGAAAGTCATGATTCCTACTACATTGACTACAAGGGCACTAAGATGCCATTGTCAAGTATTCATACGGCACGTGTACCGCTGGTTTCAGGGGAAATAAATGTAAATAACAGTAAAAAATTAGACGAATTATTTCGAATAATCCACAACGATGAGTTTTTGAAAAAAAATATCATTGGGATACAAATTATGCCGAGTGGAAGCTTAATTATGAAGAATAGAAATTTTGAATATGACATTGATTTTGGAAAAACCATCAACATGGAGCGAAAATTCAAAAATTATAAAGCATTTTTACAAAAAGCAGTTTTAGATAGTTCGATTTACAGTTACAAAAATATTAATCTGAAGTTCACGCAACAGGTAGTTTGCACAAAATAGAAACACATGAAAAACGAAAACATCGCAGTAGGTTTAGACATTGGTACCACAAAAATTGTGGCCATGATTGGCCGTAAAAACGAGTATGGTAAACTCGAAATCTTAGGTGTGGGAAAATCCAAAAGTTTGGGTGTTCACAGAGGAGTTGTCAATAATATTACGCAAACTATCCAATCTATTCAAACCGCTGTAGCGGAAGCAGAAGAAAATTCAGGCTACATGATTAAAGATGTTGTGGTTGGAATTGCTGGTCAACACATTCGAAGTATTCAACATAGTGATTATATCAGTCGTAGTAATCCGGAAGAGGTAATTTGCGGAAAGGATATTGAGCAGTTAATCAATCAAGTGCACAAATTGGCCATGTTGCCCGGGGAAGAAATTATTCATGTTTTACCACAAGAATTTAAAATCGACGGTCAGTCTGAAATCAAAGAACCTATCGGAATGTATGGTGGACGATTAGAAAGCAGTTTTCACGTAGTTGTTGGTCATGCTGCTTCAATCAGAAATGTGGGAAGATGTATCCAAAGTGCCGGAATTGAGTTATCCGGTTTAACATTGGAACCATTAGCCTCATCTGATGCTGTTTTGAGTCAAGAAGAAAAAGAAGCCGGTGTGGCTTTAATTGATATAGGCGGTGGAACAACCGATTTAGCTATTTTTAAAGATGGCATCATTCGGCACACAGCTGTAATTCCATTCGGTGGAAATGTAATTACGGATGATATCAAAGAAGGTTGTTCAATTATTGAAAAACAAGCAGAATTATTAAAAGTGAAATTTGGCTCAGCTTGGCCTGGTGAAAATAAAGACAATGAAATTGTTTCTATTCCCGGATTAAGAGGACGTGAACCCAAAGAGATTTCGCTTAAAAATCTTTCTAAAATAATTAATGCCCGCGTGGTAGAAATTATTGAACAGGTTTTTGATGAAATTAAATCATACGGACACGATGATCCCAAAAAGAAATTGATTGCCGGAATCGTATTGACCGGAGGTGGTGCACAATTGAAGCATATCAAACAATTAGTAGAATACATTACCGGAATGGATACCCGAATTGGTTATCCTAATGAACATTTAGCCGGAAATTCCGATGAAGAAATGTCTAGTCCATTATATGCTACTGCTGTTGGATTAATGATGAATAGCATTAATAATAATACAAAAAGTGCTGTTTTAATGTCTGAAATGGAGCAATCTAAAGACAAAGAAGCTAAAATTGAAGAACCTAAAGTCGAGCCCATTGCCGAAGCCCCAAAAGCAACGGAGCAAAAAAATGAAAGTACCGAGAATAAAATCAGACGTTCTTTCTTTGATAAATATGTAGAAAAGATTAAAGAATTTTTAGACAATGCAGAATAGAACCTAAGTTCTGTAAAGTTTTAAAAATAAATGAATTAGAAAAACCAAGTAGTATGATAAGCAACTCAGATTTTGGAAGTATTTCATTTGATTTACCTAAAAACCAATCAAATGTAATTAAAGTAATTGGTGTAGGTGGTGGCGGAAGTAATGCCATTAACCACATGTTTAAACAAGGGATTAAAGGAGTAGATTTTGTAGTTTGTAATACCGACTCACAAGCTCTTCAAAATAGTCCAGTGCCAAATAAAATTCAATTGGGTGTAAACCTGACAGAAGGATTAGGGGCTGGAGCTAATCCTGAGGTAGGACAACAATCTGCCTTAGAAAGCATGGAAGACATTGATAAATTATTGGATAGCAATACCAAAATGATTTTCATCACGGCAGGAATGGGTGGTGGAACAGGTACAGGAGCTGCTCCGGTGATTGCTCAAATGGCTAAAGAAAAAGATATTTTAACGGTTGGTATTGTAACAATTCCATTTCAATTTGAAGGTAAAGTTCGTTCAGAACAAGCCATGTCAGGAGTGGAGCGTTTAAGAAAACAAGTTGATTCACTTATCGTTATCAATAATAATAAATTGAGAGAAGTGTATGGAAATCTTGGCTTTAAAGCCGGATTCTCTAAAGCGGATGAAGTTTTAGCGACTGCTTCTCGTGGTATAGCTGAGGTGATTACGCATCACTATACACAAAATATTGACTTGAAAGATGCTAAAACGGTTCTGTCTAACAGTGGAACTGCAATAATGGGTTCTGCTACTGCTGAAGGAGAAAACAGAGCTAAAGACGCTATTGTTTCTGCATTAGATTCTCCTTTGTTGAATGATAATAAAATTACAGGGGCTAAAAACGTATTGTTGCTTATCGTTTCCGGCTCTTCTGAAATTACAATTGACGAGATAGGGGAGATTAATGATCATATTCAAGCTGAAGCCGGACACAATGCAAATATTATAATGGGGGTTGGTGAAGATGAATCTTTAGGAGATTCTATCGCTGTAACAATCATTGCAACGGGTTTTAATGTGGAACAGCAAAAAGAAATCGTGAATGCTGAGCCTAAAAAAATTATACATTCTTTAGAAGAAAACCAAACCAACACGATTGATTTATCACAAAAAGTGGTTTCGCCAATTTTAGATTTTGTGATTGAAAAAGAAACACCTTCTAGTAATATTGAAGATAAAATAGTTTTTGAATTAATTGATGAAATGGAAGTCGTAGAACCAAAAATGGTATCAGACTTGATTCCTACTTCTGAGTTAATCAAAAACATTGAAATAACCTATGAAATTGTAGCTCCTTTTACTGAAAATCAATTGTTTGCAACAACACCGGAAATTCGCGAAATTATAGTGAAAGATCCTGAGTTTGTAATTGTTGAAAAAGAACAAGTGACACTTTCGTTTGATTTAGGAATCAATCAACCTATAGAATCTGAAAAAACCATCCTTTTTGACCTCAATCCTACTGCCACAAACGAAATTATTGTAAATGAACCTATGCAAGTCATCCCAATGACTGAAGTAAATGAAACCGGTGTAATTCGGTATTCCTTAGAAGAATACATGGAAGTTGAAGCAGAACTTCTGAATTCAAAACCAGTGGTTAATGTTGTTGAGGAACCGGTAAATGAAGAAATGAACATTACCGTAAAAAAAGTGGAGACTCCTATTGCTTTTTCTCCTTCCTTTGATGAAATAAATCCAACGGAAATGACCATCGAAGAAACATTAAAAATGCGTGCGGATGATAGAAGAAAAAAACTAAAAGAATTTAATTATAAATTCCATACCAATTCATCTCGTTTAGATGAAATGGAAAAAGTACCGGCATACAAAAGAATGGGTGTAGATTTACCAACAAATGCACCTCTAAATAATCAATCCAGGATGTCTTTAGGAACAGATAGCAACGACGATACACAGTTGCGTTCTAACAATTCATTTCTTCATGACAATGTGGATTAACTAACTCAAACAAGCATGATTTAACCCGGAAATTAGAATCTAATTTTCGGGTTATTTTTTTATCTTTGCAATCCATTAAAACAAGAATCTTAGGTAATGGATTAAGGATTTCTTTTTATAAATAGTTATATAAAAAAACAACTACTATGAGTTTACAAAGCCAAATAAACGAGGAAATTAAAAATGCGATGCGAGCAAAAGACACAATCGCTTTAGAGTCGTTAAGAGCAGTTAAGTCGGCTATTTTGTTAGCTTTAACTGAAGGTGGAGCAAAAGATGAGTTAGCACAGGAAGATGAAATAAAACTATTACAGCGTTTAGTAAAACAACGTAAAGACAGTGCGGCAATTTATGTTCAACAAGGAAGACAAGATTTAGCAGAACCGGAATTACTTCAGTCTGCTGTAATCGAAAAGTTTTTGCCAAAACAATTAAGCGAAAATGAAGTAGAAGTTGCAGTTGCTCAAATTATTGCTGATAATGGATTTTCCGGAATGGCTTCTATGGGGCAGTTAATGGGAATTGCGTCAAAACAATTAGGAGGCAGTGCTGATGGAAAAACGATTTCAACAGTAGTAAAAAAACTTTTAGCATAATATATTTTATTGTAGATTCGCACATCGAAAATGCAATCATTGGCCTCGTAGTTCAACTGGATAGAATATCAGATTTCGGCTCTGATGGTTGGGGGTTCGAACCCCTCCGAGGTCACCTTGAAACACCCAAATAATTTTTGGGTGTTTTTTTATTTTCATCTTGAAATTACTAATAAGTAGTGGTTTTTATCTATATTTAAAAATAAAATATAAGTATTGAATCCTTTTATTCTTCTGTCTGTTTTTTTTGGTGTTTTTGTTGGAAAAGCAATTGAACCTGTCTATGTTTATTTTTATGGAAAACCGTTGTTTATTCATTTTTATCCTATTCCAAAAAAATTAAAACCTTTTGAGCTTGAAATATTGAATTCAAATTTTCACTATTATTCAAATTTATCTCCCCGAAAGAAAAAATATTTTGACCATCGTGTAGCTACTTTTATACAGAACTATCAATTTATTCCAAAAGAAGGCATTGAAATATCAACTGAAATGAAAATTTTAATAGCGGCTACCGCCATTAAATTATCTTTTGGGATGCGAAATTATCTGGTTAAGGTTTTCGATAAAATTATTATTTACCCCGAATCATATTATTCTACAGTAAACGATGTATGGCATAAAGGTGAATTTAACCCAAGAATGAAAGCCATTGTGTTTTCATGGGAAGATTTTCTAGCAGGTTATGAATATGATAATGATAATTTAAATTTAGGCTTGCATGAATTTGCTCATGCTTATCATCTTCACGGGTTGAAATCTTCGGATGTTAGTGCCTTAATTTTTGCTGAAACCTATAAACAAATCATTTCTTATACTGCCAAACCTGAAATTAGGACAAAACTAATTGCCTCCAATTATTTTAGAATTTATGCCTACACTAATTCTTTTGAGTTTATAGCAGTTTTGCTGGAACATTTTTTTGAAACTCCGGAACAATTTGAAATTGAATTTCCGGAATTGTTTCAAAAAGTAAGAAAAATGATAAATTTTTAGCTACCCCATAATATACTAAAATAAATTCAATTATTTACTGATAGTCGTCATCTTATTATAGCTAAAAAGAGGTGAAATTTGTTTTAATATATTAAAAGTTATTGAAATGAAAAAGCAAGTTCCTGTATCGACAATAATGTCCAAAAATGTGATTAAGTTAAATCTTTCAGACGATTTGACAAAAGCTGAAATGCTATTCAAAAAACATCATATCCGTCATATTCCGGTCGTAGATGGCAACAAAATTATTGGAATGCTAAGCTATACTGATTTGCTTCGTATTTCATTTGTAGATGCTGTTGATGACGAAGATGAAGTTGTTGATGTAACGGTTTATAATATGTTTACCGTAGAACAAGTGATGGCTAAAAAATTAGTCACCGTAAGTCCTGAAACAACAATTAAACAAGTGGCTGAAATATTGGCAACTAAAGAATTTCATGCACTTCCTGTAGTTGAGGGGAAATTATTAGTTGGGATAGTTACCACTACGGATATTATCAAATATTTAATCGACCAATATTAAGAAAAATAAACGCCGAAAAAATTACTGTGTAATCTTCTTTAAATCTTTGATTGTTTCAATTGGATTTTGGGCTTTAAATACATAATTGCCGGCTACTAAAACATCTGCTCCGGCTTCTACCAATTGTTGTGCATTTTTATTGGTAACACCACCATCAATTTCAATTAGAGTTGAAGCATTATTGAGTAAAATAATTTCTTTTAGTTGCTTTACTTTAGTGTAGGTGTGCTCTATAAATGATTGTCCGCCAAATCCAGGATTTACACTCATCAAACAAACCAAATCTATATCTTTAATAATATCTTCTAATAAACTAACCGGAGTGTGTGGATTTAAAGCAACACCAGCTTTCATTCCTTCTGCTTTGATAGCTTGTAGTGTTCTATGCAAATGAGTACAAGCTTCATAATGTACCGTAAAGTTTGTTGAGCCTAATTGAGCAAAAGTTTTGATGTACCTATCGGGGTCAATAATCATTAGATGAACATCAATAGTTTTTTTTGCGTGTTTGGTGATGGCTTCTAAAACAGGCATTCCAAAAGAAATATTGGGAACAAAAACACCATCCATGATGTCAATGTGAAACCAATCAGCCTCACTTTGATTTATCATTTCAATATCGCGTTGTAAATTGGCAAAATCAGCGGCTAATATAGAAGGGGCAATAAGCGTGTTTTTCATTTTGAGTGGTGTTGTTGGTTGCAAAGATAGATTTTAGTTTAAAAGTTTAAAAGTTTAAAGGACTAAAAGTTTTGTTTCCCACAAAAAAGCAAAACTCCGGAAACCCGAGCGTAGCGAACTGACCGTGAGTTTTGCTTGCCCTAAAAAAGCAAAACTCCGGTAATCAGCCGGAGTTTCAATCATCAATCAAAAAACGAACAGTTATTAACTGTTGTTACTTTTTATAGGTTAAACAGATTAACCAAGGTATGTTTTTAATATTTTACTTCTTGAAGTATGTTTTAATCTGCGAATAGCTTTTTCTTTAATTTGACGAACACGTTCACGTGTTAAATCAAATGTTTCGCCAATTTCTTCTAAAGTCATCGGATGTTGATCTCCTAATCCAAAATATAAACGAACTACGTCTGCTTCTCTTGGTGTAAGGGTTTCTAACGAACGTTCAATTTCTGTACGAAGTGATTCATGAATCAATTCTCTATCCGGATTTGGTGATTCTCCTGAGCGTAAAACATCATATAAATTAGAATCTTCACCTTCAACTAAAGGAGCATCCATGGATAAATGACGCCCGGAGTTTTTCATGCTCTCTTTTACATCATTTACAGTCATGTCTAACTCTTTTGCAATTTCCTCTGCAGATGGGGGACGCTCATTTGATTGCTCCAATAAAGCATACATTTTGTTGATTTTATTGATAGAACCAATCTTGTTCAACGGTAAACGTACAATACGGGATTGTTCTGCCAAAGCTTGTAAAATCGATTGACGAATCCACCAAACGGCATAGGAAATGAATTTGAATCCACGCGTTTCATCAAAACGTTGAGCCGCTTTAATAAGCCCTAAATTTCCTTCGTTTATTAAATCCGGCAAGGTTAATCCTTGGTTTTGGTATTGTTTAGCAACCGATACAACGAAACGTAAGTTTGCTTTAGTTAATTTTTCTAAGGCTCGTTGGTCACCTGCTTTGATACGTTGTGCTAATTCAACCTCTTCATCGGCTGTAATTAAATCAACTTTTCCAATTTCTTGTAAGTATTTGTCAAGGGATGCAGTTTCACGATTCGTTACCTGCTTTGTGATTTTGAGTTGTCTCATTTAATTCTATTTGAATAATAGGTTCGAATGATTATACGCAAAGCATTTATAAAAAGTTACAAAATAATAATAAAAAATTATTTTAATCTACCTTGAACTTCTTCGTTGCCAGATTCTCGTTGGTTTACAGCGAGTTTTTTATTTCCGAATTTATAAGTAATTCCCACTCGTAACATACGTTCATCTTGGTAAAGTGAACGTCTTTGAGGAGTGTTATTTATTTCTGTAGAAATATAGGCCATATATGTTCTGAAAATATCGGTTCCTAATAAAATGAAACTCCAACCTTTTTCTTTAATGGAATAACGTAATCCGGCATCAAGTTTTGAATATTGCGTGGCCTCATAAAATAAGTCTTTTCTTGGACTGTGGTATTCGTAATTTAACTCGGCAAAAAACGATTTACTTTTATTTAAAGTAAAGGTATTGTTTGTGTAAAAAACATACAAAAATCCGTTTTGAACTGAAGTTGGCAGTTCTTGATTGAAAGTGGTAGCATTGTAATTTCCATTCAGAGTATTAGAACTTTCCCACCATTCAAAAGTATTATATAAAAAGGTGATAGTAGCTCCATATTGGTCTTTGTCATAAAAGTTGCCTCTTTGATAACGAATGGTTTGTGGATCCGTATTTAAATCTATAAATGGAATTTGAAGATTTCCATCCGTTGTGGATGAATAATAAATTTTGAAAGTTAAATTTTCTTTATAATTGTAATTAATTTCAAAATTATCTGAAAAAGAGGGTTGTAGATAAGGGTTGCCTTCAACAATAATAAAAGAACTTAAATACCATTTAAACGGATTTAAATCCCAAAAAACAGGGCGGTCAATTCTTTTGCTGTAATTAATTGAAAAACTATTGTTTTCATTAGGTGTATATAAAAGGTAAGCAGAAGGGAAAAGTTTGTTATAATCAAATTTATTTTCTTGATTTTGAGTAACATCAGGTGATGTTGTAATGCCGACTACTTGTGTATTTTCATAACGCAAACCAATTTGTGTTTGCCATTTTGAACTTAATGTTTTGGAAAAATTAATATAGGCTGCTTGAGTATTTTCTGTGTAATCATAAACATTAGTCTGGCTAATGTCCATGAACGGAACTCCGGTTGATAAGTCATAATAGCTTATATCACTTTTGTTTTTTATCCAACTTAATTTTCCGCCAAAACCATAATTTGCCCATTTTGTTGGTAAATCAAAATCAAATTTTCCACTATAATTTTCAATATTTTGAATACCGGAATTTTGAGCTATAGTTGCCGGGCCTAAAGGATTGTTCGTTGGATTGAAGTTTTGTGTAGTAAAGTTTCTGATTTTAGTATCTTCATAATTAAAATAATCTAAATCAACAGTGAATTGTTTTCCTAACGTGTCTAGCTTTTGAATATAATAGGTGTTAAAGGTGTTATTCATATTTTTGGAATCATTACTACCTGTTGTTTCGTAAGTAGAAATCAGATTACCGGTGACTTTATCAAAAACTTTAGAGGTATTACTGTCGGTCATATCCGGTTTATCAAATAGGCCAACATATTTTGCCCCAATTTTGGCATTTTCAGATAATTTATAATCAAAACCAAGTATTCCTCTGTAAATATCCGCTTTTTCTTTTCGTTTTGTTGCTCCATCCCATGTTTCATTTTCATAGTAAGTGTCTGTGTTCTCTACAATTTTATCATGGCCTTCTCTTTTTGCAAAATCGGTAAATAAGCTCAATTTATTTTTGTTATAAATAAAGTTAACGGCAGATGAAATAGATGGATAAGTAGTTTGAATATAATTGGCTCGTATTGTACTAGACCAGGAATTTTCTTGAATTTTCTTTAGTTTGATATTGATTAATCCGCTATTCCCTTGGGCATCATATTTTGCCGGAGGTGTAGTAATTACTTCGATACTTTTAATGTTATCAGAATTGATGCTTCGTAAATAATTGTTCAATTCATCTCCGCTCAGATTGATAATTCTTTCGTCAATCATCACACTTACTGTGCTTTTCCCAACAATACCAATAGAATTTGCAGAAACGGCTACCCCCGGTGTGCTTTTCAATAATTCTAGCCCATCACTTCCGTTAGCTCTAACGCTATTTTCAACATTAAAAACAGTTCGGTCGACTTTGTTTTCAATAATTTTTTTCTTAGAAGTGACTTCTACTTCTTTTAATTGATTGGCATTATCAAAGGATGTCAATGTTCCCAAAGAAATATTTTTGTCTAAAACAAAGTCCGTTTGATAAATGACTGAGCCTACAAAATAAAAACGAAGGGAATAAGTTCCTATAGTGCTTTTTAGGTTAAAAGTTCCTTTGGAATCAGTTAAAGTTGAACTGATGATGTTTCCATCTTTTAAAAGGATGACTTCTGAAGATTCAATACCTACTTTGTTTTCATCGACTAATATGCCGGAAACAGAAAACTCCTGACCGGAAACAGTTGTTAAAAATAACAGATTAATTATGATAAAAATTCTCGAAATTGAAAATCTCATATTTATTTTTGAATCGCTTTACTGCAAATATAAAATAAATGTTAAGACCACAATGCTTTGTAGTAGATAAATTACAAATTAAATCATAAAAAACCCGATTCAGTTTTTGAATCGGGTTGAGATATGAGTTGGTTAAAATTAATCCTTTTTTGGAGTAATTTTATTTTCTTCTGATCTTGGAGGTCTAGGCAAAAGTGCTTTTCTTGACACTTTCTCTTTTCTTGTTTTTGGATCAATTCCTAAATATTTCACTTCAAAAACATCACCCATTTTAACAACATCAGTTACATTTTCTGTACGTTCCCAAGCTAATTCAGATACGTGAAGTAAGACTTCATTTCCTGGAGCTGAAGTATATTCTACCACTGCACCAAAATCTAACAACTTAATTACTTTCACTTCGTAAGCTTCGCCAACAGTTGGTTTGAAGATAATCGAATCAATTTTAGCTAATACAGCTGCAATTCCATCCGGATCAGTTCCAAGAATTTCTACCACACCTTGTTCATCTACTTCGTTGATAACGATTGTACAGCCGGTGGCTTTTTGTAATTCTTGAATAACTTTTCCTCCAGGTCCAATCAAAGCACCAATAAATGCTCCCGGAATAGTTCGCATAATGATTTTTGGAGCATGTTTCTTAACATCAGCTCTTGGTGTAGCAATGGTTTCGGTAATTTTACCTAAAATATGCATACGACCATCACGTGCTTGGCCTAACGCTTGTTCCATAATATCATAACGTAAACCGTCAATTTTGATATCCATTTGACAAGCAGTGATTCCGTCTTTTGTTCCGGTAACTTTAAAGTCCATATCTCCTAAGTGATCTTCGTCACCTAAGATATCTGAAAGAACTGCAAATTTTAGGCCGTCAGTGATTAAGCCCATGGCAATTCCGGAAACCGGTTTTACCATTTGAACACCTGCATCCATTAAAGCCATTGTTCCTGCACAAACGGTTGCCATGGAAGAAGAACCATTTGATTCTAACACTTCTGAAACAATACGGATAGTATAAGGACAATCAGCCGGGATCATATTTTTTAATGCACGTTGAGCTAAGTTTCCGTGACCAACTTCTCTTCTGGATGTTCCTCTTAACGGTTTTGCTTCACCTGTTGAGAAAGGAGGGAAGTTATAGTGTAAATAGAATTTCTCTTCACCTTGTTCAGATGGTGAGTCAATTTGATTGGCTTCTCTTGAGGTTCCTAAAGTTACGGTTGCTAACGCTTGAGTTTCTCCGCGAGTAAATAAAGAAGAACCGTGAACAGAAGGTAAATAATCTGTTTCACACCAAATTGGTCTGATTTCAGTTGTTTTTCTTCCGTCTAAACGAATTCCTAATTCAAGGATTACGTTACGAACAGCTTCTTTATTGGTTTTGTAGAAATATTTCCCAACTAAACCTGCTAAGTCAGCATTTTCAGCATATTCTTCTTCAGTAAATAATGCTTTTGCTTCTTCTTTTACGGCTGCAAATTGAGCTGTTCTTTCATGTTTTGCTGTTCCTTCTTTAGCAATAGCATAACATTTATCATAAGCGAAGGCTTTTACTTTAGCATAAACGGCTTCGTCTTCTTTCTCACCTTCGTATGTACGGATTTCTTTTTTACCAAATGCTTCCTGTAAACGCAATTGAGCGTGAATTTGAACTTTAATGGCTTCGTGAGCAAATTTAATGGCTTCAACCATTTCGGCTTCTGAAATTTCTTTCATTTCACCTTCAACCATGGCAACTGAATCCAAAGAAGCTCCAATCATCATGTCAATGTCGGATAACTCTAATTGTGCTCTACTTGGATTTATAACGAATTTTCCATCTACACGTGCTACACGTACTTCTGAAATTAAGTTGTAAAATGGAATGTCTGAAACAGCTAAGGCTGCAGAAGCGGCTAAACCTGCTAATGCATCCGGCATCACATTTTCATCATGACTCATTAATTGAATCATCACTTGTGTTTCAGCATGATAATCATCAGGAAAGAGTGGACGTAAAACACGGTCAACTAAACGCATAGTTAATACTTCACTATCACTTGGACGTGCTTCTCTTTTGAAAAAACCACCCGGGAAACGTCCTGCTGCGGCAAATTTTTCACGATAATCTACTGTTAAGGGTAAAAAATCTACTGCTGGATTTGCCGTTCTGGCAGAAACGGCTGTTGCTAAAAGCATACAATCGCCTAAACGAACCACCACAGAACCATCTGCTTGTTTCGCTAATTTTCCGGTTTCGATAGAAATGGTTCTGCCATCTCCTAAATCGATAACCTCTTTTGTTACATTTGGAATCATAAAAATTCTAATTTGGTATTAATATTAGGTTTCGTTGTGTTGTTGTGTGTAGTTGTTGTGTAACCCAATGAAAAACCAAACTTTTTTCTGTCAAAATCTATAAAACAAAAAGAGGCACTTTCGCACCTCTTTCCTATTGATTATTTTCTAATATTCAATTCTTTAATAATCTCACGATATCTGTTGATATCTTTTTTCTTAAGGTAATCTAAAAGACTTCTTCTTTTACCTACCAATAATACTAACGAACGCTCGGTATTGTAATCATGACGATTTTTTTTCAAGTGCTCTGTTAAGTGTGAAATTCTGAAAGTGAACAATGCAATTTGTCCCTCAGCAGAACCTGTGTTTTCAGCTTTTCCTCCGTGTTTAGTGAAGATTTCAGCTTTTGTTTCTTTAGTTAAATACATTCCAATATTATATTAAATGATTATTATGTATGAATCAGGGTTTTCCTAATTCGGTTGCAAAGGTAATTTTATTTTTTAAAAGTACAAGTTTTTTCTAAAACAACTTTGCAACTTCTTCATTTACAAATTCTAAAAAGCGTTCGTCAGTTTCACTGAACGGATTTAAAACATGACTGTCGATGTCAATTTGTCCTATGTTTTTACCATTAACAAAAAGTGGGACAACAATTTCAGACTTAACTGTAAAGCTGCAGGCAATATAGTTGTCTTGAGCGGAAACATCCGGCACAACAAAATTTTGATTAGAAACGGCTACCTGTCCACAGATGCCTTTTCCAAAAGGAATAACGGTATGGTCTGTTTCAGCACCAACATAAGGTCCTAAATGCAGAGTTTGTGTTTCATGGTTGGCAAAATAAAATCCAACCCAATTGTAATAATCAACTTCATCATGAAGTAATTGACAAATATTTGCCAGTTTTTCATTGGTAGAAATATCAAATTGAATGACAATTTCAGTAATTTTAGGTTTTAGGGCATCTAAGATCATGGTATTGTTTTTTTACAAAGGTAAAACATCATAACTGCTCAAAATTCTATATTTTTGTTAAAAATAAAGTTTTGAAAAAATACCTTGTACAATATAAACCTTTTTTTATTTTTCTGCTTAAATTCTTTTTAAGCTATGCCATTCTTACTTTTTTGTATCAAATTTACCTCAATAAATATGACACAACTCAGTTTGAAGTGGATGCATTAACTAAAATTGTTGCCCGTCAAGCACAACAAACAACTACATTTTTTGGTTATCATTCAGAAATTGCGGATAATCTTGAGCAAAGTTCTGTTAAGTTTTTTGTCAAAGAAAAATATGTGGCTCGGGTAGTTGAAGGATGTAATGCAATCAGTGTCATTATTTTATTTATTGCTTTTGTAATTGCTTTTAAAGGAAAAATAAAGCAAACGTTGTTTTTTGTGTTACTCGGTTCAATTCTGATTTATGTATTGAATATTATTCGAATTGCATTAATTTCAATAGCCTTGTATAAATTTCCGGCATATGAACATTTGATTCATGGTGTCATTTTCCCGCTTATTATTTATGGTGTTGTTTTCGTTTTATGGATAGTTTGGGTTAATAAATTTTCAATTTATGCAACTAAAGCAAACTAATAATTGGATTGTCTATTCGTTAGTAGGTTTCTGTTTAGTTGCCTTGATATTCATTAGATTATACGAAACCCAACTTTTTTATGATCCTTTTTTGGGTTATTTCAAAAACGATTACCTTAATTTACCTTTTCCTGAATATGACACTTTCTTATTATTGTCAAATTTGATTTTAAGGTATTTTTTCAATACGTTCTTTTCATTGGTAATCATTTTTCTTTTGTTTAAGGATTTTCAGCTTACAAAATTTGCCGCATTTTTATACTTTTTTTTCTTCATTATTTTAATTTTTCTCTTTTTTGGTATCCTATCTTTTTTCGATGAGCAAAGTAATTTTTTACTTTTTTATGTTAGAAGATTTCTAATTCAACCTTTGTTTTTAGTGCTTTTTATTCCTGCATTTTGTTTTCAGAAGAAACAATCTTAGCTCAATTTTTCGTATCTTTATAAGACTAAAGAGTCGGGTATGAAAGTCACTAAATTTTCAGGTGAAATTGTCAACTTTGATAAAGATAAATTAATTCATTCGTTGCGAAAATCAGGAGCGAATGAAGCAGCAGTTTTTCAGGTAATTCATGAAATTGAAAGAGAATTATACGAAGGTATTCCAACCAAAAAAATCTACAAATTAGCCTTTCAGCTGTTAAAAAATTTTTCTAACGTTCATGCTGCTCGGTATAATCTAAGAACGGCTATTCAGTCGTTAGGACCGGCAGGTTTTTTCTTCGAAAAATTTATAGCTAAGGTTTTTGAATGTGAAGGATATCAAACACAAACTAATCTCATCTTGGAAGGAAGGTGTGTGTCACATGAAGTTGATGTATTGCTTAAAAAAGAAAATTGTGTTTCCATGGTTGAATGTAAATTTCATGGAAGTCAAGATGCTAAAACGGATGTGAAAGTTCCGATGTATATTTTATCCCGATTTAATGATTTAAAAGATAGAGATTTTCAACTGTTTAAAAGCAATTATTCCATCCAAAATTGCTGGATAACTACCAATAATCGATTTACAGATGAAGCTGTAAAATTTGCTAGTTGTTCAAAGCTGAGTTTGTTAAGTTGGGATTATCCGATAGGAAACAGCTTAAAAAATAAAATAGATTTAAACCAAATTTATCCGGTGACTTGTTTAACAACACTAACAATGGCTGAAAAAGATAAATTATTAGTTCAAGATATAATTACCGCACTCGATTTAATTCAACATGCTGATTGGCTTTCCAAAATTGAGTTAAGTCCAAACCGAATCAAAAACGTATTGCTTGAAGCAAATCAATTGTGTAATTTAATAAAATAACCATGAAAATTCAATTTTTAGGAGGTGCTGGAACAGTAACCGGTTCAAAAACACTTGTAGAGCATAACGAACTTCGAATCCTGATTGATTGTGGTATGTTTCAAGGGTTAAAAGCTTTGCGAGAACTCAATTGGGAACCCTTAGCAGTAGATTCTTCCAGTATTGATTTTGTATTGCTCACACATGGCCATTTGGATCACTGTGGATGGTTACCCAGGTTAGTAAAAGAAGGTTTTCGGGGTAAAATATTTTGTACAAGTCCTACTAAGCAAATAACAAAACTTATTTTATTAGATAGTGCTAAAATTCAAGAAGAAGAAGCATCCAAAGCAAACCAAGAACATTATTCTAAACACGAACCGGCAGAGCCACTATACACAGTTGCTGAAGCTGAAAATGTGATTCCTTTTTTTAGAGCAGTAGAAAAAGATATTGAAATTGAACTCACTGAAAATTGTTATTTTAAATTTTTCCAGGCTGGTCATATTTTAGGAGCTTGTTCAATTTCATTACATATTGATGGCAAAGAATTAGTGTTCTCCGGTGATGTTGGGCAAGACGATGATGTATTGATGTATCCTCCGGAAAAACCAACTACTGCGGATTATATTTTTTTAGAAAGTACCTATGGCAATCGAATTCATCCAACTAATGATGTGCTTTTTGATTTAGAATTGATCATCAACCAAACGATTGAAAGAGGAGGGAATGTCATTATTCCCAGTTTTGCTGTTGAACGGGCACAAACCTTAATGTTTCTACTGTGGCAATTGAAAAAGCAAAACAGAATTCCCGACATTCCTTATATTATTGATACACCGATGGGAATAAAAGTATTGGATGTTTTTAATGATAATCATCAATGGCATAAGTTGGCACCGCATGAATGCGAAGAAATGTGTAGAATGTTCTCAATGATAACCGATTTTGAAGATTCAATCAACGCAATTTATAATAAAAAACCAAAGGTTGTAATTGCGGCCAGTGGAATGATAACCGGAGGAAGAGTTTTATCTTATTTAGAAAGATATATTGATAAACTAGAAAACACGGTCATGCTCGTAGGCTATCAAGCAGAAGGAACTCGAGGTAGAAAACTATTAGAAGGAGCTAAAGAAATTAAATTCTACGGGAAATATTATCCCGTAGAAGCTCAGGTAACTTTAGTGGAAGGACTTTCTGCACATGGTGACCAGAATGATTTGCTTAATTGGCTTAGTATATTAGAAAAAAAGCCAGCAAAAATATTTTTAGTACACGGAGAAAATGAGGCGGCAGATGCTTTGCGATTAAAAATAACGGAAAGATATGGATACAATTGTAGTGTCCCTCTTTTAGGACAAGCTATTGAATTGTAGTATATTTAACATTATTTCGTAAAATTATTGAACTAAAAAAATGTACTTTTGTCCCATGACTTTCAAAAAGTACACAAGTGTTTTGCTCGCTTTTTATCTCTTGGTTTCTACCACGGGATTGGCTTTTAACGTGCACCATTGTGGTGATGAAATTGCTTCTGTGTCCACGGTTTTTAGTATAGAAGAACCCTGTGAAGGAACAGTTGAAAAAGAGCAAAAAACATGTTGTGCTAAGTCAACGGATAACCATAAAGGTTGTTGTTCTGATGAAATCATTCAAGCTGATTTAGACGACAGTATAATTTCACATTTCAGTTTTGATTTTGATTATTTTTCGATACTACCTAATGTTGAATTATCTATTTTTTGGAATGAGCCGATTAAAATTTCAGTACAATGTTTGACATATTATTGTCATGCAAATGCACCTCCGCTCTACCAATTACATTCACAATTCCTTTTTTACGCCTGATTTAAATTAAACATCATTTCACTAGTTAGTGAAAACTTCTTGTTTAATTTTTAATCATTTTTTATGCAAAAACAATTTATAGGGTATGTTTTTTTATTGGTTTCTTTTATTTCATTTTCTCAAGAAAAAGTAACCGGCAAAATAATATACGATAATAATCAACCACTTCCTGGAGCCAATATTTACTGGCAGAATACCGAAATAGGCGTCATATCAGATGAAGAAGGAAAGTTCTCTATTCCTTTCACAGGAGAACACACTGTTTTAGTCATTAGTTATGTTGGCTTTAAAACAGTTATTTTAACTATTTTGAAACCTAAAACGATAACTCAAAAAATGGAGTTCGATAGTTCTTTAGGTGAAGTGACTGTAACGAATGTTAGAAAATCACTTCAAAAAAGTTATCGGGTTACTTCAAACATGCAAACCATGACAGGCAAGGAATTGTTAAAGGCGGCATGTTGTAATTTGTCTGAAAGTTTTGAAACAAATCCGTCAATCGATGTTAACTTTTCTGATGCAGTATCCGGTAGTAAACAAATTAAAATGTTGGGATTAACCAGTCCTTATATTTTAATGACTGAAGAAAACATTCCGGCTATTCGAGGTGCTTCACAAGCTTACGGACTTTCTTTTATCCCCGGAACTTGGGTGGAAAGTATTCAAATTACCAAAGGAGCCGGTTCAGTTGTAAACGGTTACGAAAGTATTTCAGGTCAAATTAATTATGAATTATTAAAACCTGCCGATGATATTCCATTCTTTTTGAATGCTTATGGATCGACAGATTCTAGATTTGAGTTGAACACTCATTTTAATACTAAAGTCAATGATAAATGGGCTACAAGTTTATTTCTGCATGGAAATACTCGGATTTCCAAAAATGACATGAATAATGATGGTTTTTTGGATAACCCGCTCGGAAAACAAATCAATATCATCAATCGTTGGCAATATTCCGATTCAGAAAAAGGTTGGGTAAGTTTTATCAATCTTCGCTATATGAAAGACGATAAACAAACCGGTCAAGTTGATTTTGAGCCGGATAGAGATAAAGGAACAACTAATTTTTGGGGTTCTGAAATTAGTACTGAAAAGTTAGATGCCTCAGCCAAATTAGGGTATGTTTTTCCGGATACACCATGGAAAAGTATCGGTTTTCAAAACGCGTTTAATTACCATAACCAGGAATCTTATTTTGGATTGGATCAATATAATATCAAACAAAATAGTTTTTATTCGAATTTGATTTATAACTCAATAATAAGTGATACGCGTCATAAATTTGCTACCGGACTTAATTTTACTTATGATAATTATAATGAGTTTGTAAATGTGAACGATTTTAGCAGAATTGATAGTTCATTAGGGGCTTTCTTTGAATATACATTTGACGATTCTGACAAATGGAGTTATGTTTTAGGTGGTCGAGTAGATTCTCACAACCGTTTAGGAGTTTTTTTTACTCCAAGAGCACATGTTCGTTTCAAACCATATGAAAAAACGACTTTTCGTGCATCGGCAGGAAGAGGGAAAAGAAGTGCCAATATTTTTGCTGAAAATCAACAATTATTTGCCTCATCCAGACAATTTCAAATTTTGGATACTGAGGGAAAAATTTACGGTTTAGATGCTGAAATTGCTTGGAATTATGGGTTTAGTTTTATGCAAGGTTTTAAAGTTTTTGGTAAAGAAGCAGAATTTACTTTTGATTTTTACCGAACAGATTTTCAAAATCAAGCAGTGGTTGATGTAGATAACAGTCCACAACAGGTTTTGTTTTACAACCTTAAAGGACAATCATTCGCTAACAGTTTACAAGTTGATTTAAACTATCAATTGATGACTCATTTTTCAATTCGAACTGCATATAAATATTATGATGTTCAAACAGAATATACAATTGGTTTAGTAGAAAGACCTTTGCAGGCTAAACATCGTTTTTTTGCTAATTTAGCCTACGAAACACATGTGAAAGAAAAAGGGCAACAATGGAAGTTTGATTTTACTTACAATTGGTTAGGCGAACAAAGATTACCGCAAACACAATCAAATCCGGAAGAATACCGTTTAGATGCTTTTGCCAATCCGTTTTCAACGATAAATGCACAAGTAACAAAAACTTTTTCAAAAACTTTTGAAATATACATAGGCGGTGAGAATATGAGTAATTATCAACAACCGAATCCAATTGTTGGAAGTGACGATCCTTTTGGTCCTTATTTTGACAGTTCAATGGTTTATGGCCCGGTTTTTGGAGCTATGTACTATGCCGGTTTACGATTTAAAATTCAATAACAAATTCAAAATTCAATTCTATTATGAAAAAAATAATTTTAATATTCTTGGTTTCCTTAATGGGAATCAATGTTCAGGCACAAGAGAAAAAAAACAAAAATGCCAAATATGACATTGCTGTTAGTGGCAATTGTGAGATGTGTAAAAAAAGAATAGAAAAGGCAGCTCTATCAGTGAAAGGAGTAAAATCAGCTACTTGGCATGCTGATCATCAAGATTTGCATTTGATTCTAGATGAAACTAAATGTACAGTTCAACAAGTTCACGAAGCAGTCGCAAAAGTAGGTCATGATACGGATGAAATTAGAGCTAAAGATGAAGATTACGAGAAACTCCATACTTGCTGTACGTATGAAAGAAAACAATAATTATAAAAATCCGATACCGATATCGGATTTTTTTATTTTTTTTATTTTTTTAAGATATAAATGAACTAATTTTGACCCGATTTTTAGTTGAAAAAATGGCCTTTTCTAACAGAGTAGTAAGAAAACAAAAAGAAATTACATCTTTTTT
>ERZ795055.1204-NODE-1204-length-21396-cov-5.338925_pt1 | contig 21396 bp, 13 predicted proteins | sample MGYA00375139_ERZ795055 | MGnify/ENA primary metagenome ERZ795055 (study PRJEB30184, sample SAMN05720283) | anaerobic digester metagenome | isolation source: active sludge of municipal wastewater-treating anaerobic digesters | place: USA | collected 2015-01-23 ... | reverse complement strand
GTTTTACTGGGGAAAAATGGACCAGGCCGTATTTCCCGTCAGGTTTTTTGTAAAAGAGAGGAGCGTTGGAATGGATCGCAGGGATTGGAGAGGTTTGCCAGGATCTGGTGTGTCCAGCAAAAATTGGGGGGGGGAAGAGATTTTTCAGGAACAATTCAAACAACGACAAAGAGAAGGAGATACCCGCATCCTTCGGGAAACAGATCGATGGCAATTTTTTCCATGATACCAACGACATCGGAAATGGAAAAGCCCATGGTGCAGTATGGATGAATTCCGACAATTTTATTATAATCGATATCCGGAATAATTTCAAAATCGAATATTCTGTCTTTCCAACAGGATGTTCCCTGACAGACTCGGCCTTCAATACGTTCACCAGAATATCACCTGAAAATCCCACCTTCCGATCCACATCCGCGTCTCATCCTTCCGGAAAAAACAGAGATCCGATTTGAAATGATGAGGCTTCATTATGGGAATATTTCGAAGTATCCGGTTTTCTGTCGTTGTTGTACTCCTCTTCCTTGCACCGTTGAGCAGTGCTGCTGGCTTCCCCGCGACTGAATGGGAGGAGCTGCTGGGGGGCTCGGGCGATGAGTTCAGTCAACAGATCGACGATACCTATTTTTCCGACGGGTTTATCCTCACCGGCGTATCGTATTCGGATAACAGCGGGAATGTGACCCTGACGAACCACGGGCAGAGGGATATCTGGGTCGTGACATTGAACACCACGGGGGCCATCCAGTGGCAGCGACTGCTCGGGGGCAGCGACCAGGACACCGGCGCCTCCCTTGATCGGGCCAACTTTAATGGCTACCTCCTCGCCGCGGATACGCTCTCCAGCGCCAGCGGCGATATTATCAACACCAGCCACGGGAACACTGACGTGTGGATCGTCCACATGGACCCATCGGGTAACATCCTGCAGCAGAAGCTACTGGGCGGCTCGGGGACCGATTCCAACGTTGGGTTCCGGCAGACAGATGATCTCGGATTCCTCCTGGTCGGAGCAACGAATTCCAACGGGACCGGGGATGTCATGGCCGGGAACCACGGCGGTTTATTCGATGTCTGGATTGTCAGGATGGATGGGGACTGGAACATCCTGTGGCAGAGACTCCTCGGCGGGAGCGAGGAAGATGTCGGCTGGGATTTCGCTCTGACGAGGGACGGGGGGTCCATTATCACCGGGCGTTCGATGTCCAGTGCAAGCGGGGACGTCACCGGTACCAGCCATGGATTATTCGACGCGTGGATCGTGAAGCTGGACCAGGCAGGAAACATCGAGTGGCAGAAACTCCTGGGTGGCGATCGCGATGACGGGCTGAGGAGTGTCGCACTGACAGACGATGGAGGCTACATCCTCGCAGGATACTCCAATTCCGACACCATCAGAAATCCCGGAGTACTGAACCATGGAAATATGGATGCATGGGTCGTGAAGCTGGATCAGGCAGGAAACGTCGAGTGGCAGAAACTCCTGGGGGGCGATCAACGGGATGACGCCGAAGAGATCCTGCCTACCAATGATGGATTTGTCCTTATCGGGTGCTCGTCTTCCGGTACAAGCGGGGATATCACCGCGGTGAACCATGGCGGCTATTCTGATGTCTGGGTTGTCAAACTGGATAAGGCAGGGAACATCCTTTGGCAAGGCCTGATGGGCGGAGCCGGAAACGACTGCGGGTATGCCATCCGGCAGACTGCGGACGGAGGCCTTGTCTTTATCGGAAATTCAGACTCCAATGCCAGTGGCGATATCACCGGCACCAGTCGCGGCGGTTATGATTTCTGGGTCGTGAAGCTTACGAATCCCTCGTTGTATATCGACATCCTGCCGATAGGGGACCGGCAGCCTGGCGAGAAATTTACTATCACTACACAGACGAATCTTCGCACCGGCACAAATGTTCTCGTGGAAGTCATTTGTTCGTCACTCAACACGACCAAAAAGAGCTCGAGTGGTGAGTTCAGCGGGGTAACCGGAACAATTGCCGTCCAGCCATCCCTGAATGATCCCGTCAACAGAACTGCATTTGACCTCGATCTCTCACCGTTTGCACCGGACATCACGGAATGCCTCGTCCGGGAGAATGCCAGTTCACCGGCCGTCAGCGATACGGAGCCCTTCACGGTCGGCCTGGTCGCGGGTCCGACCACAACAGCGGCCGGACCAGATCCATTCGTTGTTGCCGTTGGGATCCTGTGCGGATACTGGATAATCCGTAGCATCGTTCCGAAAAGGAAGTGAACACCGATCCTGATGAAGGTAAATAAATGGAAATCCAGACTAATCAAAATAATATATTCACCCCGTCACCCTTCCGCTTAAATCAGGAGACATCCATTACCGAAAATACGATGAGAGCAAACCCGCCTGCCCCGGATGTCCCGTAAGCTGCGGAATGGAGAACCTTCAGGAGTTGTTATGCCCGACCTCGACCCCTACTTTTTCCAGAATAACCGGTGGTCCTTCACCCGGCACCGGGTCTGGAACCGGTGCCCCCGCCAGTACTATTTCGAATACATCGCCCCCTACGTCAGGTCGGATCCGGTCGTCGATCCCGGCAAGATCCGGTGGCTCAAGAATTTCACGTCCAAGTTCGTGGTCCAGGGGCAGGTCGTCCACGATATCATCGACCAGCAGATCCAGGCACACTGCGAGGAGCGGCCGATGAGCCTTGACGAAGCGCTCAGTACATTTTCCCGAAAGGTTGCCGCGTACAGGACTGTGGAAGGCATCACCTTCACCGAGTGCCATAACGGGCAGGCGATCCCGGACTCCTTCTATACCGATATGGAGGCAAACGGCCAGACCTGCCTCTTCACCTTCTTCGGGAAATGGCCGGAGTACGCGAAACGGCAGTGCCTGCGGCACGAGAAGTTCGACACCTTCATGGTCGGGGATACCGGGGTGACGGTCAAGGTTGACTTCATCGGGAAGATGCCGGACGGAACGCTCCTCCTCACCGACTGGAAGACCGGCAAGGACGATGACGGGAACGAGTCGGGACTGCAGATGGCAGCATACGTGCTCTGGGCGAAGGAGTACTACAACCTGCCTGCCGATGAGATCGGCACGGAGCTCGTCTTTCTCAAGACCGGCAAGACGAAGCCCTACAATTTCTTTGACGAGCAGCTCGTGGAGCTGAAGGAGATGATCGTGCCGGAGTTCGCGGCGATGAATGCGAGTTACGAGTTTGAGGATTTTCCGGCGAAGTCGTCGCAGAGGGAGTGCCTGAGCTGTAAGTTTGCGGAGGTCTGTGACAGGACAGAATCACCGGGATAAATGTCCCTTTAAAAAAAGCCAGGAGTCTCTCATTGTCATTTTTCTGAAAGTATCACCGGATAAAACTCAGCATGTTCAGTGAAGTAGAGCCATACCGCCACTGGAGTACCAAGAAGATTTCCCGCAGCCTGCCGGTACCCTTCCATCGATTCCGTGTATCCTTCGGAAACCGATGTAAAGTCTGCCGGGGTGACCGGTTCCGACTTGTAATCAATCACCACCCACGATCCGTCCTCCATCTCGCACAACCGGTCGATCTTCCCGGTCACCGGCTTCCCGTCAACTGTCACAACAAACGGAACCTCGCAATACGACCGCTTTACCCTCTTCATCAGGTCGGAGGCGAAGAACTTTGCAACAATCCCCTCACATTGCCGGACATGCTCCTCCGAGAATTCGCCGTACTCCTTCAGTACCGTCGCAGCATCCCGGCCCCGAAGCACTTCGTGGATGATGGTGCCTTTGAGGGTTCCTTCAACCTCCGGCAGATAGTTCGATCGGGCCGGCTCGTGAGCTGCCGCGATCTTCCGGTCCTTCTTCTCCAGTTCCGACACCGAGATTGGCTTCACCCGCTGCGGCCCGACTGAATACTCCGGCGCCTTCCACGTCCCGGTCTTCCCTGCACACTCCTCCGGCACAACAATCAATGAAGGTTCGACCCGCCCGGACTCTGCGGGGATCTTCGCCGGATCCGCGACAATCCGGAGCCGGACCGGCCCGGTCCCGTCCGCCAGCGGAAGGTCCAGCCCGCCGGCAGCAACCGCGTCGGGCGTGATCGAGAGCTCCGTGAAGATCCACTCGATCCGGGAGGTGGCGAGATCGTACGGGAGGCCGGGATCGTCCGGGGCTGTCCCGCTCATGATGAGGTGGTCCCGGGCCCGGGTGAGCGCGACATAGAGCAGCCGCTTCTTCTCCGCGCGCTCCTTCTGCTTCTGCTGCTCCCGGAGCATGAGGAGGACGGCGCTCTCCGTCATCTCATAGTCCCCCTCCGGGTCCGGGGCTTTGATCCCGACAACGAGCGGGTTGTCGCCGATCATGACCGGGGGATACCGGACCGGGAACCCCGCCCCCATGTCCGGCACAACCACGATCGGGAACTCCAGCCCCTTTGCCGCATGCACGGTCATGATGTTGACGGCGTCGGTCGCGAGCGCATCGAGCGGCGCCTCGCCCTCCCGCTCGTCCTCGTCCATCGCCATCCGGAGATCGGCAGTGAAGTCTGCAAGCCCGTACGGCCCGGCTTCCTCCCGGCTCCGGGCCATGCCGACCAGCTTCTCGACATTCGCGAGGATCTGCTCCCCGGCAGGAAGCGCGGCGTAGACGGTATAAATCCCGGACTCGGCGAAGATCCGGCGCAGGAGGGCGACCAGCGTCACCCGGCCGGCGTATTTCCGCCAGGACGCCAGGAGGTCCCGGGCGCGGGCCGCTGTCCCGCCCTCCTCCGCACGAACGGAGAGCTTGTCCCAGAGCGTCCTGCCCCGTTCCCGCGCGATCCGGAAGAGTTCCGCATCCGTGATCCCGAAGTATGGCGACCGCAGGATACCGGCAAGGCTGATATCGTCGTGCCGGTGTTCGAGGAACGAGAGGATGCTGTATACATCGTAGATCTCCTGCCGGTGATAGAATCCGGTCCCGCCGTGGACATAGAATGGGATCCCGTACTCCCCGAGCGCCGCGATGTAGTACGAGAGATTGGTCCGCTGCTCCAGCAGGATTGCGACATCGCCGTACCGTGCCGGACGCCGGGTGAACGTATGGTCCGGCTGCTCCTCGTATACGGAAAGCGGCTGCGCGTTCACGATGCTGTGGATCCGCCGGGCGACCATGTCCGCCTCGTTCCGTTTCCGGGCCGGGGCGTCATCAGCAGCCGGCGGGAGGAGGAGTTCAACGGATCCGGCATCGTTCGTCCGGCTCACAGTGACCGGTTCATACGAAAAATCCCAAGGCTTATCAGAAGAAGACAGCAGGCGGGAGAAGAGGGTATTGGCAAGACCGATCACCTCCTTCGTGCTCCGGAAGCTCACATCGAGATCCACGACCCGGCCCCTGCAGAGCGAGGTGATGATCTCCTGCGCCTCCTTGAACCGGGTCACGTCCGCGTCGCGGAAGAGGTAGATGGACTGCTTCGGGTCGCCGACAATGAAGAGGCAATCGGTCGTAGGCGCCGGCGTGCCGATGATCGCAAGGATAATCTCGAACTGGGCGATGTCCGTGTCCTGGAACTCATCGACGAGGATGTACCGGAACCGGGGCATGAAATGCGTTGCGACAAGCCCTCCCTTCTCCAGGAACAGGCGGCGTGCATGGAGGATGAGATCCGTAAAGTCAAGCCCGGAGAGCGCCGCTTTCCGGGTGCCGACAAGGTTCTGGTACCGGGCAAAGACGAGCGAGAGCGCTTGTAAGAGCTGCACCGACCCGGCAATCACCGGATCGGAACCGGCAACCGTCATCCGGAAGAGCGACTTCCTCCGCGAAAGGATGTCGGCAAGCGTCTTCCAGTATCTTTTGAATGTGGCAAGGTCCGATCCCTTCCACGCCGCTTTGCTCCCGACGTTGCCGGATTTTTTGAGGGAAAGTGCAAGCCCGGCGGAACAGAACGCGGCAGTATCGGGAGGTTTCTCCAGGACAGAGAGCAGAGGCCGGATGTCCTGCAGGAACGCCACCGCCTTGTCATCCACCCCTTCATATGCCGCCGCGAGGCCGAGCAACGTAGTGACGGCAAACGTAAACGACGGGTCCTGCTGCAATGTCGCGATCTCCCCGTCCCGGAATGCATCGACCTCTTTCTTCCAGATGCTGAGCACGTCCGCTTCATTCCCGGAAAGCGCCGCAAAGAACTGCCTGTACCGGTCCCGTTTCCCGTACATCGCGGCAAGCATCGTGCGCAGGGTGAACTGGTCGGTGATCGAGAGGACATGGACCAGCGCATCGTTCACCGGCCCTTCCTGCCGGGTATGGATCAGCTCCTCGAATGCATCGCTGTGGATCCGGGAGGCCTGCTGTTCGTCAAGGACAACGAAACCCGGTTCCAGCCCGGCTTCGATCGGGAACTCGCGCAGCACCTGCGCACAGAAGGAATGGAAGGTCTGGACCGGTGCGATCAGGAAATCCTCCGCAGCCTTCTCCCACTGCGGGCCGGACCGGGCGAGGATCTCCCGCCGGATCCGGTCCTTCATCTCGGCGGCAGCCTTGTCCGTGAAGGTGAGCGCGAGGATCTGCGGGACGGCAACACCCCTGCTTACCAGGAGATCGATGTACTTCTGGACGAGAACGTAGGTCTTCCCGGTCCCTGCGCCGGCAGTAACGACCATGCTCTTGTCATGGAGCGTGATCGCCTCGCCCTGTTTTTGTGTCGCCGGCATCTCAGGGCTCCTCCGGGATCTCCAGGACGCGGTACGGGTTGAACCGGCAGATCCGTAAAAATTCGCAGTAGGAATTCGGGCATCGCTCTTCCGGGGGCAGCGGGAACCGGCCGCCGCGGATCCCATCGAGGTACTGGAAGGCGCAATCGAGTGCATGCCGGATCGTCGCGGCAAAATCCGGCGACGCCCTGACCCGCATACTCAGCATTCCTGCAGCGGAATCATCCGCGAGCACAATGCTCCGTTTCACATCCCGCCGGATCGTGTAGTACCCCCCGCCAATCCCGCGGGAACCCGTGACCTGCTGGAACGCCAGCAGGTAGAGCGGTATCTGGAGGGCGATCCCCTCCGCGATCTCCTTTGCCGAAGGATGATTTCTGCCGGACTTGTAATCGTAGATCAGGAACCCCTCGTCTGCAATATCGATCCGGTCGATCCGGCCCCGGATCTTCAACCGCTGCGTGCCATCCGGCGATACAAGCTCGACCGGTTCCGGTACCGATGCGGGATCGTCCGATGCATCCGCTCCCATCCCGAACGAGAACTCGAACCGGGCAGGGATGAGCGGCGATTCCGCTTCCATTGCCTCGCACCGGAGGAACCGCTCGAAGTATCCCGGGCCGGAATGCCGGTCCCCGGTCATCAGGATACGGGTCGCATCCCAGATCGGGCTCTCAAACGGGTACGTCGCGAGCTCATCCTGTGCTATCCGGAGGATCATCTCCGTCGCTTCAGCGAGCGAGGAGAGGGGGACCGTCGTCCGCCCGTCTGCACGCCACTGCCGGTAGAACGCGCTCAGGATGTCATGGATGACCGTCCCGCGGTCGCCGGGTGAGAGGTTCGGCTCGACCTCCGGGAGCGCCGCGAGCCCGATCACCCGCTGGAGGAAGTAGGAGAACGGGCAGGCCGCGTACGTCTCAAGGCCGGTCGCGGACCAGACATGGTCCGGCCCGTACTGGTCCGCGAGCGCCGCACAGATCGCCGCGTCCTCTGCGAGGATCCCGTCGTAGGATGAATCGCATGCCCCCCGCCGCCACGAGACTTCCATGTCGATCCGCTGCGCAAGATCGTCAATCCCGAGCGTGCCCGGAATAAACGGAAGTGCGTCGCAGATCTCCCCGGAACGGATCCGGCAACCCGCCCCGGACGCTGCAGTCCGCTGTGAAAGGGAAAAATCCCCGGGATCCGGCCACGGGCACTCACCTACACGCATACGGACCCGCTCGAAGAACGCCGAGGTGAGGAGGATCTTCTCGCCATCGGCGAGCGGGGCACTCAGGTAGACGGCCTTCTCTGCAGAGAGGAGTGCGGCGATGAAGAAGTACTGCTCCTCCCGGAGAATTTCCGCAAGCGTACGGGTACCCATCCGGGCATTCTCCAGGGAATTCGTGAACGGGAGCCGGGTCGTCAGCCGGGGGAAGATGCCTTCCGTAAGCCCGCCGATGAAGACGACCGGGAATTTCATGTGCGGGCATTCACGAAGGCCCAGCAGGACAACGCCGTCCTCATCGTGCCGTCCGCCATCGTCCGGTTCCTCCCCATAGCAGAGACCAGCCGGGAGAATTCGGCGGGATTGACCGGCTCGTCCTTCTCTTTCCATGCCGCCCGGGAGAGGGCATCGAGCCGGGAACAGAACGTTGAAAATGCCCTGGCCTCGTGTTCATCGATCTCCTTGTCTGGTGCTGCATGAAGATGAGGGATCTCCCACGATGCAAGAAATGTCCGGAAATCCCGGACATTGTCCCGGAGGGGTTTTCGGCGGGAGAGTGCGGCAAGGTCGTGAGAGAGTGTCGCAATCCCTTCCTGTACCCGCTCAACAGTGCGGATCGATATGCCAGGGTATCTCCGCGCCTTCTCCGGATCCTCCATCTCAGAATGAAGCCATGCAAGCTGCCGCTCCCAGTCCGGCCGCGGGCCATCGATCCGTGCATACCGGGAGACCAGGTCAACTTCAGCGGCATCCAGCCTGGCAGTCCCGCCCGGCACCGGTGCATGCCGGAAGAACGGGCTCGCGATCACCCGGACAACATCCTCCCGTTCAAAGCCGGATGCGGAGAGATTCGCGACAGCCGAGAGAAACCGTACTACCGGCGCCCGGGAGAGCCGGGGTCCGACCGCGGCATTCCACGGGATCGAGAAATCGGAAAAGATCTCCTCGACGAGCCCGAGATCCCCGCGGAGATCCGGGAGGACTACAGCAATTGACGAGAGGGGGATCCTGCCGGCATTGAGCCGTCGGATCTCCGCGGCAATCGCACAGAGTTCCAGAAAGCGGGTCGGGAAGGTCTGCACCCGGAAAAAGTCCCCGTGCTCGAGAATGGCAGTCTCCGTAAAGAGGCCGGTGACCTGTGACCGGAGTACGGCCGGATCGAACGGAGGCTCCTCTCCGGCGGCAACCCTGCTCCGGAAGATATTCCGGTCAAGGCCATCGGAAATAACAACGTGGACGTTTGCCGCCTTCTCCTGAATGGTGGTTATAAGATCCTCTTCCAGCGGCAGTGGCTCGTGGAACCCGTAGATGAAGACGGTGGATGGCGGGGATGACCCGAGCGCGTGGAGGTGATCAATGGTCCATGGAAGGAGGGTGTCACCGTCAACGAGATCCTGCCGTACGAGCCGGGCCCGGTATTCCGTGATGATCCGGTCCAGCTGCCGGCTCTTTTCGCTGGCAAGGTCTCCCAGACATCCTGGAAAATCGACCTTGCGCGTCAGCGTGACGTTCATGAAAGTCATGAGATCGTCGATTGTGGCGGATGATGGGCGCCCGTGGGCAGCAAAGAGCGGAACTTCATCTGCCAGATCGGAGAGGACCAGGGCAAGCAGCAGCTTTGCCTCCGCTTTTTGCAGGAACCGCCCGGTCTTCCGGTGCTCGTCAAACTGGATGTTACAAAATCCGTCGAGCGTGCAGATCCGGGATTGTAAAAAAGGGATTTTTTTCTCCGTAAGATCAGCGGTTACAAAAAGAACCAGCCGCTGTGTCGGGAGGATGAGCCACGTTCCGAACGGATCATCCTTTGCAGCAGCGACAAACTGTTGGATAAACAAATCCAGTTTTTCCCCCGGAAGACCAGAGATGATCGACTGATCGGGCATGCAGGTATCGTAAGATCTGTATTGCCAGCATGTTAATGATGCGATTACGGCGTTGTCATGCTGGCCCGGAACACCCAGGCCCTGAAAGACGACTTCGGCCGCCGCCGATCTTCTCAACCTGGATCTGGACCGGTATGCGTTCCCTCAAAGCGGGGATATGGGAGATAATCGCAATGATCTTCCCCTCGCGTTGAAGCGAAGATAGTGTCTCAAGAGCTGTTTCAAGGGTTTCAGGATCAAGTGTTCCAAATCCTTCGTCCAGAAACAGCGAGTCGATCCTGACATTATGGCTCGCCATCCCTGAAAGCCCGAGTGCGAGGGCAAGGCTCACGATAAACTTCTCCCCACCGGACAGGTTATCCGTTGTCCGGATCTCACCGGCCTGATAATTGTCCATGATATCCAGATCGAGCGGGGATTCTTTATTCCGGACAAGGAGATAACGATCGCTCATTGTCCGAAGGTGTCGGTTGGCCTGTGCAACAAGGGTTTCAAAGGTAAGCCCCTGTGCAAAGACTCTGAACTTTTTACCATCGGCAGAACCGATAAGGTCATGCAATTTTTGCCATTTTATGAATTCTTTCTCTTGTCTGGCTATCTCTTCTTTGAGAGCTTGGTGTTTTACAACCTGTGCCTCATATTGTTCGAGATTTGTTTTGAGACGCCCGATATCAATCTGGAGGTCGGCTATACGATTTTTCTTGTTCTCAATATCAATCGTAAGATCTTCTCGCCTCGCTGTCGTTAACGATCGCGCTTCTTCTTCTGCGAGTTTTGTGCTTTTCTCACGGAGACCCGTAAAAATCCTGGTTTCTTCGCGGATAAGATCTGCCTCAAGCTGTTCAAGCACGGCTAGTTTATCTGGGGGAAGCCTGGCGGAAATGAATTGATTTTCTTCAAAAAAACCGGATTCAGATAGAACATGAGAGAATTCCCGTTCTTTTTCCTGAAGCGCAGAGATACGGCGGGTAATTTTTTCAGAGAGCGTTTTAATCTGGGTTTCACAGGAGCTTTTCTGATTATCCGCCAGGTTCTTCGCGTCATTTGCCGCTGATAATTCTTTTACCGCTTCATCTATCTTGCTGGCAAATCGAGCCTCTTCGATGGATGTATCTTTTTCACCATAAAGTTCCTGACGCTTGACAGAATTGCTTTTTAGATCTTCATTAATATCAGCCAGGATCTTATTGAAGTCCATGAGTGTGTTATCGGCCACTGAAAGAAGTGCCTGGTTCTTTTGCAATTCAGCTTCGCACTGTTGGAACGACTTCTCCAGATCCTGCTGTTTTGTAAGAGCTGCAACATAGGCATCCCGACGTTCAGTCAGCTCAGTCATGACTTGTTTGGCCATTTCATGAGCACTGAACATGATGACACCCTCGTACTTCTGGAGTACATCAAGAATTGCAGCTTTTTGCCGGGCATACTTCTTATTGTTTTCAGTTATTTCGTCGGATATGCGATTCCTGTCACGGATTTGCATATCGCGGTAGGACTGGGCCGTCCCATACTCGTTTTGAGCCCCGGCAAGTGCACTTCTCTCTTGGTTCACGCAGTTTTCTGAAAATCGTATCTGCTGTTCTTTTTCTTCTGCCGTTTTCAGGATCTCCCGTTCGTTTTCAAGCCGGGCGGTATATTCCGCAAACGCAGTAGTGATGGTATATCTCAGACCTTTATCGGCAGCGATAAGGCCAAGGTTATCACTTTCGCGCTGCAATTCCGCCAGTTCACTCTTAATTTTCCGATCGAGATTATCCGCGACAAATTGATTGGTTCTGACCTCCGCTTCGATTGTTGCGAGTGTCGCTTCGTTTTTCCGGATTTTTTCACGGACGTTATCGAGTGCGGTTTTATACGCATCGAGTTCCTGCTGTGCAGTATCAGGAACCGGTGAGATTCCGGAGCTCCAGGGATGATCGGTCGAACCGCAGAGCGGACAAGGCTCTCCGTCAGTGAGGTTTTCCCGTTCCTGTTCAAGTTTTTTTATCCGGGCCTCCAAAAACAATTTTTTCTCTGCCAGCTGCTCAAGATGTGCAATTTGTTCCTCCTCCTTTTGCAATAGTCTATGCTGCGTCTCTTCTTCTGTCCGATTGGAAAGGGCGGTCGCAATTATTTTGGAATGTCTCTTGAATTCCTCAGCATCCTCCTCACTGCGGGTGAAAAGATCAAGAAGCGACCGGAGCCGAGAATGCTGTTCTTTAATCGTATCAAAACGTTCCCGCATATCCCCAATATCCCGGCCACCAGATATTGTTGCAAACTCATTCTTAGTGCGTTCTGCCTCGTTGATCGCATGCTGCAGGGCTTCAGTTAATTTATCCACATCCTTTTTCCGGAAAAGAAGACTTTCTTCAGCTTTCGCAAGTAAATTCTCCTTTTTAATGAGTTCTTGTTTCGTTTGTTCTGTTGTCTGAAGGATAGTATCGAGTTGGCTGAATGCCGATTCAATCCCAGAAAGGGATTCGATCAACTTTTGGTCTGCAGAATGCTTTTCGAGATATGCAGTCGCCGCTCTGAGTTTCTGTTGAATTTCATCTGATTGTAATGTAACAGACCGGATAGCCTGTTGATAGTTCTTGATATCTTCTTCTGTCCGTTGTTTTTCATGCTCGCGTTCATCCCGTTTATTAATGAATTCCCGGATTCTGGTATCGAGTTCGCGGACTTGACGGAGTATCTCATCCTCATGTTGTTTTTCCTGAAGTGCCGCATCTCGTTTCTCCTGTGCAGAAATGAATACTTCAAATGCACGTGCATTTACAGTATTCAATCCCTCAAGCTGTTCCTCGCAGGTCTTTTTCTCTTGAGAATCACTTTCCTGCTGAGTCCGTAATGCAGAAAGTCCAGTATATACCCCTTCGAGTTTCCTCGCTTTCCGTGCATTGGAAAGGGCGTCGAGATCATTTCCGACAGCCTCTTTATGGGCAATAAACGCCAGTTGTTGTACCTGCAGACCTGAGACATCTTCTTTCAGCGCTGCAATAGTATCCAGCCATGTAACCGCGATCTCAAGGTTTTTACAATCGACGGAGATTTTATGGATCTCTTTCTCACGATCTTTTTTTTCATTCTGAAGTGCTTCGGCTTGTTCCGGTGTAATCATCTCAATATTCTCAGCCTTGGAATTCAACTCGTCCAGTGTCTTTTTTTCCCGTCCGAAACGCTCATGGACTTTAATTGAGATTTGCCCGTAGATTTCAGTGCCGGTAATCTTTTCGAGAATCGGCGCCCGTTCCTCAGCATTTGCTTCAAGAAATGTGGCAAATTCTCCCTGTGCAAGGAGGATAGAACGGGTGAATTGCTGATAATCAAGCCCGGTGACCTCAATTACTTTCTGCTGTACTCTCATCTGCTTTGATTCAAGCGGAACGCCGGTTTTTACATCCACAATCTCATGCTTCGGGGGCTGAAGATCACCGGGTTTTTTATGCGCCCTCTTCTGGCTCCATATGACACGAAAATGTCCCTTATCAGAAACGAACTCGACTTCAGAAAAATAGTCACCTGTCTGCCGGGACATGATCTCAACGGCATTTTTCGAAATTTTTCCGAGCCGGGGCGTTCGACCATAAAGGGCAAGGGAGATCGCATCAAGGATTGTGCTCTTCCCTGCACCGGTTGGTCCGGTGATGGCAAAGATTCCAGATGATACGTATTCAGGATCGGTAAAATCGATCTTCCATTCGCCTGCGAGGGAGTTCAGATTTTTAAACCGAAGTGACAGAATACGCATCTTCTTTCCCTCACTCTGCCTGAGTGTCCTCTTCATTCATTTCATGAAGAATTTCGGAAAATGCATCTTTCAATTCCTGCTGCTCTTCAATCGAAACATTCCCGGCATTCAGGCGCCGCTGGAACACTTCCATCTCAGACAGGTCTTCAAGCGATTCAATTTCTTCTTGCGTATTAAAAAGGAAATTTCCGGCCTCAAGAGGTCTCGTCCGGATATTTACAACATTTGTCCCATCAATCAGCTTATGAAGTTGATTTTGGACATTTGTGGCAGAAAGCGCATCGGAAAAGATCACTTCAACCCAGACGGGATGGTCAAGTTTCAAAAGAGACCTGATCTCATCCTTTATAAAATCGATATTACCCTTAAGAGTCCGGATATCCCGGAATTTTGGAACCGACACGGAACGGATCATCGGTTCCCCGAATTCAAAATCAACTATCACAACCTGTTTTTGCTGATCCGCATCCCCAAATCCAAGAGCAATCGGAGATCCGCAGTACCGCATCGTATCGCTGCCGGAGATCGTTTGGGGCACATGAAGATGGCCGAGGGCGAGATAATCAATTCCATCGCACAGATTCTCAGCCCGAATCCTTGCAAGGTTTCCGACATAGAGCTCACGGACACCATCCTCAGCAACGGTTTTACCTCCCGTGACAAATAGATGGCCCATTACCACAATCGGGATATGTCCTCCGAATTCATCCCGCTTGGCTTTGGCGATTCTCAAAACGCGCCGGTAATGTTCCTGGACTCCATTCTCGAGCTTTCGGGTTTTATCTTCAATACTTTCACCTGGTTCGGAAAGCCGGATATCCCTGTCGCGGAGGTACGGCACGGCACAGACAATGAGTGATGGCTGACCCTTTTCATTATCGAATAGAAGGATCTCTTTTTCAAGATTCTCTGAAACTGATCCAATAACATGAATATCAAGCTGTTTAAGAAGCTCTTGCGGCGCGTTGATCAGTGAGGGGGAGTCATGATTGCCGGCAGTTATAATAATCTTAAGACCGGGTATTGCATTGACCATGTTGAGGAATTGATAATAGAGTTGTTGTGCCCGGTTGCTCGGTGTACTTGTATCAAAAATATCTCCAGCGATGAGCAATACATCAATATCTTCTTTTTGAATTAATCCTGTCAGCCAATGTAAAAAAGCCTCAAATTCCTCATACCGCTTCTCCCCATAAAACGAGCAACCCAAATGCCAGTCGGAGGAATGAAGGATCTTCATGGGAAAAACACATTATTGGTAGAGTTCTGCAACAATTTTTTAATTGATCGTTATTGATGAATTATTTATCTTTTAATTATTGGAGTCGGGCTCTGCGTGATCACCCAGCAGCCGAAGAACGTCGACCCCAAGGTTCTCGCCCAGATCAACACGTTCGTCGTCATGGGACTCGGGGACCGGGGGGACCGCGAGATCATCATGAGCAGCGCCAAGCAGGACCTCTCCCGGATGGAGATCGAGATCCAGACTCTCGACCAGGGGGACGCGATCCTCTCGACCATTGGCATTCCCTTCCCGGTCAGCACACGGATCCATGAATACGAGATGTATATCGGGAGACTCAACCTTGACAGGAAACCGGATATCAGCGAGGGGCTTGAAAAAGGATTCTGATCATCAGGAACCGTCAGGATTCGACGGCATAGTTCCGGTCCTGAACCGGTACCCTCCCTCCGGCACGGTCATCTCGAACCGGGCACCGTTCCCGTATGAACCGGTCTCCCGGATCGTTATTCCTGTGGTGTCAAGGATCTGCCGGACAAGGAACAGGCCGGCCCCGTGGTTCTCCCCGTATCCCCGCTGAAACAGGTTCTGCCGGCCATTCTCGCTGATCCCGGTTCCGTCATCTGCGCAAACGAGGATGCGTCCGTCTTCGGTCGTCTGCGAAAAGATCCGGATCCGGGTCAGACGGTCGCCACCATGCCGGAGTGCGTTGTCGATCAGGATTCGGAACACCATTGGAAGACTCGGATCCGCAAAGACTTCAAGATCCGGACACTCCATGATGACGTTCACTTTGCGAAGCGGGAGCGAAGCACTTGCATCCCGGACAATTGTATCGACATTCTGCCAGACCGGAACGGTTGCCCCGACCGAATGGCAGAAGGTCCGGGTGAATTCAAACACCTGCAAAAGCCGGTCAAGGCTGCTTTGCCCCTTCCGGAGATATCCGTCGATACGCCCCGGCTCATTGATGGATTGTTTTGATAATTCGAGGTATCCTTTGAGGATCATGATCTCGTTGAGGGCATCGTGTTCATGGACGCCCAGATAAAGGCGGAGCTGGTGGTTCGATCTGATGCATGCCAGAATTTCCCGGTTCCGTGCCGTCACGTCCATGATACATCCTTCAAGATACAGCAGCTTCCCGTCGCCGGCAAAGATCCCCCGCCCCCGGTCCAGTACCCAGCGGAGTTCCCCGGTTTTTGTACGGATCCGGTATTCGGCTTCAAACACCCCTCCCGTTTCCCGCAGGCGCTGCAATTTCTGCCTGATCCCTTCACCGTATTCCGGCACGATGATATCGTGAAAAGCAACCGTTCCGGTGCCGGTGAAATCGGCAGGATCGTACCCGGTAATTTCACGGCAACCATCGCTGATAGAGAGCAGGGTCCTGTCCCGGTCGTTGGCACAACGATAGACAATACCGGGCAGGTTGTTGATCAGGGTGGAGAGAAAAAGTTCGCGATCAAACGGGCGGGCATCATCCGGAAGAGACGAATTCATAAATAAATTTCCGCAGTATAACATCCTCCTTCCGGACAGGTAAAAACCTTTGGAGATGCCCGGACACCGCCATCCTGAAACATCCGGATCGTCCGGGATGATTCGTGCCGGGTGAGTGGGACGAACGTAATGGTGCGGGACCTTACGGAACGGAAACGGCCGGGACGAGACGGGGGAACATCCGGGCCGGCGGCCCCCTCTACCGCCCCGATGATGCAGACTGCACGGCGTTTCCGAACGTTTATCTCGGTCGCACGAGACCGGTCTGTTCAGGAAATTCATGACAGCAGGCCCGGGGCTACCCCGGCAGCGGGATTCCGATCTCTTCCACCACAACGTGTACCGTGGGATCCGGGTCCACCACATCATCCTCACCGCAGCCTTCCTCCTCCTGATCCTGCTCGGGATCTATTTCATCACGAGCCAGAACGAGGCCGTCACCCGGACGGCCGTCTCCTCCTACCAGCAGACGGAACTCGAGATCGTCCGGGACGCGGCGCGGAGCGCCCGGGAGTATACGTATATCCAGACCGTTGTCTTAAACCGGACCGATATCGGGAACATCGAGCAGGAGATCTTTATAAAATTCATCGAACCGATCCACCTGCTGGAGAACGGGGACGCGTGGATCTATGCGCCTGACCATGTGGTGTTCGATATCAGCTCCGATTTCCCGGACGAGTACCGGGGAAAGAGCATGGCCCAGATCTTCGAACTCCAGAAGGGTGCCGGCGCCAGCCACTACGAGGGGATGACCGATGACGTCATGCATGCCCGCGAGGGCGTGGGGTACTACATCTGGCTCCCGGAGAAGGGAGAGGAGATCGCCGCGTGGACGCCGGTCACCGTGAACAACTATACCTGGACGATCGGGCTCTCCACGCCGCTTCCCGAGATCCTCGACGCGACCGGTGCCACGGCAACGACCCGGTCCTCGACAATCCTCTACATCTTCGGCATCGGGGTTGCCGGCATCCTCTTCTTCGCATGGCTCCTCTCTGATATCCGGCGCTTTGAGTCCGAGGAGATCCTCCGCGAGAGCGAGGAGCGGTACGCGGCAATCGTGAACAATGCACCCACGCCGGTCCTCATTCTCGCGAAGGATAGTATCCGGTTCATCAACGATGCCGGCATACAGGCGTCCGGGTACCCGCGGGAGGAGATCGTGGGAAAAGACATCTTTTTGTTCCTTACGGAGGACGCGAAAAACGTTTCCCGTGAGGCCGCACGGGAACGGGCGGACAACCGCCATGTCTCCGAATACGAGGCCGGGTTCATCCGGAAGGACGGGGGAATCCTCAACCTGATCGTCCGGGCAATCGACATCCCGTTCCACGGGGAGACCGTCACCCTCGTCCTCCTCGTCGACATCACGGAGCGGAAGCGTGCCGATGCCGCGTTGAAAACCGCCAACAGGAAGCTCAACCTCCTCTCCGGCATCACCCGTCACGATATCCGGAACAAGCTCACGGTGCTCGCCGGGTATATCGCGCTTGCCAGGAACAACGCCGATGACAAAGCCCTCGTCGCGGACCTCACGCGGAAAGCGGAGGAGACAACAAAGATCCTGTCAGGCCTGATCGCGTTCACCAAGGACTACGAGGAGATGGGCATCCGTTCCCCGGTCTGGCAGAACATTCACGATGTCGTGGAGCGGATCCTCCCGCAGCTCACGGTGGGGGATACCCGGATTGAGACCGGCGACCTTTCGGCTGAGGTGTTCGCTGACCCCCTGCTGGAACGTGTCTTCTCCAACCTCATCGACAATGCCCTCCGGTACGGCGGGGAACGGATGACCGCAATCCGGATTACGCAGCAGTCTTCTGACGGGAACCTTGTCATCACCGTCGAAGACAACGGCACCGGCATCGCCGCGGAGGACAGGGGCCGGCTCTTTGAAAAGGGCTTTGGCAAAAACACCGGCCTCGGCCTCTTCCTCTCCCGGGAGATCCTTGCGATCACCGGCATCACCATTACCGAGACCGGCGAACCGGGAAAGGGAGCCCGGTTCGAGATACGGGTGCCGGCGGGGGTATGGCGGCCCTGTGGCCCAGACGGCAAACCACAATAACTCCCCCGCGATGGCAAATATCTTTGATACCGCCATGCCAACCCCGGAACCCGGCACCGGCAGGCCACTGTCCTGATCGCCACGCTTAAGGGATGCGGGCATCACGGTATCGTCATGCCAGGTCCATGCAGGGATACACCGGTCCTGAAGCGGGAGATCGGACTCTTCGGCGCAACAGCGCTCGGGATCGGGGCCATCATCGGCTCGGGGATCTTCATCGTCACCGGGATCGTTGCCGGTGTTGCCGGCCCGGCCATGATCGTCTCCATCGTCATCGCCGGCCTCATCGCGGTCTTCTCGGCAGGAAGCGTCGCGGAACTCGCGGCATACCTCCCGGAAGAGGGCGGGACCTATGCCTATGCACGCCGGCTCCTCTCCCCGTTCGCGGGGTTTATCGCCGGCTGGATCTGGATCTTTGCCAATATCTTCGTCGGGGCGGCAGTGGCGCTCGGTTTTGCCCACTACCTCGCGACGCTCCTCCCCGGAACCTCCGTAACCATCATCGCGGTTGCAGTCTGCCTCGTCTTTACCGCCCTCAATTACCGCGGGGCAAAGGAGTCGGTCCTCTTCAACGATGTCCTTGTCGTGCTGAAGGTCGTCATCCTCCTCGTCTTCATATCCGCGGGCCTCCTCTTCTTCCGGCCGGAAAATCTCGTCCCCTTTGCCCCGTCAGGGTCCCACGGCATTCTCAACGGGGCAGCCCTCATCTTTTTTGCATATACCGGGTTTGCCCGGGTCACGCTCGTAGCCGAGGAGGTCCGGGAGCCGGTCGTCACCATCCCCCGCTCCATCTTCCTCGCGCTCGGAATCTCCGCTGTCCTCTACCTGCTCGTCTCGACCGTTGCGGCGGGGGTCGCCGGTGCTCCGGCCCTCGCCGGATCCGGCGCCCCGCTCGCCGATGCAATCCGGGTCACGGGAAATTCCCCGGTCCTCCTGCTCGTCTCGGCCGGCGCGATGATAGCAACCGCGAGCGTCCTGTTAACGACCATTCTCGGGATCTCCCGCATCGTCTTCTCCATGTCCCGGAACCGGGACCTGCCCGGATCCCTCGCAGCGATCCACCCCCGGTTCTGCACGCCACATACCGCGGTCGCGGTCACCGGCGCCGGCATGATCGCCGTCATCCTCCTCGCCGACCTTCCCCTCGCCGTCTCGGTCAGCACGTTTTCGATGCTCGTCTTTTACCTGATCGCGAACATCGCGGCACTCCGGCTGCCGGAGCGGGGCCGCAGGTATCCCTCCTGGGTCCCCGCCATCGGCGCAGCGAGCTGTGCCGGGCTTGCGGTCTTCCTCAGCCCGGTCTCAATCCTGATCGGGTGCGCCGGGGTCGTCACCGGTGCACTATGGTATGCTGGTACCCGGTGACACCGGCGGAAGAAATTTCCTCCCATGCCCGGTCTCCCGTGACGGGATGGAGATCTGACAGGGAGGGCGAAAGGCCTATGGAAATTTCATGAAAAAAGGGGATTATTACGAGCCGTTTCACTTCTCGGTCGGCTTGCCGTCGTACTCCTCGGGCTGGTCGAGGGCTTCCTGCTTTGCGTGCCGGATCGTCTTGTCGATGTGCTCCGGCGGGGAGTAGATCGTGTAGAGTTTCAGCGGGTCCCTAAACGACGTGTTGATGACATTGTGCTTTGCGCCGGAGGGGACGATGACGGCACTTCCGTCTTTGACCTCGTACTTCGTGTTGTCGATGATGACAAGCCCCTGCCCCTCCTCGAACCGGAAGAACTGGTCCACGGTATCGTGCGTCTCCACGCCGATCTCTTCTCTCGGCTTAAGGCACATCAGCACGAGCTGGGAAAACGTTCCGGTATAGAGGACCCGGCGGAAATCGGTGTTCGCGAGCGTCTCCTTCTCAATATCTGCACAAAATCCTTTCTTCATAGTATCCCCTCAGGGTTTTCGTACCAATCCTCCCGGTTATAGACTGGCAGGATAAGAAGCTGTCGCAACGGATCTGCCGCACCCCGGCTCCCTGAAAATGGCAGGATTTGAAACAATGGCTCAGCCCGCCCTGGTTACTGCGGGGGCGTAATCCTCCGAAAGAAGGGACCAGCCGGGCGTTAGATTAACCGGAAAGAGCTACCAGCGGCAAACAGTTTATCGGACTCCATGCCAAAGTACAGGGTATGAAGGCCGGAACAACCCCGCTCGATCTCATGAACGCCCGCATGGAAGCCGCGCACATCCGCCCCGATCTGCAGGAGTCCCTCCGGCAGTGCGTCGCGATCCATACCTCCCCGGCCCCGGGGCTCCTCATCGGGGCATTCATGGCAGACTTTGCGCTCGAACTCCTCGGGGCGGACCCGGCGAAACAGAAGATCTTCTCGGTCTGCGAGACCCCCAAGTGCGCCCCCGATGCCCTGCAGGTGATCGCGAGGAGCACAACCGGCAACGGGCGCCTGAAGATGATCCCCGTCGGGCCGTCCGCCGCCGCGTTGACCGTGATGGCGGACGGCCCGACGGCAGAGGCAGTCAGGGTCTTTATCGATATGAAAAAACTCAGGAACTTCCCGGTCATCGAGAGCTGGTATGCCAACAGCCCGTCCTATGACAAGAAGACGATGGACGAGAGCCTCCAGCAGCAGATCTTCCGGGCAGGCAGGGATATTCTCTCGTATGAATGGGTCCGCGTAAACATCTTCGGCAGATCGAAGTGGAAGCCGGTCACCTGCTCCGTCTGCGGGGAACCGGTCCCCGATTACCTGGCAGAGGGCGACCGCTGCGGGGCCTGCGGTTCGATGAAGTACTGCGAGAAGATCTGAAAACCGTATCCTTTTTTTTACCCGGGGAACCCGTGGATGGCGAAATTACTCCCGGGCATTCCGTGCACCGTCAGCGGAGCCGCAGCCCCCGTTCCCGGAGATGTTTTGCATGACGCAGAGGTCAGGTATGTCGGGCGATGGTCCCGGGCCGGGACAGGAGACGACCGGGTTTTTAGGCCGGGAAAATAAATGCCTTCATTGCCGGTCGCAAAGCACCGTTGTGATCGGATGCCTCCCTGCGGACAGGAAAACCGTTCACTCTCTCTTCTTTGCTTCGATCTTTTTGTCGATCTTTTTAATAACCACGCAGTTGATGACAGGATCCCCG